>PPYE01662080.1_pt1 | contig 20315 bp, 13 predicted proteins | sample 1559881 | NCBI WGS metagenome assembly PPYE01 (sample SAMN08240022, study PRJNA423297) | Human gut metagenome, whole genome shotgun sequencing project.
AAAATGCAGCTATACGGATGCGAACGGGATTTTTTCTGTCAGATCCGTACAATTTTTCTGTCGGATACGGTTACAAAACTGATTTTTCATGCAGAAACCGTATTTTTTTTGGGTAATCACGGATTCAAACGCCATTTTTTACCGCAGAACCGTAGTTTGGGGGCTGATTTTACGGTTATAAATAGAATATTTACTGTAGAACCGTAATTCACCATAAAAAAACCCGGATTTATTTGCAATTTTTGCTGTAGTAACCGTAATAGGAGGGATGGCTGTACCATACACGGACAGTTTAATGGAAACTTTGCTGCCAGGATGTTTCTGGCAAATCAAGAAAATTTCTGCCGGGTTCAACAGCATAGAGGACTGTATATTTAGAAGCAGCAAGGTTAACCATATTAGAAAAGAAAAGACTATACTTACAATCCAGGGACCGTCCATTTGTTTGAATTTATATTTTACGCAAAAATATTTATGGAGAAAGCTGCAGCAAAAGCGATAAGCCTCTGCTGCAGCTTTTTCTTTTCCACATCTTTATCCTCTTTCTTTATGAGCCTTATCCCCAAAACAACTCAGCCTGCCAGCTTCATCTCCCGGATGCACTGCTTCCTGACAAACCAGAAACATACGGCCTGCATTAATATCGTAGCAATCCAGGATCCCGGATAAGATATAAAAAGGAAGTACAGGGATCTATGCTGGGGGAAGAAAACATAAATCCAAAGAATTCTGGTTCCCACTGTTCCGATTACTGATAAAATCATAGGAACTGCCGAATGCCCCATACCCCGCATGGCTCCCGGGAAAAGATCCATAATGCCGCAGAGAAAATAGGGAACTGTAGTAATGGATAGAATTTCCAGTCCGCACTGGATCACATCCTCTTCCGCCGTATAAATTCCCAGAATCTGCGAACCGAACGCATACGCTCCTACTCCCAGCACAAGCGCCGCGCCGGCAGATAAAAGAACACAGTCGAGAAGTACCTTGTCCATCCGTTTTAATTTTCCTACGCTGTAGTTCTGACTGGTAAAACTCATACAAGCCTGGGTTACTGCATTCACCGCCACATACAAAAAGCCCAGAATATTATTGGCGGCCGTATAGCCTGCCATGGCTGTAGAGCCGAAGGAATTTACCGACGACTGCAGAAGCACATTGGAAAAGGTAATTACCGTACTCTGGATCCCGGCAGGTATCCCCACCTGAAAAATGCGTTTCAGGTAAATTCCCTTCATTCCCAGCCTGGATATCCGCAGCTGATAACTGCTTTCCGATTTCCAGAGACAGCGAAGCACGAGAATACAGGAAATCATCTGCGAAGTCACCGTGCCAATAGCCACGCCTGCCACACCCAGAGGAATCACAATCACCAAAAGAAGATCCAGCACCACATTGGCCAATCCCGCAGCAATCAGAAAGAGCAGCGGCCTTTTGGTATCGCCCACCGCCCGCAAAATAGCGGCTCCGTAATTATAGAGCATGAAAAACGGCATTCCCAGGAAATAAATTCTCATATAGATTACAGACAGATCGATCACATCTGCAGGCGTATCCATTAATTCCAGGGCAAAGCGCGACGCTCCTGCCCCTGCAAACGCCATGATGATTCCGCTGACCAAAGCCAGTGTAATCGCCGTATGTACCGCTTCTGACATTTCCTTATCCTGCCCCACAGCAAAATACCTGGCAGCAAGTACATTCGCTCCCAGGGATATGCCGATAAAAAGATTGGTAAAAATATTGATCAGCGCCGTGGTGGAACCTACCGCAGCCAGCGCCTGGCTTCCGGTGTATCTGCCTACAACAATAATGTCCACCGCATTGAACATCAGCTGCAGAATACTGGAAATCATCAGCGGAAGAGAAAACGAGATCAGTTTGTCCATAATTGACCCATTGCACATATCAATTTCGTATTTTGCTGTTTTCACGTTCCTGTTCATCCTCCTTGTTCCAGGCAGGGAATGGGATCCAATGCCATCCCATTTGCCTGCCCTTCCGTATTATTTCCAGCATATCTTACCGCTGTCTCCTTCATTGGTCAAGACATGATTCCTTCTTTTGCCTCTGAAGTTTTAAGTTTGTTTTCCATGGCATCATACAGCAGTATTGGAAGCGCCATTCATCTCTCCGTTTATAAAACCATTGATCAACCCCTCCCTCAGGCCGTCTATAAGACCTTCCTTAAGACCGCCGGGCAGGCCATTAACAAGACCATTTTTTAATCCGTTTTCCAGTCTGACAGTGTTCTTTTCCGGTGCTGCGTCTGCTGTTGCTGCAAAAGCCGGAACCGCCATTACGGCACACATTGCTGCTGCGATTACAAAAGAACCAATTTTTTTCGTCATCTGCATAATAAAATCTCCTTTTCATTTTGTTTCGATCATTCAGCTGTTATAATTAGGAATTTCAATTAGAGTGCTTTTTCATTTGCAATTAAGAATTTTGTGTACCATCCGTTTTTTCATCAATCTTCCAGTGTAACGCTTTTAATCAAATAATCTTCCACCTGGAATTCGTAATCTTCGCCGTCCTTGGCGCTGGATTTATCCTTTACCATAGCTCCGGAAGTATTTACCAGATAATACAGAATCTGTCCGTCATCATCCGTATCATCTTCATTATCAAAGGTCCAGAGGATTTCCTCGTCTTCCTCATTGTAGGTCTCCTCAGCAGCTAGACTTAAAAAGTCCTCCGTATCCATGGTAACCGTAAGGCCGGTGGCCTCATTGTAGGCAGCTACTTTATACTTGTCATCGGAGCTGGCCTTAATCAGCTTTCCCGCATTATACAGCTTATGATCGTCCTCTCCTACAATGCCGGATCCCTTTGTACTGCTGCTTTCTTTAAATTTGAAATCAAAGGTTTCGCCATCAATCTCAACGTCCTCACTGCCGGTTTTCATGGCTCCATCGTCCTCATCTCCAAAATAGTAACAGCGGATTGTTCCTTCGCGGATTTCTTCTGCGGCAATGCCTGTGACAAATTCGTTAAAAGCATCTTCCGTGTCATATGTATCCTCCGGATCAATCACACTTAAAATGTCAGATGAGCCGTCCATCTCCAAAAATACCAGTCCATCGATCATCCGTCCATTTTCATTAAAAGCATATTTTTTTCCGTTAATGGTCTTAATGGTATTGGCATACAGGTTGCCGTCACCATCCGCATAGTACCAGTAATCATCGTCATCCTCAATCAGACGATCTGTGGCCATTTCTCCGTTTTCATCCAGCCAGAACCAATGATCGCCGGATTTCTTCCATTCTTCAGCAGCACGTTCGCCATCGTTATTGTAGTATACCCAAATCCCATTTTCATTAACCCAGCCCTCAGAGGCCAGGGAAGGTATGGATCCGCCGATGGCTAAAAGTGCTGACGCGGATAAAACCACAATCAGCTTATTTTGTTTTCTCATCGTCATTCTCCTTTTCGTTTTGTATTGTTGACTGGTTACACGCAGAGTATAGCCTGAAGCATACGGACGACAAAAGGATGAAAGCGTGGCAATTTTGTGGCAGCTGTTTACTTTTTTTTTCGGAGTGCTATGCTGTACACACGAAGGAGGAAAACTCATGCCACAATTAATTTATGTTGCCGACGATGAGAAGCATATTCGTGATCTGATACAGACTTTTCTGGAAAGTGAAGGCTATCGGGTAAAAACATTTTCGGATGGATACAGCGTAAGCGAAGCCGTTAACCGGCAGATGCCCGATTTGTTGATTCTGGATATTATGATGCCCGGAGAGGACGGACTGAGCATCTGCGCGAACATACGGAAGAAAAGCTCCATTCCCATCATCATCGTGTCCGCAAAAGATACTCCCATGGACCGGGTAACGGGAATCATGCTGGGCAGCGATGATTACCTGACCAAGCCGTTTCTGCCTCTGGAACTGACGGCAAGAGTAAAGGCACTGTTTCGAAGATCCCACATGTCCTCAGAAGAAAAAGATCCGGAAGCAGACGCGTACTATTGCGGAAATATGACCCTCAGGCCCCTGGAGCGGAAAGTATATATTAATGACGAGGCCTTTCCCGTTACCCCCACAGAGTATTCCTTTTTAAACTGCTTAATCCAGCAGAAGGAAGCCGCGGTATCCAAAACGGAACTGCTGGAACAGGTCTGGGGCTGCCAGGGAATTCCCGGAGAAACCAGGATGCCCGATGATCTGGTTAAGCGTCTGCGGAAGAAACTGAAACAGCGGAATTCCACTGCCCTGCTTGAAACGATCTGGGGATACGGCTACCGTCTGACGCAAAAGCAAGAAACACAGGAGAATTTGGTCAAATGAAACAAAGGATGCATCACTACATCTTTTTCCCTGTATTTTTTACCATCATTTTCTGGACAATTGCCGCCTGGCTGATTTTCGCGGCGTCCTGCGGCTGGTATGGAAACCAGACGGCCCAGAGAAGGGCCCATGTAATGATGAATATGATTCGTTCCTATGCCGGAAATGAAGTTCAGCGGTCAGCCGTCATTGCATCTGCCTCACGGTCTGAAGGACGGGAATACGTAAGAAACCTGATGGCTCAAATCCGGCAAGAGCTTCGAAATAACAGTTACAGTGCCAATCTGATGGTTTTGGATTCTGATTTGGAACAGACCTATGTCAGCGAAAATCTGCAGGCCTCAGCAGCCAGCGAAATACAACGCCAGTTCAAAGAACAGCTTCTCCAAGCAGAAGGCAAAGAATCCGGAGAAATCTACGTTTCCATTAACGAAAACCGCTGGCTGGTCCGGCTCTTTTCCCTTAACTTTCCTTATTCAGTCCGAGCTCAGTATTTTCTCGTATGTGTACCGATTCTGGATCTTACGTATCTCCTCTCCAGCGTAAAAAACCTGATTTTTCTCATCGCGGTTCTTTGCCTTGGACTATGCGGCGGAATGGTCTGGTTTTTGGGGAAACGACTCTCCACTCCCATTGAACAGCTGTGCCGGCAGACCGATCAGATCAGCCAGGGAAACTATGCATCCATTGACAGGTCCTATCCCGTTATGGAACTTGAGCAGCTGAAAACGTCATTTAATCAGATGAGCGGAAAATTAAAGCAGGCGGAAGAACAAAATCTTCATTTTTTCCAGAATGTATCCCATGACCTTCGAACGCCGCTGGCAGCCATCAGCGGATACGCTCAGGGAATTCAGTGCGGAGTCATCAAAGATCCGCAGAAGGCCGCTGAAATCATCTTGTCTGAAAGCATGCGGCTGACTGATATGGTGGAAAGCCTTCTCACGCTTTCCCGCGTGGAACGCAGAGAGCAGCCCATTCATCTGATTCCCGTAAATCTGCGGGAATATCTGGAGGAAAAAATAGAGCTGCTTCGAGGCGCCGCGGACAGCAAGGATCTTGTCCTGAAGGAAGGGGATGAGGCGTTAATGGTTTCCTTAGATCCTGATCTGTTTGCCCGGGTACTGCAGAACGCGGTTTCCAACTGCCTTCGGTACGCCCGGACCCAGGTACAGGTATCCTTCCTCTCTGTGAAGGAGGGCGTGGAAATATGGATTGAAGACGATGGCCCCGGCTTTTCTTCTCAGGATCTTGCTCACTTAAACCAGCGTTTTTATAAAGGGGAAAAGGGAAATTGGGGCATCGGAATTTCCGTTATCTGCTCCCTTATGGAATATATGGGCGGAAAAGCACGGATCGGCAATCTCCTGCCTCCCCGTCAGGGAGCATTTTACCATCTTCTTATTCCGCCGCAGGCTCAGCAGGAAGACACGCCATCCTGAACGCGGCATTTTGTAAAATAACCGTAATGGATTCATACAAATCTGCCACAAATAACGCCTGTTTTCATCCCATCTGCGTATGCTACCATAAAGATGCAGCAAGAAATGGTAATGCAGGCTCAGCGCTTTCATTACCCCTGAAAACGAAAGGAGCATTTATGATGATGAACAAAAATTGGAAAGTATTTTTCGCTGCTGCCGCAATGGCCGGCTGTATGTCAATCCCTGCCTTCGCCGCAGAGACAAGAGAAGAATACCAGGCTGAAGCTGCTGTGATCTCCGCTGAGCTGGAATCCGTGGAAGCGCAGCTGGAGACATTGAAGAATGAGAACAAGGCCGTATCCGACAAGTATAAGGCAGTCTGCGCGGAGCGCAAAGCAGGCGGAACCATATCCGTTGATCCGGATACCTGGGACCAGGTAAAGGCGCTCCATCAGGAGGCGGCACAGTACCGGGTCAGCAAAGAGGATGTGTCCTACAAAACCATGAGGGCATCCATCAAGGCATCCGTCACAGAAGGAAACTACGATGCCGCCCTGGATACGTTAAACCAGCTTCTGAACAGCAAAAAAGCACGGCTGGACAAGATGATTCAGACAAATGAACTGATGGAGCAGATCGATGCTCTGCTGGGTGCGTAAGGATTTCTTTCTCGGTCTCATAATGTAAAACAATCAGAACATAAATTTCAGGGGCAGGCGCGACTCCCATGAGTCACGCCTGCCCCTGTTTAGAGCTATTTATTTTCCGCTTCTCTCTTTTTTCGGAGAATCAGGATTCCTCCAATGACTGCCAGTCCCATGCAGCCCAGGAGCATGCCATAGGTAGCACTGTCATCGCCCGTCCGGGGCAGACCGAATAAAGGAACGCCTTCCTCCTCGATCTCAATGGGCAGTCCTGCCTGGGGAACCTCTCCCGAATCGATGGTAGTTACGGTGTCCGGAGTATCTGTTAAGTCTGTGCGGTTAGGACTGTCTCCGCCTCCGTCATCTCCTCCGCCTCCGCCGCCATGATCATTATCTCCCGGGTTATCCGGGGTGTCAGTCTGGCTCTTTGGATAACAGTTTACTTCATAATTCCAGGTGTTGGTCTCATCGTCCAGCACTGGAAGAGTAGTCAAGAAGGAACTCATAGTCACATTATCCGATGTTCCCTCTCTCTGGCACACCAGATACAGTCCCGTGGACAGGCCGGTGAATCTGGCCTCCCCGTTGGAAGTGGTCTGAAGAGCCGTTTCCTTAATGTTCTGATCCAAAGCGTACTGATCCAGATTCTGGGAAACCTTTCGAAGGTCCTCCGCCGTACTTAAGTTGTGGATATCCGCTCCGGAACCCTGGAAGCTTTCGATGAGTTCATAACGTCCCTGGCTTCCATCCCATTCCCCAGCCCTGTAAACGGCAATGGTGGCCGTCTTGGTTGTGGTGGTCTCTCCCACCGTCTTTAAGTCAATGGTCAGCGCTCCCTGCCTTGCCGTATCGATTCCTGCTGTGTCCGCAGCAAATACGGCCTGGCAGAAGCATACTGTCATCATCAATGCCGTCAGAAAAGCTGCCATCTTACTTTTTCTTCTTTTCCTGTTCATGGCTTCCTTCTTTCTTCTCTGTCTTGCTGCCTTCAGCATCTTTCCCGGTTTTCTTTCCCGGCATCAGAAGTCCCAGCAAAATCGCTGCAGCAAATGCCGTCGCTGCAATTAAGATCCATTGTCTTTCACTCAGACCGTTCCCACGCTCCTCCGGCGGAAGGTCCGAGTTCTCGGGCGCCGGTTTCATCGGCACCTCTTCTTCATAGTTTCCATCATACTCCACCCTGGTTCCCCGCACTAACAGCCGGTGGCTGTTAATGCCGTAGGGAGTACAGGTAACCAAAGTGACATAATCCTCCCCCTGGGTGATTCCCAGACTGTCCAGCTCTGAGGGAAGCACCGTCTGGATCTGGTCAATTTCATATTCCAGAATATCTCCCAGAACCCGGATATAAAAGATATCCCCAACCTCCAGGCGGTCCAGATCCGTAAAAAGCCTGGCAGAAGGAAGCCCCCTGTGGCCGGTAAGGATAGCATGGGTGCTCTCTCCCCCGACAGGGAGGGAAGAACCCAGGTAGTGGCCTGCAGCTACCTGGAGGACACCCTCGCTGGTACCGTGGTAGATGGGAAGATTCACATCGATGGAAGGAATACGGATTACCGCCATGATGCCGTCACCACCTACATTTAGCAGGGATTCATAAGGGCTGTCCTCCCGCTCTATCTCTGCCGTGGCCGCAGAACTTAAGCTGTTAAACTGGGTGAGGTAAGCGTTGTACGCCGCAGCCTCTTCCAGCTCCTGGGAATAGTCCTCCAGAGGAAGTTCCTCCGCCAACTGGTTGTAAGCGGCTATCGCCCGGGAGGAGTTCCGTTCATTCAGGTAATCGCTGATGGACGGATACAGAAGGATGCCAAGGCCCGCAAGAAAGATTAATCCGATAATAATATTCGCCAGTTTCCGTCTCATGAGGGCCTTTTGTTCCTTTCTGTTTGGTAGTTTTTGTTACAATAAATGATACATATTTGTATCACCAATGCTTTGCTTAATTATGCTCTTTTTCTTCTTACTACAAAGAATACTGCACCTGCCATTAATACGATACCAGCTGCGTAGAAGATGGTGGTACCGATGCCGCCGGTGGAGGGGAGGAGAGTACCAGTCTTATTTATTACATGGATTCCGCCATCGCCCTCTTCCCATACAGCACTATTTGTATTATCTGTCATTGCCGCACTAATATTCGTATCCTTGATTGGAACCGCAACCCGCTCACTAAGCATATTATAACCTTCCGGAGCTTTCGTTTCCTCTAACCAATAAGTAGTATTACCATCTAATCCTACAACAGTTATCATTGACGTATCATTCGTCACAATTTTTGCGGAAGTAAAGCCTTCTACACCGGCCTCCACACTTGTTGCAACACGATACTGGCCATTCTCAAGCACTAAAGGAATTGCACTGCCGCCAGTCTCCTGAGCATATAATTCAAATTCCGCACCCGCAAGAAGTTTATTGCTGTTATCTGTTTTTACAAGGTCAAAACTGAATGTGTCTGTTTCTGTTCCATCCCATGTGGTATGTGATTCATCACCATATTCTAACATTGCTTCATTAGTATTAAATGTTACGCCACCATGAATAACTGCATTTTCATTTAATATAGCCTTATATGTTACCGTAATTGTTTCATCAGCAGATATCGTATCTAAGTATGTTTGCGCAAATGTAATTTCAAAATCACACCCGTCTGATAAAGTAGTATTTAACGTATATTGTGATCCTACTGTCAATTTTTCTGTACTATCTGCCACCTCAACGCTACTTGCATCAAGTGTTAATCCATCGGACATTTTATCATGTAATACATAATTTTGTGCACCGCGTTTTGCATTAATGGTAATTTTGAATTCTATTTCATCTCCAATTTGGGCTGTATTTTTGTCTCCAAATACACTTCCTTCTTTAACTTCCTTTACTACAGTCGGAACTTCATTCTTTTCCGTAATTTCTGCGACATCATTCGTTGTATTCAGTGAACACAGCGCGCCAATAGGAGAATCTACTAAATAGTAGCCTAATTCCAATTCGCTAATAGTTACTGTTGATGTTGTTTCTCCTTCCCCTGCATCTGGCGCTGTCTCGCTTTTTGTAGGATCTATCTCATTATCATTTGCATACTCTAATGCAGCCTTTGCAAACTCAGCAGCATTTCCCCCTGACTTCCAGCTAATATAATACTTTCCTGTTGTTCCCACCTGGTGAAGCTCAATATAGTCACTTCCATCGCCGCTAGAAACAAACGGATACCAATCGCTATTAGATGTAATAGTATACGAATAGTTTCCATCTTCGTTGCCGCCTGCATTGTCATAGCTATAGCTTTCCAAGTCGAAAATCTTATATACCTTATACTGCTCTCCAGGTATCGCATTCGATATCACAATTGATCCTTCATTATTAGGCGCTTCGTTTGTTCCGTTAACTGGCTCAGCAAAACTCGGCACTGCCATCGCCAGCACCATAATCACGGTTAAGATAAGACTTACAATTTTTTTCATCTTTTTCATAACTTTTCTTTTCCTTTCCTTGTTTTTGATAGTATTTTTCATTCAGAACTTCTGAATGCAGATCTTGCCTGCTCTTCTTTTCCTCCCCTTTCTTTATTATTTCAAGAATTGCATTTTTCTGCCTTCTGCTGCAATTCTTTGTTTTCTATGTATCTCTGCGAAGGCCCATTTGCCCTCGCAGAGGTAACATCATAAGTTTAATCATCCGCTTTTTCTGCGTCTTCTGTTCATCTGAACTTCAGCGCCTGCCATCATTGCGGCAAGGATCAGAAGCATCCAGCCGAATTCTTTGATTCGTCCAAGGCCCGGGCCGCCGGTTTCGGGGAGTTCAACACCAGGTTCATTAACAACATCCAGCATGAATATATTTTTCGAGCCTGAATCTTCTTGTAAGTCGACCCACTTACCTTCAGCATTCTTCTTTTGTATCTTAAGTTCATTCTCGTCTTCTACAACCTGGATATCGATTGGTTCAAGCAATTGATATCCTGCAGCAGTTGAAATCTCCACCAAACGGTAAGTTCCTATTGGAAGATCAGGAAAATACACATAACCTTTTATCGTATCCTCGCCGGATGGGATTACAGCAGCAGGCTCTCTGAATTTTACATAATCGCTGTTCTCTAACCGATATAATTGAAAACGAACCTGACTTACATTATCTTGTCCATCTACACCATTTTCCAATGTTTTGCAAATACCTAAGGTCGATGCATTCCGTTTATTCGTAACCGTAGCAGTCACTAACGGAGCCTCTCCTAACTCTTTTCCCGCTTTAACAGTAGCAAGAATGGGAGAAGAACTTCCAGTTGTTTCCGGGTCAACAATCGATTTTCCTTCATTATTCTTTCCAGAAATGCTATAGGTTGGATCAGCATAAGCAGACTGATCAAATGTACTTCCGTCTGCATTTACCTCAACCACCTTAAATGTATTTCCTCCCATCAATCCCTCAATCAAGATATACTGATCTGCCTTCAGCTCCATAATGCCATCTGCGTTCTCAGCTGAAGAATAACTCTTCACTGAGCCATCTGAATTATAGAGCTTATATCCGCCACAATAGATGATTCCTTCACTATCTCCTTCAATTCCCTGATGTAACTGAACATAGAACGTATCCTGATTGTTGGAATCATTCGGCACTTCTTTTTGAATCTTTAGCTTGAATACATTTTCTTCCTTCACGCTATTCTGAAAAGTTACCCACTGCACATCACCGACTGTAACTTTCTCCGTTTGCCGCGTATCAGACTCTATCGTTGTTCCCCCATCCTGTTCTAACTTGATATTGGTTTCCACCAGGGATACATCATATCTGTCGCTTTCCACACCTGTCTCTACTATATAATACTTTGAATTTTCTCTGATTTTTTCCTCATCAGGAGTTTTTTCCCCATTATACAGCTTGACAATTTGTCCATCTTTTAAAGAAATAGGATTATCCCTCGAGGCAACACTTGGAGTTCCGTTATCTGCGGTATATGCTGCCATATCTTCATATAATATGTAATCGCCAGTATATAATTCATAGTTGCTTCCGTCTCCGTCATAATCAATATATACCTCAAACGGGAAAGAAAAGCTTGCCTTATCTTCGGTATTGTGTGTATTCACCAAATCCTTTTCCAGCATAATCGTGCCTTCTTCAACGGTCGGCAAATTAAATCTTATGCTGCAATTAGATCCGGACATGCCTCTTTCTAAATAGAAGAATGACAGTTTATGAGTGGTTTTATAATCCTCGTCTCCCCATGTCTCCTTAGTGGATGTGGATTCTGCAAACATCTCATTAATGGTTGTATTTCCGTTTCCGTTTCCATAAGTTTTTTCTACAAAGACATCTTGCGTTGCGAAATTAATATAGCCGCTGTAGCTGTCGTGAACACCTCCCATATCTAAGACAAGCACATCATCAATAAAGACCCATACATCATCATCGCCTTCAAATTCAAACTGAATATCTTCGCCATTCAGTTTTCCATCTTCCGGTAAATAGAATTCAAATTCTACCTGCATTCCAAACAGGAAATCGGCGTTTCCTGTAAAGTGATGATTAGAATCATATACCTCTCCATCTCCTTGGCCAAGTTTATAATAGTCATATTTTTTCCCGTAATATATATGATTTCCATCTGTAGTACTGGTCCTTGTAGCTATTTCATTTATTAAGGTGTTATATGGCAAAAATTTAGGCTCGTCAGAAGGTGCAATTGTTCCTGTTCTGGGTACATCGTATAAGTAGAACTTGTTTCCCAATGTTCCTTCATTATATAATGTGGCGAAATTCAGATTGCTGTCATAATAGTAATATCCATCTTCATCCAGTTTAAACAGACCATTATAGACCATCTCGTTTTCTGTTGGAAACGCATCCGTAAGTTCTTGTCCGCCTTTCCAAACAGGTTTGCCATTGTCCCCCAGATCAGGTTTTACCAGGCCTTGTCTAACACCACCATCCTGTCCAGTCCAGCCATTGCCGCCACCGCTTCCAAAATACACGCCATTTACATCTATCTGTGTAGTGCTGCTATTATCTCCTATATTCTTCATGCCGATTTTAACGCCTGGAATATGCAGCCCCGGTTCTTTTTCTAATTCGGACACTTCTGAGTATACTAAATAAATATCCGGTGCATCCTGAGCGGAATAGGTCCCTACAAGAGTATTCTCATTATAGAAATCAATAACATGGCCTTGCTGAGCGTCCTCTCTTGAAACAAGACGAGTAATAAGGTTCCCATCTACGTTCTCGAGATGAGCCGCTTTATAAGCATAGCCGGTTACTTGATAAGCATAATCCGAAACTATTATTTCTGTATCAGCAAATGAAGAAATAATAACGTCATCCGTTTTATTATCGCTGGCGGAGTTTGCCGCTGTATCTCTTCCTTTTACATCTTCTCCTTGTTCATCCACAGAATGAACCGCAAGAGTATAACTTAAGTTATCCCATGTGATCGTAAAGGTAGAGAAACTAGTTACACTAAACTCCGCCACCGCTGCCGCATCCTGGCTGACTGCCTCCTGGATCTCTTCTTCGGAGGCTTCGGCTTCTTCCAGCTCGGTTATAATCTCTTCCGCGCTTCTTACGGTGCCGTCGGTCTTGTCTGCTCCGTCGGCTACGGCTTCTACTTCTACGGTTTCCTCATCTACTTCTTTCAGGTGATGAACTTCCACGGTGGATAAGTCTACACCTTCAGGAAGGGCTCCTTCTTTCATTTCGATGGATACCTGAACCTCGCCTTCCGGCTCGATCTCTTGGCCGTTTTCATCAACGAAGGTAATGTCCACTGCCATCATGCCATCGTAGGCGGCGCCTTCCTGATTAAGGGCGTCTGCGGCTTTCTGGAACTGCTCTGCCGTCTCCGCATTGTTTTCGGAAAGTTCCGTTACCTTAAGCTGCGCGTTTTCCGGAAGAACTCCTTCTTCTGCGTAGGCGTGCACCGTCATGTTGTTTAAATCTGCGGTGTACTCCTGTCCGGTTTTTCCTTCTCCGGTTACTTCGAAGAAGAAGCCCTGCTCGCTGGTAAACTTTTTATTGTTCCAGCGGCCGTTGGCCCTTACTCTTCCGTAATACAGCCCGGGTTCGGTCTGATCGGCTGCTTCGTATACACAGCTGATCCATCCCAGCCCCTCTGCCTCCTCAGCCTTTCTGGGACTGAAGTTCTCAAACTCCGCACCGTAAATCTCGATTTCGTAAGAAACCTTGGATTCGGGAATCTCCATGGCTTCCTGAACGTATTGATCGATCTTCTCCTGATCTTTCTGCTCCTGGGAAGTTTCTTCCCGGTCCGCATCAGAAGAAGAAGCGGTGTCTTCTTTTCCTGCATCAGAGCCGGAAGCAATCGTCACATCCTCCGCCTCTTCTAAGGCCTCGTACTCTTCCTTGGCTTCTTTTTCTTCCCGGGCTTCAATCCGCTCTTCCAGATTCTCATCTACCCAGGTGGGCTCATTCATCCAAATCTCCATATCATTGGATACGCCGCTTTCAATCTTCGTTTCTTCTTCCAGAGAAAGCGAAACAAATGGAAGGCCGATGCTGTAATAGAATTTAGATTCACTCTTTACCTGGTTTCCATCTTCCTTATCGCCGCGGAAAGTGAATTCCACATAAGCTTTCGTGGAGTCTTCCTCTTCATCGGTGTAGAATTCAAACTGAATCTCCCGCATCTCCCCAGGCTGCAGATCAATGCCCATGAGCTCACAGGCATCATTCTCATCCTCGTCTTCATCGTCCTGGAACGCTTCGGATTCTTCTGTCTCGAATTCATCAGGCAGATTCTCTGCATCTGCCTGCGCCTCTTCTTCAGGAAGAATTTCCGGATTCTGAATGTCCTGGGCCGCTCCGGTTTCTCCTCCATCAGCTGCGATAACAGGAGAGTCCCCTGCAGTTCCCATATCCTGGAAATAGCCGTCATTCTTGGCGATGTGATTTCCTTTAAACGTCAGAGAACCTTCTGTGATCATCTGATCGGTATTGTTTCTTAAATACAAGGTGAAAAACGTACTATTATCCGGTACTGCCTCATTATCTTCGGCGATAATGTAAATATCCACCTCCTGGCTTTCGCCGCGTTTATACTTGGCATTGCTTGCCGTTGCCCAGATGGAATCCATCCTTTCCGCATTGCTTCCTGACGCATAAGCATCAGAAATACGGAGTCCAAAATCATCCAAAGACAATGGCGTATTCAGCACAAGGCCTGCTGTCATCACCAGCGCCAGCACAGCGCTGATTCGCCTCTTCCAGATTTTAAATGGATTGCGTCTGTGCGATGTTCCTCTGCCCTCCATACTGCTCTCCTCTCTTTCCTTTTCTATCCTTTTCTGTCTCTATCCTTAAGGATGCCGCATCCTTTTGCTTCATCCTTCCCTATTCTTCCCGCTCAATGGCTGCATCCATCAGCCTGATCAGCTCCAGCATGCTGCGGAAGTTCTCGGTCTGATCATTATCAAGCCAGGTAACCTGCCCCTGCCAGGTAGCGTTCTCCTGGCTGATGATGCGTACCACAAATGTATCTTTCCTTCCCATTCCCGCGCTCCTCTTCTCCGGGGCCTTCCGTCCTCTGTATCAGGAACTCCATGGTCCAGCCCTGACTCTCCCCTGTTTCTGTCCATTTCCGGTTCAGACGGTCCGCAATCCTTTTTCCATCCTTTTCTTCGGCGTCAATCAACAGTACTAAAAATTGTCTGCTGCTGTAGCGGGTGTACACATCTCCGCTTCGAATCTCCCCTGCCAGAATCTGCCTGAATCCTTCCATTTTCTCTTCCAGCTGATCCGCCGCTGCGCCTTTTCCTTCATTCATGGTGCATACCATCAGGGCTGACGGGATTTTCGACCGCTCTTCCATCCGGGCCAGTACCCGGTAAATGTCCAGGAAGCTGGGATAGCTGCAGCAATATGCACCCTGTCTCTCTCCATCCTCCATCAGCGCATCTTTAATCCCTGTCATGGCATTGGTCAGAAAATACATCTGCCCTGCCCGATTTCGATATCTGGCTACTGTTTTTTCCAATGTACCGATTCCCAGATCTTCATAGAAAATATCTGCGGCCTCTTCATAGACCTTCATGGCTTCACGATATCGGTTCAGCGCCATCAGACAGTCAATCTGCACCGTCTGCCATTCGTCATAAGGATGAATCCGGCTGGCCATGGTACACAGTTCCAAAAGCTTTTCGTATTCTCCCTGCTCTTTCAGCCGGGCACATAAATCGCTGAGACTGTTGAAGTACCATTTCTGATAATGGGCTTCTTCCTCAGCAGCCCAGGCTTCTCCGCCCAACATAGGAAGAAATTCTCCCTGGTAATTCTGGCAGTATTCCCATTCCAGCCTCTGTTTCTCTTCTGTCTTTGGCCGGTTGCGCATCTGGGCAATCAACTCGTCCAGAAGAGCTGTATCCGAAGTCAGCTCATACTCCAGAGAGAAATAGTACTGGCCGTTTTTCTGCACGATATATTTTCCTTCCGGGAAATGAACCCGTTTCATAATCTTCCTCAGCAGATACACCCTCTGCCGGAAATTATTCATTCCCCGTTCCCGGTCACCGCACTCTCCCTGCAGCACTTCCAGCAGAGTTTTCCGCTCCACCCCCTGCTGTCCTGCTTTCAGAAGGATCAGCAGAATCTGCATGGTTTTCGTCTGAGGATTAGCCGGAATTGGCAGTTCCTTTCCCTGATAGCTGAGGCTGAATCCCCCTAAAAACCTGGCATAAAAGCCAGTATACGGCCGTTCCTTCAAGCTGATCCCCCCTTTTTGTTTCGATGTGGCTGACAACGAAAGTACACTTTGGTTGTCACTATATCGACTTATAAAAAGTGGGAAATATTTATTGATTATGCAGTTTTAAGTCAAAAATATTGGATTTTTCCTCCGAAAGTGGAGGGAAGAGCTGCAAAAAAGACAAAAAAGCAACCGACAACCAAAGTGTACTTTAGTTGACACCCTGGCTGCCGGTCAAATCCGAATCACTGAAGTCAGTATATCATAATGACCATTAAGAAAAGCATTTCATCCATTATGATATCAAAAATTTTTTTCTATTTTTTAACTACATTCCGAATGTACGCACCAAATAGAAGGCGTTAATTCGGAAGTTCGAAGTACACCGTTAGGATTTTCCCGGGACGGCTGCGCGCTTCCCGTTTTTATCCGGGCAACTTTTTCCGCCACGGCCAATCAGTACAAAGAGGAAATACTGCTGAAATTATCATTGAAGATGATGGACGGGAATCCCGGAAGAACAACTCCCCAAAATCTTCCAGCGATTTTATACCGGCAAGCAGAGCGGCTTCGGACTGGGATTATCCATTGTAAAAAGCGGAATCGAATATATGAATGGAACGGTATCCGTTGAGAATAAAGGGGCTCCGCAGCACGGTGTTATCTATCGGCTCAGGATGCCGGTTTCAGAGAAATTCTTGTCATAAAATCCCCCCGGCTATGGCACCAATCCCAAAAAGGACCATCAATCCGCCCAGTATTCCATGTAAACCGGCCTCCACATTCCCGCTTATCCTTCCCCGAAAACGGCAGGTAAGCCATGCCAGGAAAATCCACCAGCTTCCGGTTCCTCCGGCCAGTCCCAGCAAAAGGCAGCACCCCTGCCCCAGGGTCACCCCTCCCAAAATCCCAAAGGAGGCAAAGGCCGTCACAAATGCCAGGATTGTGGCGGGATTCGTGACGGCAATCAAAAAGGCGGATAAAAACAGAAGAGAATATCTCCCGGGAGTTGTTTGGACTTGAGGGTCCGGGCACACCGCTCTCTTCGGTTCTTCTTCCGTGGCATATGCGTCTGCCTGTATGTTTCTCCCTTGTATTGCTCTTCGCAGCGTCATAAGGCCGTAAAGCCCAATGGCGGCTCCCCCGCATATCCGGATTGGCTGCTCCAGGGAGATGAGCCGATCCGATACCGCAGTCAGGCCGCAGACGCCAATGCAGCCATAAATCAGATCAGCTGCGGCAGAGCCGAATCCGGTAACGGTTCCGGCCCAAAAACCATGCTCCAGCGTTCGCTTGATGGTCAAAACACCGATCACCCCAGCGGGGACGCCAAAGATCAGTCCAATGAAAAGTCCCCTTGCCAGATACATTCCTGCTTCCATCATGATATGACTCTCCTTTTTCAGTGATTTTCAATCTGCTTTTTATCTGACAAGCCTTTTCTTATTCTGCCGTCAGAATGGATAACTCCGTTCGCTTGATTTTTGCGGAATACAGGTAAGAAAATCCCACAAACAAGAGGACGACAGCTGCGGCCGGAAACAGCACAGCAAGAGTCCCCGGACGGGAATGGAAGTTGCTGATTCCATTGGTCCGAAGCACCGCTCCCACCAGCGGGTCAGTCAGAAAGGCTCCTAAAAAAGTCCCGCCAAGGGCGCCTGCCAGGGACGCCATGCCAAACCTGGCGGCAAAACTCCTTCGCAGTCTTCCGCTGGTAAATCCCTGACTGCGGTATATTGCCAGATCTTTCTGCTCTGTCAGAAGCAGGCGGCTTCCCGTAAGCGCGGTCACAGTCAAAATAAACAAAGCCGTGGTTAGATAGAAAACTGCCGTTAAAAGGTTCATGGCTGATAAAATTCCCTCAAGCCCCGGCCAGGAGTTTTCATGGATATACAGGGCGCTGCCATAGGCGCTTTCCAGGACCGGGATTATTTCTTCTTTCCGGGAAGCGTCCTCCAAAAAATAGTGGCGGCACCACATAGAGGCGGTCTCGGTTCCGATTCGTGCATACCCTTCCCGGCTCATGCCGATATTGGCTCCCATCTCGTTGGCACACTGGTAAAGTCCAACCACCGTAAACTCCGCTTCTCTTCCCTGATCGGATACGGAAACCGTATTCCCCAGTGAAATTCCCAGATCCTCGGCCACAAATTCCGTCACCAGAATCTCATCCTCCCGTTCAATCCCCCGTCCAGTCAGAAGATGAAACCGTTCCGGCTCCGTAATGACATTGGCAGTGTAATCCAGCCCCTCCACCGCCACATCGGGCATAGCCAGACTGTACTGGTCTGTAATCTCTGTGTACCGGCGGATGAACGCTTCCACCTCCTCCATATTCACATCATTAACCGGCTGTATGGCCAGATCCAGATCCGCCGGGTTGAAGGCGTCCATCAGCCCCTGTCCCTCGGGCCCCAGCCAGCCCGAAAGTCTCCCCACCATGGAAGCGAAGAAAACCAGCAGCACGGCGGTAAGGCAGACGCTCATATACCGCCTCTTTCCATCCAGAAGCTGCCGGAAAGCCAGACGGAACTCCAGGCCTTCTTTTTTTAATGGAATGCGGAACCTCCCTCTGTGTGCAGACAAAATTTCAGCACGGCGGATGGCCTCCAAAGGAGCAATCCGGCCGATCCTCCCAGTCCTGGCGTAAATAAAGCCGCCGAACAGCAGAAGCAGCAGAAAAACCGAAGCAGTCCAGGGTCTCAGTGGAATTACCGGCTGAAGGAGCATGCCTGTAGTCGTTACCATCAGCCGCCCGGCCAGAATGGAAAGAGGAACCGCTCCCAGAGTCCCTGCCATGGTCCCCGCAGCTACGGGAAGCAGATACAAGATAAGCCATAGGCATCTTAAAGAACGGGCGGTCATCCCCATGGTCTTTAAGATCCCCATATTGCGGGTATCCCGCTCCATCCCGCTTCCCAGGCTGTGGCCGATCACCACTAGAGCCACAAGAGCAAGAACTGCGGAAAAAGCCAGAAGAAATCCCGTAAAAACATTCTGCAGGGTCATCATAAATCCGGCGATGGTGTCCGCGCTGTAAAGGAATTCCGCGCAGGTGGCCAGGCTGGTTTCCTCATAGAGAATCTGATTCAGCTCTGCCGCTGACATACTGGGATCCGCTGCTGTTATATGAATCATGCCTCCTTCTCTTGCTAGGGAGTCAATTCCCGCATCCGCCAGAATTTCCTTCGCTTCTTCCAGAGTCTCCCGGGATACCAGGACACTTTTCATTCCAATCATAGAGCTTCCCATAAAGGGATCCTCAAAAAATCCGGCCACCGTAAGGGAAATTCCATTCCCCTGCCTTGCAATGGAAAAATCGATGGTATCTCCTGCCGAAGCCCCGTACATGGAAACCATGGATGCCGGCAAATACACGGTTCCCGGTTCGATTGTCTCCGGCGCTTCCCGGTACCCGGACAGCTCCGCATTAAAAAAACGGTACGGTACCCGATCCGGCTCATAGAGTACCAGCTGCCCTTCGCTGTCCGATTCCTGCCCGTTAATTTCATAATCAGAAAAAAACAGAGGCTGGATGGAAACCTGCGCTACGCTGTCCTGGTTTTCCAGTTCATCTCCCAGCCCAGAGAGAACCTCCTCGTTTCCGGACACCCAGGCTGTCAAGTTTCCATAGCCCAGACGAGACAGTTCTTCGTCCTCTGTCCTCGCCCCGGCGCTCCCGACGGAAAGTATCGTGGTGAAAAGCAAAACAGACAAGAAAACTAAAAATCCGATTCCCAGAAGGCTTCCCCTGTGCCGTTTCAGATTGGCATGCAAAAGAATCTGTTTCAACAGAAATCACCTTTTCCCTTCAAGGGCCAGGCGCTTTTCTCCCTCGCGCTGCAGCCTTGTAAGTATGGTGCAGAACAGCAGATAGATCATCCCTACCTCCAGATACAGCGCCAGGGATTCATAGGTCCTGGCCACAATCCGCTGGGCAGCCATAAACATTTCCGCAACCGTAATATTAGCGGCCAGGGATGTGTCCTTCACCATGGAAATCAGTGAGTTGGACAGGGAGGAGAAGGCGATCCGAAAGGCCTGGGGCAGGACAATTCGCCTCATGATCTGCAGATAGGACATGCCCACACAGTACCCCGCTTCCATCTGGCCCTTTGGCACTGCCTCCAGGGCTCCCCTAAGAATCTCGGAGCAGTACGCCCCCTGATTCATGGAAAAGACAATGACCGCAGCGGGGAAGCCCGGCAGGGTAAGGCCCAGATTTGGAAGTCCGAAGAAAACCACATAGAGC
>PPYE01740328.1_pt1 | contig 20313 bp, 16 predicted proteins | sample 1559881 | NCBI WGS metagenome assembly PPYE01 (sample SAMN08240022, study PRJNA423297) | Human gut metagenome, whole genome shotgun sequencing project.
CTGTTCCTGTTTGTCTAAAAATATCATATAGTTCGGATACCTTGCTTCCTGTTATCGCTGGATAAGGAGGAATGCACAACAAACTTTCTTTTAAAACACTGTTCAAAACTTTGACCTTCTCTTTTGTTGTCATGTTTTTCATTAGATACTCCTCCTCAGGAACAATTATTTGATATACCATATACTTTCATAATGAACAAAAGCTCCACTCAGAAAAATTTCCTGAGTAGAGCCTTTTTGTTACATATCACTTTCCGTGATAATGAATGGTGGAGGCGACCCATAACTGCTCATTATCATGAAATTGTAATATAATATGGCTTAATTAAGGTATATTTTCTATTTTGTTATATGATATTAAGACAGGAGATTTACCCCTGTCCTATTTTGTTTATATTTCTTGTTCTACAATGATTTTACCATGGATAATAACATATCTATGTTCTACCATTATAAAATCGTTCAAAAACTAATATATATAATTATCCTTTAATTTATTGAATTCTTTCTTTGTAATACATTAACTAAACATTTCAAATTTACTTTTCCCAGCGATCTACTAAGCTATCATTAGAATTATCACTCTAATAACAATATTAGATATGTACATCTTCTTTAATTTATAAAAAGGATCTACCCAGACAATCCTAGATAGATCCTTTTTCTTATGAAAATGTGTTAAGCATACAGAAAATTCATGAAAATATAGTGCTACACTTTTTATTATCATGAAAAAAATATTATATTGATATCAATCACTTCATTATTAGTTTTCTCTTGATATATCAAGCATTTTTCAATATATGATATAATAGGGAACTTCCGTATCCTGTACCACCACGTGTACAGTAGTTATTTTCTTCAGCTAACCAGTTAACTGGTGCTATATCAATATGTACGAAAGGCTTTTCTTCTGTAAATGCTTCTATAAACATTGCTGCAACTGCTGTTCCTGCTCCCTGTGTTCCTCCAAGACTTACATTTCTGATATCTGCAACCGGTGAATTCAGACAGCTTCTCAATTCTTCATCCAAGTCTAATCTCCAAATCTTTTCTGCTGACTCATTGGACGCTTTTTCGGTAATCTGATACCAGTTATCATCATTACTCAGCACAGCAGCACATTTGTTTCCAACTGCTCCCTTTGCGGCTCCTGTTAATGTTGCGATGTCAATCACTACATCAACTTTTTCTTCTCGGATGGCATAGGTAATGGCATCTACCAAAGTAAGCCGTCCTTCTGCGTCTGTATTGAGCATCTCAACTGTTTTTCCTGACATACTCTTAATGATATCTCCAGGAACTTGGGCTGTATCAGAAAGCATATTCTTGCAGGCAGCCACCACCGCTGTTACATTGACAGGCAAATGATTGCGTGCTGCTGCCACCACTGCAGCTACTACAGCAGCTGCACCTCCCATATCATCATGCATAGTAGCCATTTTGGACTTTAAGTTATATCCTCCGCTGTCAAACATGACTCCTTTTCCAATCAATCCGATTGTTTTTTCCTCATTCGGATTTCCCTTATAACGCATTACAATCAGTTCCGGCTTTTCTCTGCTTCCTTTTGCCACATTATAAAAGCAACCCATTTCCCACTCTTTAATTTTATCTTCATGGTATACCGAAACATCGATTCCATACTGATTTCCCAGCTCTTCTGCTTCTTTTGCAAGCTGCTGTGCTGTCATGTAATTGGATGGGTGGTTTACAAAATTTCTTGCGAGTGTAGTAGATTCCGCTACGACAACAGCTTTCTCTACCATGCTGTCCGGAACTTCCCGATTCAAAACAAATTCCACTTCTTTTAAGGTTTCTTCTGAGCAGTTACTCTTATAAACATTAAATTCATAAGAAACCAAAATTGGAAGCTCTAATAACTTGCTCAATATTTCACAAGTTAAGATATCTTCAATTTCGTTGAGCACCACAGAAACACTCTCCGATTTGTTGCGTTTCATTGTTTTAAATGCAGCTGCAAACAATAAAAAGAGTGTCCGCACAGTATATTTTTTACTCGAAATTAAGTTAACAAAAACATATTGGCAGAGATGACCCTCCTCGATCATCTGAAGAGAATAACTGCCTTCCTGGTTTGGATTCAACTTGTTATTTTCAAATAAAACACTTGCCATCTGGGCAATTTGTGGTGAAAGTTTTTCTGTGCTTCCATCCAGCATCGCCACAATCATATTATTTTTTTCTTCTTGTTGTTTTGTACATTTGATAACCATATATAATTCCCCCTAAATGTTTAATAATTTATCTGTTTTTCTATTTTAACAATTGCAGGCAAATGAAATTACACTCTGTGCTCAAGCATCCAAAAAATCCAGAGGATAATACCTCTGGATTTTAGGTCAGACTATTTTTTTATTTGCTTTCTACAAAAGCTGCAATCTGTTCCGAAACGCCCTTTTCTTCTGAAGTGTATCCATTGATATTCGTATCCCAATTTTTCATTTTACTGTTCTGACAACCAAACATTGTATTGATCTTACTGTCGTTGTCTATCTTACTCAATACCCAAAGTACCTTATAGTTACATGGAACAACCAGTGCATGATCCAGCAAATATGCCTCTGCTTTTGCATATGCTTCATATCGTGCATCTAGATCTTCTGTAATCGAATCAACTGCTTCCACCATCTTTGTGTACTCTTTATAGGTATCAAGTAATGCTTTATTCTCTGGTGTTTCTTCTACAACTTCATTGATATAGGAATAGCCAGAAGAGAAATATGCGTTATCATATCCATACATTTCCTGACCAAGGTAGTTCTGCGGGTCAGCATAGTCAGCACCCCATCCACTGATTGCAAAAGAGTGTAAATGTGGCGTCAGTACCTCACTTCTTGATGCTTTGATGTATGTTTTAATATTTAATTTAACATAATCATCACCTAAACAATCCGAGAATATCTGCGATAATACATTTGCACTGTCCAGAGCTGCCTGATCTGAACCTACAATATAGTAATCTGCTTCAATAGGGAATGTAACCCCCATTGCGCTCAATTCTTCTATTGCCTGCTGCTTGTATTCTTCTGCCTTTTCAGCGTCCAACCTTACTGGTGTTTCTCCATTTTCTTCTGGCATACCCAGTTCTTTTCTTACCAATTCTACGTAGTCAGTGCCATCAGAAGTGTAGATCAAACCTTTCATTGTATAAAAAATATTTTCACAAGACATCGGATCAACTGCATTTGTTCTCTTCCAGTAATTGGTCAAATCTAATCCATAATACCATGATTTACGGAATGCCTCATTTGCCGCAGCTGTGTTCCAATTAGTATCTGGTGTTCCATCTTCATTATTCTTATTAAAATCAAAATGAATATGATAAGACATATGAGATCTGACATCCGGTACTAAATAATTATGGTATTTGTTTTCTGGATCTTTTGCTATTGTATTGACCTGTGCCTCTCCTAACTGAACGTAATCCAATTCTCCAGTATCATACAACTGAAAAGCAATATCATTGGATTCTACCATTTTAAATGTAACCGTATCAAATCTCTTGCATTCTGTATCCCAGTATAAAGGATTCTTTGTAAATATTTTTTCGTTTCCCTGAACATAAGAAGTCATTGTATAACATCCGTTATACCACATATTTTCATTGTTCATAGATTTAATTCCGTCAACTCCCAATTCATCAATCAACTGCTGGGAAATCGGATAGAGAGCTACATATGCAGCCAATGAGTCAAAGTAAGGTTTTGCCGATGTACAGTGATAAACCAAAGTATAATCATCTACTACTTCTATTCCGACCGTCTCACGGAATTTGGAACCTTCTTCTGCTGTTAAAGCATAAGCCTCTTGTAGAGACAAGCTTTTTGTATACTCATAATATTCTTTAGCACCTTGAATCATTTCAATTGGCATGGAAGTATTCGCAGACTCATTTTTATGGAAATTAAGAACCCATTCTAAACCCGTAGCAAAATCCTGAGCTAAACAGTCTGCTTTCTCCTTACCATCGATATCTACCCATTTTACTCCATCACGAAGTTTAAATCTCCAAGTAAGACCTCCATCCTCTGTACCCCATTCTTCTGCAATTGCTGGAGATAGTTTTCCTTCCTTATTTGCCTCTAACAATCCATCCGTTACATGCACAAGATTCTGAAAATCACTTGATCCTTGGCTATTGAGGATATTAAATGTGGACAACTCCTGATTCGTTAGTTTATAAATAACAAGATCCTTTATTTCTTCTCCAGAATTCTCATTATTCGCTTCTTTGGTAGATTCAGTAGGTGTTGTTTCTTTATCTGAACCTTCTATTTTTGTATTACCGCATCCGGCAAGAATCATAGACAACGCTAATGTTGAAGCCAATAATTTAACGAATCTTTCTTTCATTTTCTTTTCCTCCTTACGTATTTTAGTACTTAGAAGCTTAATATTCTCTTTTTCCCGCTGTTTTTCATCAAGTACCTAACATAATAATTTCATTGTGGGCTTAAATATCTTCACCTTCTTTAGTTCATATTGGTTAAACGTATAACTAATATAGCTAAATCGTACTCACTCTCATTTTCTTGGTCTTATTACTGAAATGATCCTACTAGCAATTAAGTTAAACGTATAACTAATACTAATATTCCCTATCAACAATTTATTGATTAGATGATACCACACGAGATTTCTGTTTTCAATAGTAAATTTAAAAAATCATAAAATTTATTCAATATTATATATTTATTTCATGCAAGTTGTATGAAATACTTCAAGGTATATTTGACAATTATTCTCCTCTATAATATTATAAAAGATGTTAAACATGATATTTATCTCAATCAAAGAGGATGAACGAATATGCCAAAATCCCTGGTTACTGCCAAAGATGTCGCAAAAAGATGCAACGTATCACAGGCAACCGTATCTTATGTAATCAATAATAAAGAAGGAAAAAACATCAGCGCCGCAAAACGTACAGAAATTTTAGAAGTTGCTAAACAGATGGGTTATATCCCAAATGCTGCTGCTAAAAGCATTCGTGAAAACAAGTGTATGTCGATTGGACTTATGGGTGGAAGTAACTTTGCCAATATTAACTTTAATCGCACTCTCCAGGGAATCAATGACGGTTTTTTCAAAAGTGGCTATACGGTCACTTTACTTGGCGATGAATATAATCCTGATCTTGAAGAGTGCATTCGATTATATCGATCTAATGTAATTGCTGGAGTCATCTTTATTGGATTTGATTCTCAACCAATCACACTTGGACCTGTCATTGACGCTGGTATCCCTTATGTTACTGTCAGTGAAGATGGCGTATATACTGAAAATTTTTCTTCTCCTCATGGTTTATCTGATGGAGTTGATGAATCTATTTTATTCTGCAAAAACAACAACCTTTCCCGAATCCGCCATTTTACAGTACAGTATGGAGAATTCATTGCACATAATATATATAATCTTATCTATGATTCTATTCAACGACTATATCCTGAATGTGATTTTCAAAGAGTCATTCTAAAAACACAATCTGGATCTCCTGAAGAAATACATAAATGTCTCCACGAATATTTAGAGCAAAACGAATTTGACATCGCATTTACTCCTAATTATAAAGTTGGTATTATCTTTAATCATCAATATACCATGAAATATGGTTATACCCTTCCACTCAAAATCAAACATATCTGCATTTCTGGATTTTCTATCTTAGAATGGGGTTTTCCAACAATTTCTTCTCTGAATATTCCACTTCGATCTATTGGAAAGTTTTCTGCTCAATTGATGCAAAGTATTATTGAAAATCGCGCCTATTCACAACAAACATTTTCCTCCTCTCTCGTTCATCGAGACTCTACCTTGTTATAAAACATCAAAAGTTATCCGAAAAAGATTACGCTTCCCTTGTTGGCATATTAACTGTCGCTCGTGGATTGGATGCAGCTATTGGGTCTCTGCTTTGCAGAAAATTATATGATATAACCGGAAGCTATATTGTATGTTGGAGTCTCTTTATTCTTTGCTCGGCATTGATTGTCGTTATGCAGTGGGTAAGTCTCTGTAAAAAACCTAGTTGGAATGAATAATTGATCTATATCCTAGTCTTAATGCAAAGTCCTCTGCTTGTTTTATAAGCAGGGGTCTTTGTCTTATATATAAATATTGCCATATATACTTGTATTTACTTGATGTAAGCAAACTTTTTATACGTATGAGAATTATTTTACCCTATTTTTTAGTTTTATAGGCATAATATTTTTTCTTCTCTTGTCGTACTTTTTCCTTTTTGTTGTCCATCAGATACTCCTCCTCAAAAATAGTTTTTATATAATATACCTTTGCATAATGAACAAAAGCTCTACTCAGAAAATCTCTGAATAGAGCTTTTTTGTTCTATAACATATTATAAAGACATGGCAGAAATAATACACTACAAGGGTATACAATATTTCTTTTTACGTAGTTTCATTCATATATAGTAACAGCTCCAAATGTCCAACAATACAAAGTAACCCTATCTTTATGAACATAATATATTGTAAGCTGCCTTATATTTTTTGTTATCCTACATGATCAATTTTACTATTATTTCTAATTTGTTTGATATAGTTGTAAATTGTAAAAACAGAAGCGCCCAAAAAACGTGCTACCATTTCCGGTGATCCCTTTACATCAAAAACACCTTTTGAATCCAGAATTTCTACGAGTTGTAATTTTTCGTGACGGCTCATCATAGGAACAGGTTTACCAAATTTATTAATCTCATATTGAACAATCTCTTCCACAACTTCACCTATATCCTGCGCAAAAACCTCTTGTGACTCTTTTTGATCTTCCACAGAATTAAGTGTACAAAAACTTTTCAGCAGGTTTTCTGCAATATAATAATCCGTAAGATCTACATTGAAACAAAAACAACCTACAATATGGTTATCTTCGTCGCGAATAAAAATTGTAGAAGATCGCAACATTCTCCCATCTTTTGAAACAGAAGGATACCCTAAAATATCCTTTGCATCGTCTCCATATTTTTTTAGTGCTTCTATTACAACATTTGTGCTGGGTGCACCTACTTGACGATTTGTTACATTACCTACTACCACTGCGACAGAACTTTGAGGAGAGCTTAAATCATGAAGAATAAATTCAATATTATTCCCTATTAAATCTTTCATTCCTTTCATAACAGGTTCATAAAGTCGAATATATTTCTCAAAATTAGAGTTTGCCATAATTACCTCCTAAACGGCTATATTTTTTAAAATAAAACTTTCCTTATTTTTCCATAAATTTTATTTTACTATTTACTCTTACCTGTTTACAACCACAAAATTATACAAAAAAATCGGGTATATAGAAGTTTTTTTCAAATTCTCCTATATACCCACCAGTTATTATACTTCTTTTCTCTCTATTTTTGTCTGTTTAGGAGATTAGTATCAACTCATCCTGTCGTTTGCTCAAAAATTCTGCACCAGTTTTGGTTACTAGAATATCTTCCTCACATAGAATACTGTAGTCATTATCATTTAAAATAGTTGGCTCCAACGTAAGTACCATGTTCTCTTCAATCATGCCATAAGGTGCATTTCCATATCGTTCCCAGCGTGGTGCAAACATTGCTCCCCCATCATGTTCAAACTGTCCCAGCTGGTGTCCTGTCGCATGAGTAATCTCAGGCATTCCTACACTTAAAAGATATTCTCTGGCAACCTGATCCACTTCATATCCAATCACACCTGGATGTATCGCCTGACTAGCTCTAGTAATAGCTTCATGTGCCGCGTCAAATTTTTCCTGAATTGCTTTTGGTGCTTTGGTTTCACCATCTTTCAAAAAATAAACTGTTCTCGCAATATCTGAACAATATCCTTGAAAATCGATTCCAAAGTCCATAATCAGAAAATCTCCTTTCTGGAGGACAGCATTTCCTGGCGCTCGATGAGCAATTCTTTCTTTCATGACAATTGGCATTACCAACTCTTTGCTTCCTGCCTCAACGACACCTCTGCGACTCATTTCTTCCAGAAAAATTTCACCAACCTGATACTCTGTCATACCAACTTTAAGTTTTGAAAATACGACATCATAAATTTCTTGGGTAATACGAATTGCCTCTCTAATGGTATCAATTTCTTTTGGTGTTTTTATGCTACGGATTTTTTGCAGTATTTTTTCAGATGAAACAAATTTTTTACAGATTTCTAATCCAATATTTTTCTTTAACCAACGGTATCTGCCCACAGTCAATCCATCACACAAATTGTCATCCACAGAATAGTTAATGGCGATCTTATTAGGATTAAGTTTTTCTATTAGTTGCTTTAGAACTTCTGGTAAATTATTTTGATACTTATATACTTGATCAAAAAGGCCGCTCTCTTCACTTTCCTGAGCATCTATAATAGAACAAACTGCATATTTTTTGTTTTCCTTTGTGATCAAAAAAGCGGTTCGTCCAACCGTTTTCAGTCCTGTCAAAAGTTTGACCGCTGGATCACTTCCTTCACTTGCAAAAATTAACCAAAGGTCAATATTGTTGTCTCGTAAATACTCTGATGCTTGTTGCAGCTTCTGTTTATTTACTTCGCTCATTTCGACTCCTCCTCAACTTATTTCTCAGAACAAACTGATTTCACTGTCTCATAAATAACTTTTGCACCATAAGCTAATGAATTCAAACTAATTCTCTCATTTTTCTGATGAATCATCTGTAAAATATCTGAAAAAGGTTGGTCCTCCAACATAGGCGAATAACCATAAACATTTTTCTTAATAAAACGCCCATCTGTTCTTCCTAGTGCAAGCATCGGGAGCATTTTTACACCTGGATCAAATCTATCAGACATTTCTTCTAAAGCTGAAATAAATTCGTTCTCCATGTCGCTTTCGTACCCATCTTCAAAAGATAAGACTTCGAAATCAGCCTTTTCTCCCAAAATTGTTTTCATTATATTACAGATTTTTTCTTTTCCATCTAATCCGATTTTGGAAGAAATCCCTTCTATACCTGGAACAAATTTGTATGACAAATTCAATCTTTTACTACTTGGAACATCTGAAAAATCCAACTCAAATGCATTGACCACAAGATTATCTCTTGTTGAATATTCCCATAAGTTTTTCATGGTAGGATCAAGATACTCACCATTTGTTACTTTCTTAAATTTTCGGGTTGCTTGACACAATGTTTCTTCAGGAACATAATCTCCTATTCTTTCTAGACTCTCTAATAATGAATAGGCTGTACTTTCATGACAATCTGTAAAGCTCGTTTCGCCGTGTACTATAAGTTCAATGGAAGATTCACCTTTTTCTCCACAAGTACAGGTTCGATATTTTTGTCCTGATTGTGTAATGATAAAACCTCCACCTTCACTAATGGTATATCCATCTGGAATTAGTTCTGCATGTTCCTTTGAAAGAAAATCCATTCCAAAATTACTTCCTTTTTCTTCATCCGCAGAAGCAATTAAATAAATATCTCTATTTCTTTCTGTATTTTCTTCCTTAATCAACAACATTGTCAAAAGTTCCATCGCTGTAAGATGTTTGGTATCAATCGTTCCTCTGCCATACATTACACCATCTACAATATTACCTGAAAATGGAGGCTGCTCCCACTCTCCTAAAGCAGGAACCACATCAATATGAGAAAGTAAAATCAGCGGTTTCTCCTTTTTTAAAGATGTTGCTGGTAACTTTGCAATTAAGTTACTTCTATTTTTTTCTTTTTCAATAATTTGATAGGGAATCTTCGCTTCGTCTAGGTAAGCACCTATATACTCTGTCATTTTATTTTCATTTCCAGGAAGATTGCTGGTATCTATGCGTATCATCTCTTGCAAAATTTTAATCAGTTTTTGCCTTTTTTCCTCACTCCACATCTATTCCATCCTCCTTATCTTTCAGATGGAATCAAATATAACTGATTTTGACGGCGACTTAAAATTTCTGCGCCGTCTTCACGAATAACAACATTCTCTTCAACCAACATACACGTCAAACCATTATCTTGAATAACTGTCGGTTCAATCGCATAGACCTCTCCTAACTGAATTGGACGTTCAACAGATGGATTACCTCCTGGACGTTTTACATTAAGCATTGTTCCACTATCATGACAAGTTCTTCCGATCGGGTGACCTACTGCATGTCGTACTGTTGGAAAGCCTCCATCTTCTACTACTTTTCTTCCGACAGCATCTACCTCAAATCCTTTCTTTCCGGCTCCTATAAAACGAATGGTCTGAGTAATAGCTTGATGTGCTGTATCAAAAGCGTGTTGAATGTCTTTTGGAGGCTGTGTCTCTCCTGGTTTCAAAAAATAAGCTGTTCTTGCAATATCTGAAATATAATGTTTATAATTTACACTGAAATCCATAATCAAAATATCTCCTGGAATTGTCTTTGTATCACCTGGACTTCTATGGGCAAGACCTGCTCGTACAATACAAATAATAGGATAATCGTACGGTGCACCTAAACCATTGCAGACATCTCGTTTTTTCATACAATCTACAAAAATATCTCCAATTTCTTTTTCACTCATGCCACACTTAACACGAGTAAATACCTCATCGTAGATATCATTAGTAATTTGAATTGAGGTTCGAAGACAATCTATTTCTGTTTCTGTTTTTACACTGTGCAATTCTTTAATTAAATTTTCTCCTGATACCTCTACCTCTGACAACTTTTCTTTTCCAAGCATTTCCTCCAACTGAAGATATAAACCCAATGTCAACCCATCACAGGTTGCTTCATCCTCCGAGATATTCAAAGCCATCTTTTTGGGTGCAATACGGTTAAAGATTTCCAGGAATTTTTCTTTTAAACTGGTTTCATATGTAATGATTTCTTTAAAAATTCCACTTTCTTCATATTTTTTTTCATCAGATTTTGATGTTATTATCAAGTTATCTCCATTTTTACAGAAAAAAGCGGCACAAAGATGAACACAATCTGCTCCAATTAAAAAAGGCAGAGAGGGATCAGAGGCTTCTCGTGCAAGAATAAGAAGTGTATCAATGTCTTCCTTATTCAGAAGTTCTCCTAACTGCGCGATTTTTTCTCTTGGAATAGCATAGTTATCCATAAAATAACCTCCTTAATTAATTTCAGACCAGCAAACATGATACTGTTTGCTACATTTTTCAATAATTTGACAAAGTTTTTCTTTTGGCATTTCTGGAAGGAGCAATACTTTTAGCCATATCTCTGTATCATTTCTTCCTGCGTACCTATGTCCACCTTCCAATTTATCAATAACAAACAAAACATGAGTCATATAAAAAACTTGATCTCTCACATATTTATTGGAGGATTTCATCAAAATCTCTATTTTATCCTGTAAGTTATATGCCGAATTATCGTTACAATGCTTTTGATACATTTTTTCCAGACAGTTGCAGGTTTCTTTATCCATATTCCATTCAAATTGGTAGTTAATTATCGCCTTCGCTGCTTGCACACATTCTCGCATTCTATGGGTCGATGCATAATAAGGATTGGCATGAGGATCTTTTTCTCTGTATAATTTTATCACTACTACTTCTCTATTCTTTACTTTTTGTCCTGCTTGACTCCAAGAATAAATTTGTTCCATCAACTCTATCCTCCTTTTATAATTATGTTACGCCGCCAAAATATGGCGGCGTAACATAATTACTTATAGATTATTGATTTCCTTTGTGTAATGGCATGCCACAAAATGATCTGGTCTTACTTCCCGCAAGCAAGGCTGCTCTTTAAAACAACGTTCTTTTGCATAAAGACATCTTGGTGCAAATCGACAGCCTGGTTTTGGATTAATCGGTGAGGTAAGCTCACCTTTAAGTAAAATACGTTCAGGTTTTTCTCCTAGTTTTGGACGAGGAATTGCCGAAAGAAGTGCCTTGGTATATGGATGATAATTATGTGCAAAAAGTTCTTTTGATCCACACTTTTCTACCATATTACCCAGATACATAACACAGATATCATCTGAAATGTGCTTGACGACAGAAAGATTATGTGTAATAAAAATATATGTCAGATTTCTTTCCTGTTGTAGATCTTGCATTAAGTTTAAGATCTGTGCCTGAATTGATACATCCAAAGCGGATACTGGTTCATCACAAACAATAAATCTTGGATTTAGCGCGAGTGCCCGGGCAATTCCAATTCGCTGACGTCGACCTCCATCCAGTTCATGAGGATATGAGTTTGCGACACGGCTAGCCAAACCAACAGTATCCATCAATTCCGCAACACGCTTATTATACTCTTCTTTTGACTTACAGGTTTTATAAATCGACATTGGTTCCCCAATAATATCACACACACGCATTCGTGGATTAATGGAAGAATATGGATCCTGAAAAATCATCTGCATTTCTTTTCTGGATTCTTTCAATTCTTTCCGATTCAACGTTGTGATATCCTTACCATCAAATATAATTTTGCCACCTGTTGGTTCCAAAAGATGAAGGATAACTCTTCCTAATGTAGATTTACCACAACCAGATTCTCCAACAACTCCTAAAGTTTTTCCTGCATCCAGACTAAAGCTTATACCATCAACTGCATGCAATGTTCCTTTGGGTGTTTTAAAGTATTTTTTTAAATCATTTACTTCAAGTAATGCTCCCATTTTTTGCCTCCTGCTCTTTTAGTGGTACAAAAGACAACGTACACAGTGTGTCTCAGATATCTTATAATTTTTGATTGCTTCCGCCTCACAAGCAGCGGTTTTATGAGGACAACGTGGAGCAAACTTACATCCTTTTGGGAGGTTTGATGGGTCTGGCATTAAGCCCATAATTGGCTGCAATCGATCTTTATCTTCGTCCAGATCTGGAATAGAGCCAAACAGTCCCAAAGTATAAGGGTGAGTTGCATGATTAAAAATATCTTCCACTGTTCCAGATTCGACAATTTCTCCTGCATACATAATTGCAACATTATCACAAATTTCCGCTACAACACCCAGATCATGTGTAATTAAAATCATAGATGTTCCAAGATCGGCTTTCAGTTTGTTCATCATATCAATGACCTGTGCCTGAATGGTAACATCCAAAGCAGTAGTCGGTTCATCTGCAATCAAAAGACTCGGATTGCATGCTAAAGCAATTGCAATAACAACTCTCTGCTTCATACCTCCTGAAAATTGATGCGGATATTCTGAATATCTTTCTCCTGGTATGCCAACCTTTTCAAGCATTTGCTTTGCCTTTTCCTCTGCTTCATGAGTAGAAATTTTTTCGTGTAGATGAATTACTTCTGCAATCTGTTCTCCTACTGTCATGATTGGATTTAATGCTGTCATAGGATCTTGAAAAATCATGGAAATTTGTTTTCCCCGAATCTTTCTCATATCCTGTTTTGCACATTTAATAAGGTTTTGACCTTCAAAAATAATCTCACCACTAGCTATTTTTCCGGGTGGATCTGGAATCAATTGCATAATTCCCAGCGCTGTTGTCGTCTTTCCTGCACCAGTTTCCCCAACCAATCCAAGAGTTTTTCCTTTTTCCACGTCCAGATCAATATGGTTTACTGCTTCCACAATACTCTTTCGTGTTTTATATTGTATCGTCAGATCTCTGATTTCCAATATTTTTTCGCTCATATCCAATACTCCCCCTGCTAATCTTTCAAACGTGGGTCAATCGCATCACGCAAACCGTCTCCAACTACATTGAGTGCGTATACTGTCAGCATTATAAACAGTCCTGGGAAAGTAGCCATATACCATGCATCTCTTAAATATTGTCTTGCCGAAGAAAGCATTGCGCCCCATTCTGGTATTGGTGGAGTAATTCCCAATCCCAAGAAGCTCAAGGTTGCACAAGAAAGAATCGATCCTGCGACACCCAAAGTTGCCTGAACAATAATTGGAGCCATTGCATTTGGAAGAATATGTCGAAAAATAACACGAATATCATTTGCGCCAATTGACTGAGCAGCTTCAATATACTCCTGTTCTTTAACTGTTAATACTGCTGCACGCACAACTCGGGCATAACCTGGTACATTACCAATCGCAATTGCAATCATCATATTTCCCAGACCAGGTCCAAGTGTTGCAGCAATTGCGATTGCAAGCAACATACCTGGAATTGCCAGCAGTACATCCATTAATCTCATAATAACGCTGTCTACTGTTTTTCCATAAAAAGCTGCTACTGCACCAAAAATACCGCCCACTACAATTGCTACTCCTACCGCAAGTAAGCCAACCTGAAGGGATATTCTACTTCCATATACAATTCTACTGAAAATATCACGACCAAAGTTATCTGTTCCAAACAAATGTTCCATACTCGGTCCCTGAATTGCAATATCCAAGTTTTGATCATCATAACCATATGGAGCAATAAAATCAGCAAATATTGCACATAGAATCAGAAGGATCAGTACAATCAGTCCGAACATTGCCATTTTGTTCTTTCTAAACCGATACCACACGTCTGCCCAAAGGCTTTCGTGTTTCATCGTATTGTCTTTACTGATTTTCACCTACAACACCTGCTTTCTGAAGTCTCTGTTTTCTCTTTGCTGATTTATACTGCGACTTAATTCTTGGGTCAATATAGCTGTAAAGAATATCAACCATCAAATTAACAAAGCTGAAGATAATCGCCAGAAAAAGTACACTTCCCATTACAACTGGCATATCCCTTGATTTAATTGCATCAATCATGTATTTACCAATACCAGGAATTGCAAATACCGATTCAATCAAAACAGATCCTCCCAGAAGATTACCGAACTGTAATCCTACTACAGTTACAACCGGAATTAATGCATTTTTCAAAGCATGCTTTAGAACAACGACTTTTTCTACCTGACCTTTTGCTCTTGCCGTTCTGATGTAATCTTGTCTAATGACTTCCAACATACTGGAACGGGTAATCCTCATAATGCTGGCTGCAGAGGCTGTTCCCAGTGTAATAGATGGCAAAATCCAATATTCAGGACCATAGGAACCAGAAGCTGGGAGTAGTCCAAGATTAATGGAAAAGATAATAACACACATTAAGCCCAGCCAGAACGATGGCATAGAAACACCAATCAGCGAAACTGCTGTTGCAATATTATCAAAAATAGAGTATTGTTTTGTTGCTGCAATAACGCCACAGCTCACACCGATAATAACAGATACACTAGCCGCTAAAACAGCTAATAATGCTGTATTTGGGAAACGTTCCAAAATTTCAGTCATAACTGGTCGTCCAGTAATATAGGAATTTCCAAAGTCCAGTTTTGTTACCAGATCTTTTATATAATTACCCAGCTGAACAATATAAGGATCATTCAATCCCAATTCTTCTCTCAGCGCCTGTACATCTTCTTCACTTGCAGAATCTCCAAGCATCAGTTTTGCCGGATCACCTGGTGAAAAATACATTAATGTAAAAACGATTAATACAACACCTAAAAGTACTGGTATCATCATCAGCAATCGTTTCAATATGTACTTATACAAATTTCATTCACCTCAAATTCTTGACATTGTTGTAAAGGAAAGATTAGGAGAATGATTTTTCAGATTACTTTTTCATCCAAATCATTCTCCCACCTTTTTGAGGAAGTATATGCGAAGGGGAAGAGGGTCGGGAAAATTGATTTTCTTCCCGACCCTCGGGAAATATCGTAACCTACTGTGCAGCCTCTCCAAAAGAAACTTTATTAAGCTGATATCTTCCTGATGGGCTAGATACCAGTCCCTGAACATTATTTCTTGCAGCAGTCAGGTTTTCACCTTCCTGTAAGAAAATCCAAGGAGCATCCTGAACGATCAGTTCCTGTGCTTTCTGATAAGCTTCCAAACGTTTTGCCTGATCGGTTGTTTCTTTACCTTCCAAAAGAAGCTTATCTACTTCTGGATTAGCATATCTGGCAGTATTGGACCACGTCGGTTCAGTCGAATAGAATGTGCTGTATAAACCACTATCAGCATCACCAGTATCAGTGGTCCAACCAAGAATGTACATATCAAAACCGCCATCAATAATCTTCTGCAAATAGGTAGCATTTTCCAAAATCTCTACCTGTGCAGTAATTCCAACGTCAGAAAGCTGATTCTGCAAAATTTCTGCTGTGTCCATACGGGCCTGAGAATCACTTGTCAAAATAGTTGTACTAAAACCATTTGGGTATCCAGCCTGTGCAAGCAGCTCTTTTGCCTTTTCTGGATTATAGTCATACTGTGGAAGATTTGGATTAAATCCCCAAACAGTTTCTGGAAGCGGACCTTTTGCAACACTTCCGGTACCAGAATATACTGCTTCTACAATAGATTCCTTATCTACTGCATAGCTAATTGCTTGTCTGACAAGTGGATCATTAAATGGCTCTTTTGTGCAATCAAATCCAATAAAGTTCAAAGTGAAGTCTGCACCACGAATAAGCTGAACATCTGGATTTTCACTTAAACGATCGACATCACTTGCAACAATCTTAAATGCGATGTCAACACCACCAGACTCCACTTCAATGGATCTACTGGAAGATTCTGTAATAATTCTCATAACAAGATTTTTATATCCTGGTTTTTCTCCCCAGTAATTATCGTTTCGTTCCAGTTCGATTCTATCCGAACGAACCCAATCTTTGAACACAAATGGTCCAGTACCAACTGGATTATTGGCAAATTCTTCGTCTCCCATCTCTTCTACTGTTTCCTTGTCGACAACATAAAGGTTTGCCAGCTGAGAAAGGAATGGACCACATGGTTGTTTTAATTTTACTTCAATGTTATAATCATCAATTACTTTAGTATTTTCAATATCAATAACATCTACCTGCCATGCGCAGTAGGTGCTGTCAATCGAACGTTCCAAAGTATAATAAATATCGTTTGCATCTAAAGCATTTCCATTATGAAAGGTAACGTTTTCTCTAACTTTCATATCGAGAGTAACATCATCTTTATATTCCCAGCTTTCGATTAATCCAGGTTGAATTTCCATATTCTCATCCTGAACAAAGAAAGTATCGAAAATTTGATGTTTTACAAAAGTTGAATCACTGTCATTCGCACCCTGTGGGTCCAAGCTTTTTGGTTCTGCTGCTACTGCAACAATCAAATCATCTTTTCCACCATTACCCGAACTGCCCGAACCACATCCTGAAAAGATCATACATGATGCAAGAAGCAGACTTACAAGAGTCATTATTTTCTTCTTCATAATAAACCTCCATTATATTTGTAGCATTTAATCTAAGCTTCCACTACACAAATATTCTGAGATATTTCACTCATCCTCTGGCATCCATTATCTGTAACTTCAACAAGGTCTTCCACCCGTACAAAACATTTTTGCGGGATAAAGATACTTGGTTCCACTGCAAATACCATCCCAGATTCTATTAATTTTCTCTCGCCTTTGCACAGAAACGGCTCTTCATGGACATCCATTCCGACTCCGTGCCCCAGCTTATGGATAAATCTTTCGGAATATCCCTCCTCTGCTATTGTTTTTCTTGCCGCTTCATCAACTTCCTGACAGGAAACTTTTTCTGTCATACAATCAATGGCTGCTTTTTGTGCATGAACTACAGTTTCATACATTTTTTGTATTTCTCTGCTAGGTTCTCCTACAAAAACAGTTCTCCCAAAGTCAGTACAATACCCTTGATAAATCATGCCAAAGTCCAGTCCCAAAACATATCCTTTTTCTATCGTTGGATAAGAGTAACCCACCATTGGTCCTGAAAGTGGACCATGATTATTCAACTCTCCTTGGAATGAAGATGCTGTTCCGCCATATTTTAAAATAAGTCTTTCCAACTCTAATTCCAATTCTTGTACACTGGCTCCAATACAAATCTGGCTTATTAACTCTTTATAAACCAAATCGGTTCTTCTGCTTGCTTCTTTCATGCACGCAATTTCTTTTTCATCTTTTATACTTCGGATTTTTTTTAGCACAGGCGTCATATCAAATAGATCATTTTTCATATCATTGATCATCCGTACTAACAGAGGTGCTGATAAATCCATTGCTACACCAATTTTTTTCCGAAATAACTTTTGCTTTTGAAACTCATCCACTAAAGCTTTGCCGGACAAGTCACCATCTTCAAAAACAACAAATCGTGCATCTATTTGCCTGTCTTGTAATTTTGACATGGTTACAATGTAAGTTAAACTAGGGAGAAAAATGATAACGTCTGAATCTGTTATAAGAACACAGGAATAATCGCTGCTGTTTTGTCGTTGTTTGGTGGTCCAGCTTCCCTGTCGTGGAATAGATGTAAAGTATTCCATATTTGCATCTGTTGGAAAAACTATGGCATCTATTTTTAGACTCTCCATATTTTTACGCAAGGAAGATATCCTTGCCTTGTAATCAAAATCTATCACAGCAATTATTCCTCCTTCTTATTTCATCATTTGCAACCCTTTTTCCAGACGATTTAATCCCTCTTCTAGTATTTCGCGACTGGTCGCAATACAAATTCGAACATGACCTTCTGCTCCTGGTCCGAAAAATTTATCCGTACCTGGGACTATCGCCAGTCTTGCGTTTTCCATCATAAAATCAGCAAATTCCTGACTGCTTTTTCCTGTTCCCGTAATATCTGGGAAAAGCAAATAGCATGCATATGGCTTATGACAAGTAATTCCTGGCATCTTGTTCAATCTCTCTAATGCATAATCTCGATTTGATTTTAGATGTTCCAAAAATTCTTTTACCCAGTATTCTGTTTTCTCAAGACATGCAATACCGGCAATTTGAGAAATAGAAGCAATTCCACCTGCTGTCGTCATTACATAAGACTGATCAACAATTTTGTCAAAAATTTCTTTGTCCTGTGCATAAATACAACCAATTCTCAAGCCAGCAACGCCAAAACTCTTAGAAAATCCAAAAACAGAAAGCGTTTTTTTATTTCTTTCTTTTCCCATCGAAATAATGCTTTTGAACTTCTTTTCTGGAAATACGATATCAGACCAGATTTCATCATTCATAATCCACAAATCATATTTTTCTGCAAGTGATAAAATATGATTTAGATCTTCTTCTGTATAAAGCATACCCAATGGATTATGAGGATTACACAGACCAATCATCTTCGTTTTAGGAGTAATATATTTTTCCAGATCGCTCAGATCGATGTGTTCATCTTTTACTTTTGCTGGAAATAAAACTGGTGTTGCACCTGCCGCCAATGCCGATTCTTTAAAGAGATAATCGACTGGATCGAAAATAATCATTTCATCTCCTGGCTTTAAAATCGTCTGAGCAATGATATACATTCCTCTAGCAGCACTGTCAATTGGTAATACTAGTTCTGGAGAAACATCCTCATTTTTCTTTTCTTTCAAATATCGAGAAATACTTTCGCGAAATTCCCAAAGTCCCATTTTAGGAGTATAAGAAAGATAACCTCCATCCAAGTATTCTTTCATCGCTTGAATAATTTCTTTTGCAACTGGAAAATCCGGATCTGCTGCTGTCAACGGAATAACATCATCATCTACCTCGGCCCATCTAAAATTAAATGCGCGCTTTTTCAAAACATTCAAATTTACACTATCATTGGTGAAAGTAGACATCTTTTTAGGCCTCCTGTTTGATGACTTCTTTTGAATTCATCTATTCTACTGCGATTACTTCGATTTCCAGCTGTGCACCTTTTGGAAGTTGTGCTGCCTGAAAACATGCTCTTGCTGGAGGATTTTTTTCAAAGAATTTTCCGTATGCGTCATTAATTACAGCAAAATTACCAAGATCAGCAACAAAAATAGTTGTTTTTACAATTTTGCTCATATCGCTACCTGCTTCTTTGAGAATAGCAGAAATGTTATTCATAACCAGATTTGTCTGTTCTTCAACTGATGCTGTACTTAAAATACCAGTACATGGATCCAGCGGTAGCTGTCCAGAAACAAAAACAAAACCATTTACTTTTACTGCCTGAGAATATGGACCAATTGCTGCTGGTGCGTTCGCTGTAGAAATAACTGTTTTAATTGACATAATAATAGACCTCTCTTTATTCAAATAATTTGACTTAGCTTAAAATAAATCGACTTATTTTTCTTCAGTATATCAGCTCATTATAGCAAAGTCAACGCATTTTTATGTAAAAAAACAGTTTCTCCACTTTATCATATAGAAGCATTACCCCTTTGTCTAATTTACTATTTTTTTTTATTTTTTTAATAAAAATACTAAATTTTTTTAAGCATTAATATTATTTTTTTTGAAGATTAGATTTTTATAGCTTATTAAACACATATAGATTGATTAAAATAAAACAAAAATTATTAAATACATCTATTTTTTAAATTTATATGTTACAGTTATAACGTTTTTATATTTTACTTTATTG
>PPYE01384922.1_pt1 | contig 20310 bp, 20 predicted proteins | sample 1559881 | NCBI WGS metagenome assembly PPYE01 (sample SAMN08240022, study PRJNA423297) | Human gut metagenome, whole genome shotgun sequencing project.
AAACAGGCTCTGAAGGGAAATTTGCAAGCAGATGGCGTGCAAAGTCGCCAGACGCTCTTTGTGCGGTATTGCCTTTATTCACATGCATGAATTCCACGGACACGCCGCTGAAAACTGCCGGCATTCTCCTGTTTCGGGATCGGAGAATTCCAGCGAATCGCAGTGCAGCATGTGGTGGGGAAACTGTTCGGAACTGGTGCCGTACAGCCGGTCGCCGGCGAGAGGATACCCCAGATATGCCATGTGTACCCGTATCTGGTGGGTGCGTCCCGTTTCCAGCCGCAGGGAAAGCAGCGTGTAGGTGCCGTCGCTCCGCAGCGGCGTGTAATGCGTCACTGCAGGCTTGCCCTCCGGACGGACACACCGGCACAGCACGGAACCCTCTGCTCTGCCAATGGGAGCATCTACCGTGCCGCCGGTGGAAAGTTCCCCGCAGACCAGTGCCAGATAGGTCTTTCGGGTGCTGCCCTGTAGCTGTCCTGCGGCGTAGGCGGACTTGGCAATCAGACAGATGCCGCTGGTGTCGCTGTCCAGCCGGTATACCGGACGAAAGGGCAGCTGCGGAAACTGTGCCGCAAAGACGTTCCCCAGCGTGTCCCCGTGGTGTCCCTGTGAGGGGTGCACCGGCATGCCGGCAGGCTTGTTGTAGACAATGTAGGAATCTGTTTCTCCCAGCACAGGGACGGCTGCCGCAGAGGGGGCGAGGGTGGAGGGAACTTCGCAGTCGGTAAGCACGATCTCGTCCCCGAACTGTACCATGTCAATGGTGCGGATCTGTCTGCCGTTGCAGCAGATGCCGTTGGGGAGCCGCTTCAGCCGTACCAGCATACGGTGGGAAACACCCTTGTGCCGCCGGAGAAACTGCTCCGCGGTCATGGGCTGGGGGAGATGCATGGTGAACCGGAGTTCAGCCAAAGAAACCACGTCCTTTCGCATAAAAATGAAAATCGGGGGAAAAATAGGCGTAGTAGAATTCGTAAGGTAACACCGCACTGATGCAGTGTTTCCATAGAGAGGAATTGTCATGCAGATTCGTCAGAACCAAAGCTTTTCCGCCCAGACGCTCCGCACCCACCGGCATTTGTTCTGGGAGTGCTGGGGCGTGGTGCTGCTGGGCGTGCTCCTGTGGCTGCTGGAACTTTTCGCAGCGGCACTGCTGCTCCGAATACAGGACACTCCGCCGGCATCTCTGCTCACGGAGCAGGCAGTGCTGTGGCGGATAGTGCAGGCATGCTGGCTGGTGCCGGCGTGGCTGGCGTGGACGGTCTGCCGCTGGCGGCTGTGGTATCACTGTACCGGAGCCGTATCCCTGCTGCCCCGCTGCCGTCCGGCAGGAACCGGAAAACGACTAGTGCTGGCGTTGCAGAACACCCTGCTGCGGACGCTGCTGCTGCAAACCGTGACGCTCTGCCTGTTCGGGGCATACCAGCTGGGGCAAACCGCCGCCCACCGCACAGAGGGTGCTCCGTATCTGTTCTGGGCGGTGCAGCTGTTGGTGCTGGGGGTGCTGTGTCTGCTGGGCTGGGTCTATGTCTGTCTGGGGTTGTGGTGTGTGCCCTTTGTCTGCTTTGCCCGTCCGGAACTGCCGCCTTGGAAAGTGCCCGCTGCCGCCATGCAGATCATGCACGGCGGTCGGCGGGAACTGCTGGCACTGCTGGGGTGGTATGCCCTGCAAATGCTGCCGCTGGTGACGATTCCGTGGGTGCTGCCGAAAGCGGTACTGTCGGTGACGGTGTTCTGCAATCTGCGGTGCCGTCTGTGGTGCGATGCCATAGCAAACGGCACATACCGGTCGTTGCCCCGATATGTGCCGTCTGACAAATGAAAGGTGGAGAAGATGTCATTCGCTCCTATTGTTCAAATTTGCGTTTTCCAATAGGACGTTCAGCTTTTCCACGAGTGCCTTGCACTCGGCAATAGAAACCTCACCGCCGCCAAAAGAGAGCAGACCGCGGATCGGCATATATTTCATCATGGCTTCCATCATGTCTGCGGTGCTTTCGCCCATGGCGTTTTCATCGGAAGAACCGCTGGAAATGCCGAATGCACCGGCGTATTTTTCCAGTTCCTTGTCCGCATGGGGAATCCGCAGCACGTCGCCTATGGTCGTGTTCAGTGTGATCTCCGCGGGGAGTGCTTTCTCCCCGTGAATGGTAAGCATTTTTTCTGTAGTCAGGTGGTCGGAGGAGTTGCCCGCTGCCAGCAGATACTTGCCGGTTTCTACTACCCAGCGTTTTTTCTGGGTACAGTAGTAGGCAAACGCACTGTTGGCGTGGAGGGTGAATGTCACCGTTTTGGTTTCGTGGGGAGCCAGTTCCACCTTTTCGAAGTCCCGCAGCTCCTGCACCGGACGCTGTACCGAGTCGGTCTTGGTCTGGGGCAGTACATACAGCTGTACCACTTCTTTTCCGGCACGGTCGCCGGTGTTGGTCACGTCCACAGAAACGGTGATGACATCATGGGACTGGTACTCGTCCTGTGCCGTCCGCAGATTGGAAACGGCAAAGGTGGTGTAGCTCAGTCCGAATCCAAAGGGGAACAGCACCGGCATTTTCTTGGTGGTGTAGTACCGGTATCCCACGAAAACGCCTTCCCGATATTCGGTCACGTCACCCTCGCCCTGATATGCCACATAGGACGGGTTGTCCTCCAGCTTTATGGGGAACGTTTCCGCCAGATGTCCGCTGGGGTTGACATCGCCGTACAGGATCTGCACCGTGGCACCGCCCACTGCCTGCCCGCAGAGGTACGCTTCCAGTACACCCCTGACCTGATGCAGCCACGGCATTTCCACCGGCGAGCCGCCGTGCAGGACAACGACTGTGTTGGGGTTTGCCTCTGCCACGGCTTCGATCAGGGCATTCTGGCAGTCCGGCAGCCGCATGTGCTCCCGATCGTAGCCCTCGGACTCAAAGGTGTCCGGCAGGCCGGCAAATACCACGGCGACTTTTGCCGCCTTTGCCGCAGCCACTGCCTCTGCCATCAGGTCTTCCCGCACTGCATCGTCCGAGGTTTCATAGCCTTTGGCGTAGAGGACGGGGTAGTCTGCCGCCATTTCCAGTGCAGACTCCACCTTGTGACAGTTGATATGAGAACTGCCGCCGCCCTGAAAACGGGGGCTTTCTGCAAACTTGCCGATAAAGGCAGCGGTTTCGGTTTTCGAAAGCGGCAGGATATGGTCTTCGTTTTTCAGCAGCACCATGCACTGGGATGCGATTTCCCGTGCCAGTTCGTGGTCTGCATCGCGGTCGAATACTGCATCAGGATTCCGTCCGTCCAGATACCGCTGGACAATTCGCAGGATACGGGTGACGGCTCTGTCCAGTACGGCTTCCGGCAGTCTGCCGCAGCGAACCGCCTTGACGATTTCTGCATCCCGCATGCCGAAAGAGGAGGGCATTTCCAGATCCATGCCGGATTCCAGGTCAGCCACGCGGTCGTTGACGGCACCCCAGTCGCTGACCACAAAGCCGTGGAAATTCCATTCGCCCCGCAGAATGTCCGTGAGGGCTTCTCTGTTTTCGGCGGCATAGACCCCGTTGATGCGGTTATAGGCACACATCACCGTCCAAGGCTTCGCCTTGCGAATGGGACGTTCAAATGCGGCGAGGTAAATTTCCCGTGCCGTGCGTGCGTTCATCTCGGAGGAGCTGCTCATGCGGCGGTGTTCCTGATTGTTGGCATAAAAGTGCTTGATGCTGGTGCCCACCTGCTGGCTCTGTACGCCCTGAATGAACGATGCTGCCATTTCGCCGGCAACGTAGGGATCTTCCGAGTAATACTCGAAGTTTCTGCCGCACAGAGGCGAACGCTTGATGTTGACTGCCGGCCCCAGCAGAACGCCGACATTTTCCGCCTGACACTCGTTGCCCAGAGCCTTGCCCATGCGTTCCACCAGACCGCGGTCAAAAGAGGACGCAGTGGCACAGCCCGCAGGGAAGCAGACCGCCTTGATGCTGTCGTTGATGCCCATGTGGTCACCGGTTTCGTCCTGCTTTCGCAGACCGTGCGGGCCGTCGCTCATCATCATGGCGGGGATCCCCAGCCGCTCGATGGCCTTGGTGTGCCAGAAGTCACCGCCGGAACAAAGGCTTGCCTTTTCTTCCAGCGTCAGCTGCTGTAACAGTTCCGGAATATTCATGTGTCGTATTACCTCCTATTGTTCCATGAAAGCAAGGGCACTTTCCCATGCTTTTTCGTCTGAATACACAAAAAGCGTGTTCGAATCCGCTTGATTTTTGACACTTTTATTGTAACACATTTTGAAACAAATAGCAAGAGGAAAATTGCAATTTGGGGGGCGGAACGCCGGTGCAGGCGAAATTTTTGGCGGTTTGCTGTGAACGGGCAGGCGGAATCTGTCTAATATCCACAAAAATCAAGGAAAGTTCTGGAAACCGACACGAAGTCTATTTTTGTGTGAAAAAACGCCCTTGTGGTTTTCAGCGGTTTTTCAGCATGGTTTCACGAAACGAACACATTGGGCGTGTATACTAAAACCATGCTCAAAGAGAGCATGTAACATCCTCTGAGCCACTTCGCGTACACCCCGATGCGAAGTGGACAAATCCCCAATAATCCCTATATCATAGCAAAAAACGTCCCTCACCCCGGGGCGTTTTTTGTTTTTGGCGGTGTTGCAGCCGCTATTGTTGTAACAGCTAAAATTTATGTTGCAGAAAAATAAGCCTCTCCTGAAAGGAGAGGGGGACCAGCGAAGCTGGTGGAGAGGTTTTGGTGAAATCTTTTTTATGTGTTAAACTTTTCCTCATATTGAAAAATGTCATAAAAAGATTTTACGAAAAACCCCTCCACCGCCTAACGGCGGTTCCCCTCCCCTTTCAGGGGAGGCTATCATGAAAATTGATTTTCGTGTTACCTATAGACTTTTCTATAAAATTGTGTTATAATAGGAATATTCTCAAAAGGAAACGAAAGGACTTTACTTCATGAAACGTGTGGTTTTTCTCGCTGCGGCGGCGGCAACGCTGGTGCAGTTTACAAAATATGACCTCACTGCCCTCCAGACGCTGGGCTGTGAGATCCACATGGTCTGCAACATGCAGGAAGGCAACATCTCGCAGGCAGCCCTGCAGGAGTACAACCAGATGTTCCCCCAGCTGCACTGGCATGACCTGCCCTTTTCTGACAGTGCGGGAGCCGTTCGCCGGAACCATGCCGCCTATGAAAAGCTGGTGCCGCTTCTGAAAGAACTCCAGCCCGATCTGCTGCACTGCCGCGGCACCATTGCCGGCTGGTATGGTCGCCGTGCCGCACAGGAACTGCAAATACCGGTGTTCTATACTGCCCACGATTTCCGCATTTTCCACGGCTGCCTGCTGGCAGAACGGCTGTGGTTCTCGGCGGTGGAGCGAAAATACCGGAAACAGACCAGCCGCTTTTTTGCCGTCTGTCCGGAAGATGCCGCCTATGCCAGAAAGCACCTGAATCTGGAGCAGGTGACCGAACTGCCGGACGTGGGGCTGGACTGCGACAAGTACGCCACCCCTGCCCGCACCAGAGAGGACATACTGCGGGAACTGCACATTCCGCAGGAAGCCACCGTGCTGCTGTCTGTGGGAACACTTCGCATGCAGAAGCGGCTGCGGGTGGTGATGCAGGCAATGACACGGCTGCGGACACAGGAACAGTTGCACTACGTCATCTGCGGCGAGGGGCCGGATATGGTGTTTTTGCAGAAGCTGACGGAAAAACTGCATCTGGAAGAACGGGTGCATCTGCTGGGCTACCGCACGGATATTCCCGACCTGCTGGGGGCGGCGGATATTTTCTGTATGCCGTCCCGTCGGGAGGGCTGCGGCATGGCGGCACTGGAAGCCATGGCAGCCGGTCTGCCGCTGATCACCGTCCGGAACCACGGTACAAAGGTCTACGCCGAAAAGGGCGAGAGTGCCTTTTGCCTGAAAGGCGATCTGGTTACAAGCTGTGCAGATGCCATTGCACAGCTGGCAGAGAATAAGCTGCTCCGCCGGCAAATGGGTGCCCACAACCGTGCCGCAGCAACGGCATTTTCTGACAAGGACAGAATGATGCAGCTGCGGGCGTATTATCAGGAAGTATTGCCGTAACATTCCGCGGTGTGTCTGCATAGGATAGGAACAGGAGGAGAAAGCAATGCCTTCAGAAAAACCTGTCCGACCGCTGCACACGCTGGCATACGGCGAAACGGCGGTGATTACCAGTATGTATCTGCACGGGGCGATCCGGCAGCGGTTACAGGATCTGGGCTGGATCACCGGCACAGCCGTCCGCTGTCTGCACACCGCCGGCGGCGGAGATCCTACCGCATACGCGGTTCGTGGCGGCGTGGTCGCCCTGCGAAAGTGCGATGCGAAAATGATTTTGGTACAATAGGAAAAAACTGCACAGAGATCCGTTTTTGCTGGGACCTCTGTGCAGTTTTTGTGTTTTGTGGGGTGACTGCTATTTGTGCAGTGCATTGCCTTAGGCGGAGAGGACGAGCAAACTTAACCTGCTTTCACCCAAAGAAGCACATCACGCTCCCTGCCGCACCGCTTCTGCCAGTGCCCGCAGGTGTTCCTCGTCCTCCGGCTTGACGGCGGAGCGAATGGTGACAGTCGGCTCCAGTACAGTGATCTGCTTCATGGTGTCCAGCACTGCCCGCATGTTCTTTGCGGCACAAGGTGCCCATGAACCGTTTTCCACCAGTGCGACGGTGCGGTTCTGGAATGCCTTATATTGCAGGTGGAGCAGGAATTCTTCCATCGGCAGGAACACGCCGCCGTCATAGCTGGACGCAGCCAGCACCATGCGGTCATACCGGAACGCCTGTGCCACCGCTTCCGCCATGTCGCACCGGCACAGGTCGATGACTGTGACCTTTTCGCCCAGAGCCTTCAGCTGTTCTGCCAGATACGCCGCCGCTTTGGCAGTGTTGCCGTGAATGGAAGCGTGTGCCACCAGCACGCCCTTTTCCTCCGGCGTGTAGCTGCTCCACGTCTGGTACAGGTGCAGATAGGGTGCGAGGTCGCCGGTCAGCACCGGACCGTGCAGCGGGCAAATGGTCTGTATGTCCAGTTTTGCCGCCTTTTTCAGTAAGGTCTGTACCGGTGTGCCGTACTTGCCCACAATGTTGAGGAAATACCGCCGTGCTTCGTCTGTCCACGGTTCGTCCGTGCACAGTGCCCCGAACTTGCCGAATGCGTCCGCGGAGAACAGCACCTTTTCGGCAGACTCGTAGGAAACCATGACTTCCGGCCAGTGCACCATTGGTGCCATGACAAAGTGCAGGGTGTGGGTGCCCAGTTCCAGCACGTCCCCTTCTTTGACGGCAAGGGTGGGGTTCCGGGGGAGATTCCGGAAGAACTGGGGCAGCATAGCGAGAGCCTTTGCGGAGCCTACCAGTGTCATTTCCGGATAGCGTTCCGCCAGAGCCTGAATGCTGCCGGCGTGATCCGGTTCCATGTGGGAGATCACCAGATAATCCGGAGCCGTGCCGTCCAGCACTTCCGCCGCCTGTTCCAGCCACTGCTCCGTGGCACGGGGGTCTACGGTGTCCAGCAGAGCCGTCTTTTCGTCCCGAATCGCGTAGGCATTGTAGGAAACGCCGTGGGGAACGGGGTACTGGTTTTCAAACAAATCAATCGTGGTGTCATCTACGCCGATGTAAAAAATCGAACTGTCAGGGGAAATCGGTTTCAGCATGGAAATACCTCCTCAAAAATCTGCACGCAGATTGCGTGCAAAGCCGTCAGGCGGGCTTTGTGCGGTGTTGCCTTAATGAGAACTGTTCTCATTTGTTTTAGTATAACAGGTAGATACAGCCATTTCATGAAAATTTTCCGGAAATTTTGAGAATTGTGGGGCAGTGCGGGATTGATGCAGGGGAAAAGGGGATTTCAAAGGAAACACTGCATAAAGCTTGTGCATAAGATGCGTCGTCAGATTTTTCGGTAGATTGCTTAGAAATTCCGCAGGCATACTTGATGTATGGCAAGGGATTTCTGGACAATATGGCGGAAAATCTGCATGCAGATTGCGTGCAAAGCCGTCAGGCGGGCTTTATTCAGTGTTTCCTCAAAATAAGGGCTTGCTTTTTTTGGCGGAATACGGTATAATAAGATGAATCAATATGTTTGCATGATGCAGGCTCTGAAAAAGAACCTAAGGGCAGCACCGCACAAAGCCCGCCTGACGGCTTTGCACACAGTCTTTGTACAGGACTGCCCGAACAAACGGGAGGATTATTAAATATGCCAAAATATGTATTTGTCACCGGCGGCGTTGTGTCCGGACTGGGTAAGGGAATCACCGCGGCTTCGCTGGGTCGTCTGCTGAAAGCCCGCGGCTATAAGGTCACGATCCAGAAATTTGACCCGTATATCAACGTGGATCCGGGTACCATGAGCCCGTACCAGCACGGTGAAGTATTCGTAACGGACGACGGTGCAGAAACCGATCTGGATCTCGGTCACTACGAGCGTTTCATCGACGAGAGCCTGTCGATCAACAACAATGTTACCACCGGTAAAGTGTACTGGACCGTTCTGAACAAGGAACGCCGCGGCGACTATCTGGGCGGCACTGTGCAGGTGATCCCGCACATCACCAACGAGATCAAGGACCGCATCTATCGTGTCGGCAAGGAATCCAACGCAGATGTTGTCATCACAGAGATCGGCGGTACCGTAGGCGACATCGAGAGCACACCGTTTCTGGAAGCGATTCGTCAGTTCGTCACCGAAGTGGGCAGAGGCAATGCCATGTACATTCACGTGACACTGGTGCCGTATATTGCCGGCTCCAATGAACTGAAATCCAAGCCCACACAGCACTCCGTCAAGGAACTGCTGTCTATCGGCATTCAGCCCCACGTGGTAGTCTGCCGGACAGAGCTGGAGATTCCGGAGGATATGAAGCGGAAGATCAGCATGTTCTGTAATGTACGGGAAGAAGACATTATCCAGAACATGACGGCACCGTCCCTGTACGAAGTGCCCATGATGCTGGAGAACGAAGGTCTGACAGACAGCGTCTGCCACCACCTGGGTCTGGAGAATCGGGAACCCGACCTCACCGAATGGACTGCCATGACCGAACGGCAGAAGCGTGCCGACAAGGACGTGACCATTGGTCTGGTGGGCAAGTACGTGGCATTGCAGGACGCATATCTGTCTGTGGCAGAGGCTCTGCACCACGGCGGTATTGTCAATGATGCCAGAGTGAAGATCCAGTGGATCGACTCCGAGAAGATCACACGGGAAACGGCTCCGGAAATGCTGAAGGACTGCGATGGCATTATCGTTCCCGGCGGCTTCGGCGACCGCGGTATCGAGGGCATGATCGAAGCCATTCGCTATGCCCGTCTGAACAAGGTGCCCATGTTCGGCATCTGTCTGGGCATGCAGATGGCAGTGGTGGAATTTGCACGCAATGTGGCTGGTTTTCCGGACGCAAACTCCTCCGAGTTTGAGCCGGACGGTGCACACAGTGTCATTCACATCATGGAAGACCAGAAAGACATTACCAACATGGGCGGCACCATGCGTCTGGGACTGTATCCGTGCAAGCTGACAGCGGGCAGTCTGGTACACCAGATCTACGGCGAAGACCTGATCTATGAGCGTCACCGCCACCGGTTTGAATTCAACAATAACTTCCGCAAGCAGCTGACCGAAAAGGGCTTGCAGATCGCCGGACTTTCTCCGGACGAACGTCTGGTAGAGATCGTTTCCCTGCCGGATCACCCGTGGTTTATCGGCGTACAGTTCCATCCGGAATTCAAGTCCCGCCCGAACAAGCCCCAGAAGCTGTTCGCTTCCTTTATCGGTGCGGCACTGAAAAAGCGGAATCAGTAAGAGTGCTTTGCGGTATTGCCTTACGCAGCAGCCAGGAACGATCGTGAAACATATCATACCTTTCATACCTTTCTAGGGAGGTGGAACCCATGAGCAAAATGTTGATCGTAGACGATGAAGAAAAAATTCGTGCCGTAGTGCGGGAGTACGCGGAGTTCGAGGAGTTCGAAGTGACCGAAGCACGGGACGGCATGGAGGCGGTGGCACTCTGTCGGGAAAATGATTATGACATCATTATCATGGACGTGATGATGCCCCGTCTGGACGGCTATTCCGCCTGCAAGGAGATCCGGAAGCAGAAAGATGTTCCCATTATCATGCTGTCCGCCCGCGGCGAGGAATACGACAAGCTGTTCGGTTTTGAAACCGGCATTGACGACTATGTGGTAAAGCCCTTTTCGCCCAGAGAACTCATGGCACGGGTGCGTGCAGTTCTGGCACGGAGCCATGCGGCAAAGCAGGGCGGCGGCGATACCCAGCAGCGGCTGAAATTCGGCGGGCTGGAGATCGACCTTGCCGGACGGGAGGTGTATGTGGACGGCGTGCGTGCGTCCATGACGCCAAAGGAATACGACCTGCTGTTCTATCTGGTGAAAAATAAGGGACTGGCTCTTTCCAGAGATAAGCTGCTGGAAGAAGTCTGGGGATACGATTTCTTCGGGGACGACCGTACTGTGGATACGCATATCAAGATGCTTCGCGGCAATCTTGGACCGTATCGTTCAGATATTGTGACCTTGAGAGGAATGGGATATAAATTTGATCCGGAAAATGACGCATCACCGGCATCATCTCGGTGAACGCAATCTCCGCATCGGCGTAAAGATCTGGCTGTTTTTTATGCTGTTTGTGTGCGTGGTATTTCTGCTGATGTGGCTGTTTCAGATCATCTTTCTGGAATGGTTCTATGAGTCCATGAAGATCCGCGACACGGCAAAACTGGCACAGCAGCTGGTGTCGGACTATGGCAGTGAGGACTTTTCTGACGATGCACAGGAGATCTCGCTGCAAAATGAAATGTGCATTGAACTGCTCAATTCCAACGGCAGGGAAGTGTACTATAACTGTGTGTATAACGGCAAGTGCCTGCTGCACGGCAAAGAAAGCGGAACGCTGTTCTATCTCATCGACCTCCAGAACAGCAGCACCGGCACGATCTGCCGGCGGGTGTCCAACCCGACACTGCAAAATGAAATGCTGGTCTACGGCTGTACCATGTACAGCAAGGACGACGGCAGCGTGCTGGGCTATCTGCTGCTGAATTCACCGCTGGTGCCGGTGGAATCCACCGTGTCCATTCTGAAGCGGCAGACCATGATGATCACCATTATGCTGGTGTTCTTCGGGTTCCTGATCTCGTTCTATGCGGCGAACCACATCGCCACCCCCATTACCCGTATTACCCAGTCCGCCAAGCGGCTGGCACACGGGGATTATGCGGTGAAGTTCGAGGGCGGCGGCTATGCCGAAGTGGACGATCTGGCGGAAACGCTGACCTATGCGGCACATGAGCTTTCCAAGACAGACCAGATGCAGCGGGATCTGATCGCCAACGTTTCCCACGACCTGCGAACGCCCCTGACCATGATGAAAGCCTATGCGGAAATGATTCGTGACCTGTCGGGGAACAATCCGGTGAAGCGGGAACAGCACCTGAACATCATCATCGAGGAAACCGACCGGCTGACGCAGATCGTCAACGATATGCTGGACTTGTCCAAGCTGGAAAGCGGAGCACAGAAGCTGGATTACAGCACGTTCGACATCGCCCAGTGCATGGCGGAGATCGTGCACCGCTATGAGGGCGTGTCGGAGCGTATGGGCTATCAGATCCACCTGACGCTGGACGAGCCCTGCATGGTACGCTGCGACGAGAGTAAAATTGACCGCGTGATCGGAAACCTCATCAATAACGCGATCAATTACACCTCCAAGGAGGACAAACAGGTGTTTGTCACCCAGCGGAATCTGCCCCAGTGCGTGCGAATTGAGGTGCGGGACACCGGTGACGGCATCGAGGAGGACAAGATCAAGCTGATCTTCGATAAGTACTACCGTTCCGAGAACCATAAGCGGGAAGTGGTAGGCACCGGACTGGGCTTGTCTATCGTGAAAGAGATCCTGAAGATGCATAACTATAATTATGGTGTCAACAGTAAGCTGGGCGAAGGCTCTACGTTCTGGTTCGAGATACGGGACATCGTGCCGCCGGAAAAACCGGAGGACGAGGAAATCCCGGATGCGGAGATTCGACAGCTGTAAAAGGAAGAAGCGGACAGTGTAAGTGCTGTCCGCTTTTTGTTTGGGGTATGAAAAATTGAAATGTATGTTTCTTGCTGTAATTTTCTTCTATGCCCCTACCGTTTTCTCATGGGTTTTCACGAAAGCAGCACCGCAAAAAATTTCCCCGAAAGTGAAACCAATTCCGACAGACCGGTGTCTATCTATATGAAACCACACAGAGCATATGTTTAGGGAAAGGAGGCGGCACGATGCTGCATGCAACAACATGGGAAAGCTGTCCGGCAGAACTGATTCTGTCGGCGGCGGCTCCGGAGGACACCGGAAAAGACGCACGGCTGCTGGAGCAGCTGAAACAACAGAACCGCCGCGGGCTGGAACGGGTGATGAAACGCTATACCGCCTATGTGGGAACGATCCTGCGGAACGTTACCCGCGGACAGACCACACAGGAGGACCTGGAGGAACTCACCGCAGACGTGTTCCTTGCCCTGTGGCACCACGCCCCCCGAGATGCGGACGGAACACCTCACCGGCTATCTCGCCAGCATTGCCCGTTCCAAGGGGTACAACTGGCTGCGGAAAAACCGCCCCGAAACCATGCCCATTGATGACGTGGTGATCTCCGATGATACCGACGTTTCGGCACAGGCAGAGCAGGCGGAACTGGCGGGCATTGTACAGGAAATGCTGGCACAGCTGCCGGAACAGGATCGGGAACTGCTGCTGCGGTTCTATTTCTACCGCCAGTCCGTGCGGGAAATTGCCGGCGAAATGCACATGAAAGAATCCACCGTGAAAACCAGAATGTACCGCAGCCGGAAAAAACTGCGGCAGCTGTTCACAGAAAGGGGTTATGGCTATGAGCAAATGGAACTTGTTTGAGATTTTTTCTCACCTGCACGTTACCGGAGAAGACCTGCCGAAAATCCGCCGGACAGCGAGAATTTCCAGGCGGGCTGTCCGCAGCCGCGTGCTGGCATCTCTGGACGAAGAAGCCGCAGCCGGCGTGCCGGCACGAAGTCACGCTCCGCACTGGAAAATGGGACGGATTCCGGCGGTGCTGATCGCGGCGGCAGTGCTGGTCAGCGGCAGTGCGATCACCGCGGCAGCGGCAACCGGCGGCTTTTCCCAGCTGATGCAGCTGGTGTTTGGAAAAGACGTTTCGTATCCGTCCACGCTGGAAGATCTGTACACTGTCCCCGAAGTGGAAGTGACGGACACCTGTGACGGCATCGACTGTCAGGTGTTGGGCGTATTTGGAGATGAGCATACCGTCAACTTCGTTCTGGAATTTTCCGGTGTCAACGGTTTTCAGCTGCCGGAAACACCGCGGTTTTTCGGGGAATTTCCTTGGATAGAAAGCGATGCCTCCACCGGTGGCTCCAGCAAGATGGACTATATTTATGATGCTTCTGACAACGGGCATTGGTATGTGACGATCCATAACGAACTCGATCAGATCGATTTTAAGAGCCACCCGAAAGTTTCTATGGAGATCGAGAAATTTCTGACCGGCTCCAATGCACCTGATGCCTATCTGAGATGGGATTGGGCATGGGATTGGGGCGGAACATATGATATGTGGGATATTCGGAACTGGCTGGGTTATTCTATGGCAGACATCAACACCAAAAAGCCCTTGTCCGCGGAGGACTGGCAGAAAGTTTCAGAAAATTTCGAACTGTTAGACCAAATGAGTGCAATACAACACGGGAATTTCAGCGGTGAAAAGTGGCAGAACGATGATGAGCGGGTATACCTGTTAAAGTCGGACATTCTGACCGAGGGCGGTATCAGCATGGAATTCGATCTGGACTATCCCATGACAAAGACCGTGACAGATAGTTTTACATTTACGGACTCTGAAACGGGAAAAGATACGCCGATGACCATGGAACTTTCTCCGTGGGGTGTTTCCTTTACATGGAAGCCTACAGACCCCATGCCGCGGGTATTTGGCTATGTGACAGTGAATGAACACGATATTCTGAATGGCTCTTGTACCGGTTATGTCCGGACACCGGACGGCTTGACCAGACAGGTGGAAAAGAAACGGAAAGATCTGGATAATCTGTTCTACCGCACCGGACATGTGCCCTATGTCTATGTCGATCAGGCGTATGCCGAGGGACGCGTGACGCTGTATATGAGTTTTCTGGAACCGGTCGATCCCGATCAGGTGCAGGAGGTCTACGCAGAGGACGGCACGCTGATGTGGAAGAAGTAATTCCTGCAATAGAATCGGTAATGGAATCGGCAGATGTTCTCTGCCGAAAAACGCATCTCACGTTTGTGGGGTGCGTTTTTTCGTAAAATGGGGGAACATGGAACGCCGTGTTCGCACCTGCCAAAACACCTACCACTTTCGTCGCAATTGACAAAAACGCAATCTTGTTGTATAATATAACAATCACATTTTCTGCAACTGCGGAATTACAAAGGAGAACTGATATGAGTACATCATCCAAAAAACGAGCGACATTCCACTCGCGGCTGGGCTTTATTCTGGTATCTGCCGGCTGTGCCGTGGGACTGGGCAACGTCTGGAAATTCCCGTACATCTGCGGCGAAAACGGCGGCGGAGCATTTCTGCTCATCTACCTGCTGTGTCTGCTTCTGCTGGGACTGCCCATTGTCATCTGCGAATTTGCCATTGGACGGGGCAGCCGCCGCAGCATTTCACAGGCACTGAACATTCTGGAACAGCCGGGCAGCCGCTGGCACATCACCAAATACGCCGGCATTGCCGGAAACTATCTGCTGATGATGTTCTATACCATGGTTGCCGGCTGGATGCTCTACTACGCGTTCCTGTACGGTTCGGGAAAGATCACTGCCGTTTCCGCCGAAGAAACGTCCGGTTTTTTCTCCCGCATGCTGGACAGTCCGGCACTGATGATCCTGTTTGCCGGTATTGTCATTGTTCTCTGTATCGGCATCTGTGCTCTGGGACTGCAAAACGGCATTGAAAAGATCACCAAAGTCATGATGATGCTGCTCATTGTGCTGATGCTGGTACTGGTGGTGAACTCGCTCCGGCTGAAAGGAGCAGGCGAGGGTCTGAAATATTTCCTCGTCCCCAGCTTCTCCCGCCTGAAAGAAAACGGCTACGGTTCTGTGGCATTCGCCGCCATGACGCACGCGTTTTTCACCCTGAGCGTGGGCATCGGTGCAATGGAGATCTTCGGCAGCTATCTGAAAAAAGGTCGGCGTATCACCGGCGAAGCGATCAACGTGGTAATTCTGGACACCTTCGTTGCCGTTATGGCTGGTCTGATCATCATTCCGGCGTGCTTTGCCTATGGCGTACAGCCGGATGCCGGTCCGTCCCTGCTGTTCATCACCCTGCCGAACGTGTTCCAACACATGGTGGGCGGCCGCATCTGGGGCTGCTGCTTCTTCGTGTTCATGTCCTTTGCCGCTCTTTCCACCGTCATTGCCGTGTTTGAAAACATCATCACCATGACCGTGGAACTGGGCAGCTGGACACGAAAGAAATCGCTGCTGGTGAATCTGGTGCTGATCTTCGTGCTGTCCCTGCCGGCAATTCTGGGCTTCAATCTGCTGTCCGGCTTCCAGCCCTTTGGGGACGGCTCCAGTGTGATGGATCTGGAGGACTTTTTGGTTTCCTATAATATCCTGCCGCTGGGTTCGCTGATCTATGTGCTGTTCTGCGTCCGGAAAAACGGCTGGGGCTGGGAAAAGTTTCTGGCAGAAGTCAACGAGGGTACAGGCACGAAGCTGCCGGCATGGCTGCGGGGGTATATGGCATACGTGGTGCCGACCTTGATTTGCCTGATCTACCTCAAGGGCTATTATGACATGTTCGCCGGAAAGGGTACGGGCGTGCTTCTCGGCTGGATGGCGTTCGCCGTGCTGCTGTTGGCAGTGATTTTCTGGGTGTGCTTTTCCACAGGAAAAAAGCCTGCGGTAAAAGCGGAGGCAGAAATCGAATAATCCAATACGATAAAAATAAAGGCAATAAAAAAACCGTTTCGCCGCCGGAGAGTTCCGGAAGCGAAACGGTTTTTGTTTTGGTGTAGTGATCGCGTGTAAAGGCGACACCGCATAAAGCCAGCCTGCCGGCTTTGTCAGTGCATCTTATGCACAGGCTTGCTGTGTTTCCTTAACGGATCGCATCGTACAGCTTTTCATACAGCGTAATGAGAGAACGATTGGTTTCCTCCCGCTGTACGACAACTTCTTCAATCGCATCGATCTTTGCCTGACAAATCTTCTCATCGGCATTGTTGTCTGCGGGAACCTTTTCCAGTTTCTCCAGAGCCAGCGAAAGATGCTGGGTATCCTGCCGGATCTGCTGCAATTCTGCAAAAATTTCAGCGGCAGTGGGAGCTGTGCGGCTGCTTGTATTTGTATTTTCTGTCATCTGCTGTTCCTCCTGATTCTGCGGCGGACAGCTCAGACAGATCGTATTTGCACTGATGAATCTTGCCCGCCCTTTTTTGACAAGTCCTCTTGCCCGTCTGGGATAGGTGGGAAAATAAAAATTTCCCTGTTCATCTGTTACGGTGATCTGCGGCATTTCAAGGACTCCTTTCTCTGAGGGCAACGCTGAACAGAGCCGGTCTGTCGGCTTTGCACGGCGTTGTCACGGCTGTTTTTTGTGATGGGTGTCGTCCCCGAGGAGTCTTTGTGCGGTATTGCCTTTACTTTTTGCTGTTCTTCGCAGCAGCAGTCTTGGCAGTGGTTGCAGCCGGCTTTGCAGCGGGAACCTTTGCAGTTGCAGAAGCAGTTTTCACTGCCGGCTTTACCGGTTCGGTCTTGACAGCCGCAGCAGCCTTGGGAGCTTCAGCCTTGACGGTTTCCTTCTTTGCGGTTGCAGTCGCCGGTTTTTTTGCAGCAGACTTTACCGGTTCTGTCTTTTTTACAGTCGCAGCAGTCTTCGGTGCTTCTGCCTTTTTTGCAGCCGGCTTTGCAGGGGCTTTCTTCGCAGCCGGAGCCTTTGCCTTGGGAGCAGCCTCCTTCTTCGGCTTGGGCAGAGTATCCAGAACGCTGCGGAATGCCACGATCTTTTCCCATTCACCGGCGAGTTCCAGTGCAGCGGTTTCTGCGGTACGCAGAGCGTCCAGCAGGGCAGCGGAATCTGCGGATACCAGTACATCGTGATCCTTATAGTCAAACGGCTCAATGGTCAGCTTGTCGCTGTCTGCGGAAACTACTGCATAGAATGCACCGCAGCCGTCACCGGAAACATCAAACTGTATCGATACGGCGGTGTCGGTGTCCTTGGCACTGGCGTTTTCCAGCAGTGCCTTTGCCTGTGCAAACATTTCATCAAAAGTCATTTTTGTCATTCCTTTCGCGGTTTCCGGCGAGAACTGCCGGAATATTCCTGTGGCAACACGGCACAAGCCTTGTGCGGTGTTGTTCTGTGCTTTTCTATCTATTATAGGCGTATTTTTGGAGAATGTCAAGGAGAATGCAAATAAAACATGAAAAATAAGCAAATATATTGCATAACCGGAAAAAGTGGGATTTCAAATTTGTGCAGTTTCACGAAGAAAAAGGGCTTGACAAGCGGCGGAAAATCGGGTATACTTGTAAAGCAGATGACTTTTACAGGCAGGAGGCGGCTGGGAATGTCCAAGGATTTGCGATTTGCCATGCTGCTGGATTGCTACGGCGAATTTCTGACACCGCATCAGTATCGGCTGACGGAACTGTATTATTGTGCAGACCTGTCCCTCAGCGAGATCGCGGAGATCGTCGGCATCACCCGTCAGGGGGTGCGGGACGGCATCAAGCGTGGCGAACAGATTTTGCAGGAAATGGAAGACAAGCTGCAGTTTGCGGCGAGGTTCAACGCTCTGCGGGAAAACTACAGTGCGATCGCCTCGACGTTACAGTCGATCCAGACACAGACGGCAGATCAGCCGCAGGTGCAGACCGCCTGCCGCGAGGCAATGGAAGCGGTACATCACGGGCTGGAGCTGCTCTGAAAAAACTTGCAGGGGAGGAGATCACATGGCATTTGAGGGACTTTCCGGAAAATTGAATCAGGTGTTCAAAAAGCTGAAATCCCACGGCAAGCTGACTGAAAGTGATGTCAAGGAAGCCATGCGGGAAGTTCGCATGGCTCTGCTGGAAGCGGATGTCAGCTACAAGGTCGTCAAGGATTTTGTCAAAAAGGTTTCCGAACGTGCAGTCGGGGAAGAAGTGCTCAGCAGTCTGACACCGGCACAGCAGGTCATCAAGATCGTCAACGAGGAACTGTGCAATCTCATGGGCAACGAAAACGCCCGGATCCAGTTCCCGTCCAAGCCGCCCTGCGTCATCATGATGTGCGGCTTGCAGGGCTCCGGTAAGACGACTCATTCCGCCAAGCTGGCGAAGATGCTGAAAAAGGAAGGGCATTATCCGCTGCTGGTGGCATGCGATATTTACCGTCCGGCGGCGATCAACCAGTTGCAGGTGGTGGGCGAGCGTGCCGGTGTCAAGGTCTTTGAAATGGGACAGATTGACCCGCGGATCATTGCCAAAGAGGCACTGCGGTTTGCCAGGGATCACGGCAATGACGTGGTGATCCTGGATACCGCCGGCCGTCTGCACATCGACACCGAGCTCATGGACGAACTGAAGGATCTGAAAGAACTGACCAACCCCAACGAGATCATGCTGGTGGTCGATGCCATGACAGGTCAGGATGCCGTCAATGTGGCAAAGGCATTTGATGATGCACTGGGCATTGACAGCGTGCTGATGTCCAAGCTGGACTCCGACACCCGCGGCGGTGCGGCACTGTCCGTGCTGGCAGTCACCGGTAAGCCCATTAAGTATGTGGGCATGGGCGAAAAGCTGGACGAATTCGAACAGTTCCACCCCCAGCGAATGGCTTCCCGCATTCTGGGCATGGGCGATATGCTGACGCTGATCGAAAAGGCGGAAAACACCATCAGCCAGAAAGATGCCGAGAAAATGGCGAAGAAGCTGGAGGAAAACCGCTTCGACATGGACGACCTGCTGGAACAGCTGCGGCAGATCCAGAAAATGGGCTCCCTGAAATCCATTATCGGCATGCTCCCCGGCGTGGGCAGCAAGCTGAAAGATGCCGACATCGATGACCGGCAGTTTGTCCGCATTGAGGCAATGATTACGTCCATGACCAAAGCGGAACGGGCAAAGCCCTCGATCATCAACCCCTCCCGCAAGCGGCGTATCGCTGCCGGAAGCGGCACCAAGGTGGAAGATGTGAACCGTCTGCTGAAACAGTTCGACCAGATGCAGAAGATGATGAAGCAGCTGGGCGGCAAGGCAGGCAAAGGCGGCAAGATGAACCGCCGTGCCATGAAGCGTCTGGCAAACATGAATCCGGAGCAGCTGCAAAGCCTGCAGGGCGGTATCCCGGGCGTTCCGCCGGGGCTGATGCCGCCGAAGAAATAAGAGATCCCGCAGGAAACTGCTGGAGATAGATTTGACATTTGTCAAGAATAAACACGGAGGTGAATTTCAAATGGCAGTAAAGATCAGACTGAGAAGAATGGGTGCAAAGAAGGCTCCGTTCTATCGTATTGTTGTTGCTGATGAGCGTTATCCGAGAGATGGCCGCTTCATCGAGGAGATCGGTTACTATGATCCGACCAAGGAGCCGACAGTTGTTAATCTGGACGCTGACAAGGCAAAGACTTGGCTGAAGAATGGTGCACAGCCGACCGATACCGTTAAGGTGATCCTGAAGAAGGAAGGCGTTCTCTAAGTTCTACACTTAGGGAAAGTGCCAGTGCGGGGTTGTTCTGCAATGGCAGAACAGGATTGCTCCGCCGGTGAACCGTATCCTGTGTGCTACGGCTGACCAGTGGAGCAATCGCATGTAAGGCAATACCGCACAAAGAGCGTCTGGCGACTTTGTGCGGTATTGCCGTAACTGTTGTTCACAAGGAGGTATGACACATGCAGGAACTGTTGAAAGTGATCGTTGCCGGTCTGGTGGAAGACCCGACTGCCATTCAGATCACAGAAGACGCACCCAATGAAGAAGGCGTGATCGTTTATCATTTGCACGTTGCACCGGAGGATACCGGACGCGTCATCGGCAAGCAGGGACGCATTGCAAAGGCAATTCGTGTAATCATGCGTTCCGGTGCTGCGAAAAACAATCAGAAGATCGCAGTCGAGATCGATTGAGTTTAGGGCAATACCGCACAAAGAGCGTCTGGCGACTTTGTACGCCATCTGCTTGCAAATTTCCCGTCATATTTCACAAAAATGC
>PPYE01453892.1_pt1 | contig 20288 bp, 10 predicted proteins | sample 1559881 | NCBI WGS metagenome assembly PPYE01 (sample SAMN08240022, study PRJNA423297) | Human gut metagenome, whole genome shotgun sequencing project.
CTAAAAGATTAAAGTCCGCGTTCGTCCGCCTTATCCGCGTAGTCCGCGTACCCATTCCCTCGCCGCTAAATTATCATTTCGTGAACAGCAATTCCCTATATTTCGGCAACGGCCAGATCTCGTCGTCAACCTCCATTTCGAGGTGATCGATGTGGTCACGTATCTTTTCCAGATAAGGACGGACATTTTCTTCGTAGGCGAAAGCCTTGTCCTTGTAGCTATCCATGTGATTGGCAACTTTACGGGCTTCGGTCATTTCGCGTACCAGAACCTTGATGGACGTTACTCGTTTGGATATTTCACGTATCAGTTCCTTGCGGTCAGCACTCAGTACTTCGTATTCTTCGGGAGAGAAGATTTCTTTGAGTCCACGTAAATTCTCTAACAGACGGTTTTGGTAGCTGACTGCAATGGGGACAATGTGATTGATGGCCAGATCACCCAGTACACGGCTTTCTATTTGTACTTTCATCGTGTACTTTTCCAGTTCCACTTCCAAGCGGCAGGCAAGCTCTGTTTCATTGAAGATGCGTTCACCTATCAGTACGGAACGAGACTGGTTATCCATATAATGCATCAGAGCTTCGGGGACGTGGCAGATGTTCGTCAATCCGCGACGGGCAGCTTCCTTTTTCCATTGATCTGAATAGCCGTCACCTTCGAATCGGATAGCTTCGGAAGCAATAATGGTTTCTTTCAAAACACGGAAGATGGCTTCATCTTTACCGATTCCTTCTTCCATCAACTTGTCGATAGAGGCTTTGAATTCATTTAACTGGTTTGCCATAGCCGCATTTATGGCAATCATGGCAGCGGCACAGTTGGAAGAAGAACCGGCAGCACGGAATTCAAAACGATTTCCGGTGAAAGCAAACGGAGAAGTACGGTTGCGGTCTGTCGTGTCGAGAAGGATTTCAGGAATACGTCCGATTCCTAATTTAAGGGTTGTCTTCTCTTCAGCCGTCATCTTGTCATCGCCTACCTGGCGTACGATATCATCCAGAGTAGCTGATAATTGTCTGCCTAGGAATATGGACAGAATAGCGGGCGGTGCTTCATTGGCACCCAGACGGTGGCTGTTGCCGGCACTCATGATAGAGGCGCGCAGCAAATTCTGATTCTTATAGACCATCATCAGTACATTCACCAGGAAAGTCAGGAAGAGCATGTTGCCTTTAGGATTCTTGCCGGGTGCAAAAAGATTGATGCCGGTATCAGTGCAGAGTGACCAGTTGTTGTGTTTTCCCGAACCGTTTACACCGCTGTATGGCTTTTCATGCAGCAATACGGCAAAGTTATGCTTACGGGCGATACGTTTCATCAGGTCCATTACTAACTGGTTATGATCGTTGGCAAGGTTGGCATTCTCAAAGATGGGAGCCAGTTCAAACTGGTTGGGTGCAACCTCGTTATGGCGTGTTTTTGCCGGAATACCCAGTTTGTGACATTCTATTTCCAGTTCTTTCATAAAAGCTGTTACCCGTGGCGGAATAGAACCGAAATAGTGGTCTTCCAACTGTTGGTCTTTGGCGGAAGAATGTCCCATTAGCGTGCGTCCGGTCAGGCAAAGGTCGGGGCGGGCGTTGTATAGGGCAGAGTCTACCAGGAAGTATTCCTGTTCCCAGCCTAAATTAGTGAACACGCGGGTTACATTTTTATCGAATAACTGGCATACTTCCGTGGCAGCTTTGTCTACGGCACCGAGTGCTTTCAGCAATGGAGTTTTGTAGTCCAGCGCTTCACCGGTATATGAGATGAAGATTGTAGGGATACACAGAGTTGTATCTACCACGAAGGCGGGAGAGGAAACATCCCATGCTGTATATCCGCGTGCTTCAAATGTATTACGGATACCTCCATTGGGGAAAGAAGAAGCGTCCGGTTCCTGTTGGATGAGCAATTTGCCGGAGAAGCGTTCAATTACATTTGAATTTTCTCCGAATTCGATGAATCCATCATGTTTCTCAGCTGTACCATCCGTCAGCGGTTGAAACCAGTGAGTGTAATGAGTAACGTTCAGGGATTTGGCCCAACTTTTCATGCCGTTTGCTATCAGGTCAGCTATCTCTCTACTGATGGGAGTCCCTTTTTCGATAGCATCTGTTACAGCTTTGTAAGCTTCTCTGGGTAGATATTCCTGCATTTTCTTGCGGTCGAACACGTGGCTTCCGTAGTAATCGGATAATTTGTTCGAAGGGGTTGTAACTTCAAGAGGGCGCCGGTTGGCAAGCTCTTGCAAGGCGTAAAATCTCATTTTTGACATATTTGTCCTTCTTTTGTTGGTTGTTGGGCGCAAAATTATATGTTTTTTCCGGAAGTACCCCTATTTTTTAGGGGGTATTATTGAAAATAATGTGTTTTTTATGCGGATACCCCCTAAAATATTCGGGGATGTTACAGAGAAAACTCTTTTAGGGGATTTTATCTCCGCTCTTTTCTATATTGAAGTTATATCTGGGCTGTAATGAAGAATCTTTCATCAGGTTTCTTAAAAAGAGAGGTATTTCGTCGTTTTACAACCTTTTTTTCTATATTTGTCCCTATATATTTGGAGGTATTGCCGTTGAAACGCGTCTTTTGTATAGGAACCTTGCTATGTCTTTTGCTTTCAGCTTGTCCGAAAGTGCAGGCAGCTTCTATCCCTGATCCTTACGATGCGAGCTTGCTTTCTGCGGACTCTATAATGAAGAAAGTCATCTTCTTTGCTCCTTTTTATGAAAGTATTATCGACGACTATAGAGCCGACCTTTATATTAAGGGAAAAGTGAATCTTCGCAAGAAAAATCACATCTTACGCTTTATTCCTACCATGTTCCGCATCCGGAAAGGAGTGAGGGAGTATATGATGGAAACTTATAGTGACTTGCATTTTACTGCTCCCGACATTTATGATCAGAAAGTAAAAGCCAGTGTCGGTACCACTTCCGAGTTTTGGGAGCTGGACGGAAGGTTGCCGGAATATTTCCATGTTAATATCTACGCTTCTACCTTATTATATGATAAGCTTCTTTCGCCTTTGGCTCCAAATGCGATGAAATATTATTCTTATCATGTCGATTCGGTAATGGGTAAAGTGCATGATTTGCAATATAAGATTAGTTTCAAACCGAAAAGCAAAAGCTTTCAGTTGGTCAGCGGTCACATGGTGGTCAGTGAGAATGTCTGGAGTGTGCGTGAGATGCATTTTAGCGGACGTTCTGAAATGTTGCGTTTCAACAATATGATACGTATGGGAGATGTGGGTGAATCGGATGAGTTTTTGCCTGTACATTATGATGTGGATGCCACTTTCCGCTTTCTGGGCAATGTGGTCGATGCCAATTATATTGCTGCTCTCGATTATAAAACCATTATTCAGAAAGACCCTTCACGGATGGATCGGAAAAGATTGAAGAGCAAGTATGATCTGTCGGAGTCCTACACATTGCGCAGTGATACGAATGCCTACAAGAAGGATAGTTCTTATTTTGAGAGTATACGTCCCATTCCGTTGACTGTACATGAACAGGACTTATATAAAGATTTCTTTTTAAGCCGTGATACTTCATATCGATATAAGAAACCCAAAAATAAGAATCTGGAATTTTGGGGACAGATCGGTGATGCGCTTATCAGCCGCTATACAGTAGATCTTTCGAAACTGGGCAGTGTGCGCTGTTCACCGCTTATCAATCCATTCTTGTTGAGTTATAGCGGGAAGAATGGTTTTTCTTACCGGCAGGAATTTAAGTACAACCGTATTTTTACGGGCGACCGTTTGTTACGTATCGTTCCCAGATTGGGTTATAACTTCAAGTATAATGAGTTTTATTGGTCGATAAAGTCAGATTTTGATTACTGGCCACGTAAGCGCGCGGCCCTTCACGTTAACCTGGGTAACGGCCACCGCATTTATAGTAGTAGGATGCTGGATGAATTGAAAAACATTCCGGATAGTGTTTTCGATTTTGATCAGATACAACTGGATTACTTTAATGACTTATACTTGCAGGTGCGCCATAGCTGGGAGGTTGTGAACGGTCTGTCACTGGATGTCGGTTTCTCCATGCATAAGCGTACGGAGGCCAATCGTTCGATGTATGTATCCACGAGGGCGACTTCGCGAAGTGTAGGCTCCTCTTCAGAAGTTTATCCTGATTGGACAGAGAAAATGCGTCATTCTTACAACAGTTTTGCTCCGCGTGTCCGTCTGACGTGGACGCCCGGTCAGTATTACTATATGAATGGGGATCGTAAAGTGAATTTACATTCCAAATATCCCAGTTTTTCAGTGGACTGGGAGCGGGGTATCAATGGGGTTTTTAAAAGTACCGGTACGTATGAGCGTGTAGAGGTGGATATTCAGCACTCCATTCCCTTGGGGTTGATGCGTGATTTTTATCTCCGCTTTGGATGGGGTGCTTTTACTAATCAAAAAGATATATACTTTGTGGATTTTGCCAATTTTACCCGTTCCAATCTTCCCGTGGGATGGAATGATGAAATTGGCGGTGTATTCCAGTTGCTTGACGGGCGGTGGTATAACTCTTCCCGTAAATATCTCCGTGGGCATTTGACGTATGAATCTCCCTTCCTGATGTTGCGTCATTTGGTGAAGTATACACAGCATGTGCTCAATGAGCGTCTTTATCTGAATGCTTTGGTTGTTCCGCATCTGAACCCTTATGTTGAGGTTGGTTATGGCATCGGCACCAATATTTTTGATTTCGGAGTCTTTGGCAGCTTTGCCAATTGGAAATTTAAGGAGATAGGTTGCAAATTCACTTTTGAGTTATTCAACCGATAATCTTTAAGTTTTTCCTGTATTTCTGTTATTAACTTCCTTTATAAATTACCCGGCTTTCGTGTTATTGTAGTTTAGAAAAACAGTGTTCTATGTTCTATAACATGCAATGACGTATTCGATGAAAGTATAGTGTTTTCTCTGATTATCAATTGTTTATTTGTTTTTGACGTATTGATAACGTATTCTGAATTTTGAATTGACGTATTTAAGAATGGGTACTTAGGGCTTCTTTTATTGCATTTTACTCTATGTTTGCAGTGTTCAATTGAGAACGAAACCGAGAATTGTTAATCTTAATTTAGTAAAACTTATGAAAAAGTTATTATCAGTTTTATTTTTACTGAGCTTTACCTTAGCTTCTGCTGTATATGCACAAGATATACAGATAAAAGGTACGGTGGTAAGTGGTGCGGACAATGAACCCTTACCTGGAGTAAATGTGGTGGTGAAAGGTAATGCCACTACGGGAACAATCACCGGTATAGACGGTGAATTCACCTTGTCGGTACCTTCCGGCGCAACCCTTTCCATTTCTTATATAGGATTTAAGTCACAGGATATTCCGGTGAACGGCAGACGTGAACTGAAAATTGTTCTACAAGAAGACTCTGAAGCGTTGGACGAAGTAGTGGTAGTAGGTTATGGTGTGCAAAAGAAGAGTGTGGTAACCGCTTCTATTGCCAAGGTAAGCAGCGAAGACATTGCCGGAAAAGCTCCCGTCCGCATGGATAATGCACTGAAAGGACTGGCTGCTGGTGTAGATGTAACTTCTGCTTCAGGACAACCGGGTGATTCTCCTCGCGTACGTATACGTGGTATCGGTACTATTAATAATAGTGATCCGCTATACATCGTAGACGGTATGCCTATTGGAGGTGGCCTTGACTTTGTGAATCCTAATGATATCGAATCCATTGAGGTTCTGAAAGATGCTGCATCCGGAGCTATCTATGGTGCACGTGCCGCCAATGGTGTTATCCTCGTTACTACTAAGAAGGGTAAAATGGGTAAAACTCAGATCAATTACAACTTCTCCTATGGCTGGCAGAGCGCATGGAAGCAACGTGACGTGACAAGCGCTACGGACTATGCTGTCTTGCAGAATGAGAGTCGTGTGAACGGCGGGCAGGCTCCGGCTTATGCTGACCCTTACAATTTGATAGATGGCAATGGACAGGCAATCAAGGGATTCGGTACAGATTGGCAGGATCTAGTGTTCAATGATAATGCGCCGGTGGTGAATCATGATGTAACTATCAGTGGAGCATCTGAGAAGATAAACTACTATCTCTCATTGGGATATTATACACAAGATGGTATTGTTGGCGGTAACTACGGACAATCTAATTATGACCGTCTGACCATTCGTTCTAACACACAGTACAATCTGATTGACGCTTCCAAGGAGCGCAGCTTCCTTAATAAACTAGATTTGGGCGTAAATATCGCTTATATGCGCACACACGCCACCGGTATCTCCACCAACTCAGAATTCGGTTCTGCTCTGGGATCCGCCTTGTATCTGTCTCCTATCTTGACACCTACATTGACCGGTGATGCGGCAACTGATATGATTGACTATTATAAGACTTATGACTTGCCTCGTGATGCAAACGGAAATCCCTATACTGTGCCCGGTTATGGTGGCGCTTATCAGGAGATGAATAATCCGCTGGCTATGATGACGTTGAGCCCTCAGAAAAACTGGTCGCATAAGTTTGTACCCAAGTTTTCTCTTGACTTGCAGTTATGGGATAATCTGAAATATCACTTCAGTTACAGTGCCGACATGGGCTTCTGGGGATATGACAAAGCCACGACTTCTCGCTTCTATCTTTCCGGCAATAATAATGCCTCACATACCAGTGTAGAAGCCAATAAGGAGCAGAATGTTACTTGGCAGTTGGAAAATACCTTGACTTATGATAAGACTATTGGCAAGCATACCTTTGGTGTGGTGTTGGGACAGTCTGCTTTAAAGTACAAGGGTGACTATTTGAAGGGTAATCGCTGGAATCTGGTGAATCCGGATAAACCTTCCATTGACTATGCTACGGGAAACATCGAATATACCTACAAGACAGATGGAAACGGTGACTATATATTGGATAAAGATGGAAACAAAATCATATCCTCTACTACTGTTCAGTATGGCACATCAGGTGCTCCCCGTGTGGAACACACAATGTCGTCCATGTTTGCACGCTTTAGTTATAACTACGACGAACGCTATATGATTCAGGCTACGATACGTCGTGATGGTTCAAGCCGTTTTGGTCCTAACAATAAGTATGGTACATTCCCTTCCGTATCGGCAGGCTGGAATGTGACGAATGAGGCATTTATGGAAAATACGCGCGCTTGGCTTACTAACTTAAAAATTCGTGCCAGTTGGGGTAAGAACGGTAATGATAATATTGCAGAGTTTGCTTATACTTCGCTTACGGCTATGGGTAATAATGTGCTTCTTGGTAAAGATGCCGTCAAGTATATCGGATCTAAGGCTCAACGACTGGCCAATCCTGATTTGAAGTGGGAAGAAAGTGAACAGACTGACTTTGGTATCGATATGGGATTCTTTAACAATGCATTGACATTCAGTGCCGATTATTATATAAAGAAGACCAATGGTATGATTATGGAGATGCCTATTCCGAGTTATGTAGGTGAAAGCAAGCCTTTGGGTAACGTGGGTGACATGGAAAATAGCGGCTTCGAGTTTGAACTTGGTTACAAATGGAATATTTCGGATGCCAAATTTGCTGTCAAGGGTAATGCCACTTATCTTAAAAACACATTGAAGAACTTAGGTAATGACACCGGTTATATGGATTTTGATGGTATTCAGGGATTGTCCGGCGGTGGTACACGTGGTTCAAACGGACAGCCTTTCCCGTACTTCTTCGGTTATAAGACTGATGGCGTGTTCCAAAATATGGATGAAGTCCGTGCTTACGTTAATAAGGATGGAGAGATGATAATGCCGAATGCGGTTCCTGGTGATACACGTTTTGTGGATGTGAATGGTGACGGAAGTATTTCTGCCGATGACCGTACCAATATCGGTAACGGTACGCCCGACTGGACTTATGGCTTGAACTTCAATGCCGACTGGAAGGGTTTCGACTTCAATATTTTCTTTCAGGGTGTAGCCGGTGCCGATGTTTTCGATGCCACTTATCGTACGGATGTTTCTTCCGGTAACTATCCTTCTTGGATGTTGGGTCGCTGGACCGGTGAGGGAACTTCCAACAAGTACCCCCGTCTGGCAGTGGGTGATGCCACAAACTGGATGGTATCCGACCTTTATGTATGCGATGGCTCTTACCTGCGTCTCAAGAATATCACTTTGGGTTATACATTACCCAAGGCTCTTACCCGTAAACTTACTATTGAACGTTTGCGCTTTTATGTGCAAGCTGAGAATCTTGTGACTTGGACGAAATATTGGGGTTTTGATCCTGAAATATCTTCCGGTCCCGACGGTATTAAATCTCTTGGTATCGATCGTGGTGTTTATCCGCAGGCTCGTACCTTTACAGTAGGTGTAAACGTTTCTTTCTAATCTAAAAATCAAGAAATATATGAAAACAAATAAGATATTAGCAATAGGCTTACTTTCTGTCGCCACGGTGCTGGCTACCGGTTGTAGTGACAGTTTCCTTGAAGTGGATAATCCCACAGGTGAACCATTGGAAGATTATTATACTACGGATGCGCATATTCAGGAGGCTCTGATTGCTGCTTATGATCCTATTCATTGGGCCGACTGGGGATTGGACCAGTACAATGCCCTGAACATTGATGCTGAAATCATGGGTGATAATTTCTGGGTAGGCGGTTCCACTAAAACGGATATGCAGAACTGGCACATGCTCTTCAATTATGAAGGCAATGAAAATTATACGCTTAGTTCTCTCTGGACAGTGGACTACTCGGGCGTCAAGCGTTGCAATGACTTGCTGAAATATCTGGATTGGGCTACTGATGTTACGGCGGAAAATCGCAAGAGCTATGAGATGCAAGCGCGTTGCCTGCGTGTGTTCTACTATAATATGTTGTGGCATTACTTCGGCAATGTTCCTTTCTATCTGGAGAATCTTTCCAAGCCTCCTTATACGGCTCCGCAATACACGGCCGATGATGTTTACAACGAGCTGATTGTGGAATTGGAAGCTGTGATAGATTCAAAAGTGCTGCCTTTGAAGTACTATAAGACTGCTAAGGGAGAAAATGATGACAGTCAATTGGGGCGCGTCACTCAGGCTATGGCTTATATGATGTATGCTGAAATGGTGATGTATCAGAACGACGAAGCTCGTTTTGCAAAGGCTCTCGGCTATATGAAAGAGATTATAGCAGACTCCAACTTTCAATTGGTGACCGATTATGCCTCCATCTGGGAAACAAACGGTGAATGGTGCAATGAGTCCATTTGGGAAATCAATTACGAACAGACTAACTCTGAACGTGGTTGGGGAAGTCCGTTGGCTGTTGGTGGTACTGTGCTTCCTACATTGATTTCGCCCAATACATTTACTGCTGATTCGGAATGGACCGGTGAAGGTTGGGGATTTTTACCTATGCGCCTCGAAACTTATGAGATGTTTAGCAGTACGGACAAACGTCGCGATGCTACTTGCTGGGACGTGCGCGGAACGACGTATAAAGACCGCTATCAGGATACCCATATCTGGTTGCAGAAATATCGTCCGTATGACCGGAACTTTAAGAGTGCCCCATTCGACCAGAACTTGAACTACAATAATAATTACCGTTATTATCGTTATGCTGAAACGTTGCTCAATGCAGCTGAATTATCTCTCCGCACCGGTGGCAGTGCAACTGGTGAAGCCAAGACGTGGCTGAATGCAGTCCGCACTCGTGCCGGACTGGCAGAACTCTCCACAGCTACCGTGGACGATATACTAACCGAACGTCGCCTTGAGTTTGTGGGTGAAGGTAAACGCTACTTTGACTTGGTACGTGCCGAGAACATCAGTGGAGTTTCATCCAAGAATAAGGCTACTACGGCACTTGTTCCCGATCAATATGGTTATCGCACCAATTCGTGGACTCTGAAGAAAAAGCATATTCCTATCGCGCAAGGTGAGTTGGATTCCGATCCGGCCTTGATTCAGAACGATTATAAATAGTTTCCCATAACTTTATTAAAGAATAAACGATATGAAAAATATTTTTAAATATATGGCAGGGGTGTTGATTGCAGGTTTTGCAATGACTGCATGTTCGCCCGAGGACTTTTCCGGTGCATCACAGGACGGTCTACCGAAATTGGCTGATTATAAGGCTGCTGTGACAGTTGACCAGGAAACCAATAGAGTAACATTCAATATTGTAGATGCCCAAGGTCAGAATCCTAAAGGTGTGTATCCTATATGGGTTATAAATATCTCTCCCATTGTCAAGACAACGGTTAACGGTTATCAGACTGGCTTAGTACCCCTTGCAGGCGAGTATTCTTACTCATTGCAGGTGGGAAATAAAAATGGTATCAGCGATGGTACTATAGAGGGAACATTCACTATTAATACAACCAGATACGATTTCTCTGATGTAGTTTCTAAACTAACCAATAAGGCTACAAAGGAATGGCGCGTTTACAGTGCCAAGGCTGGACACCTGGGTTGTGGCGAATCTCCAAAAGACCCGGCGGGATGGTGGTCTGCACCTGCTGAAGATAAAGTAAGTGAAGGTATTTATGATGATCGGATTACTTTCACGGCAGGCGAGAAACTTGCTGAAGGTGCTTATAAGTATAGTGCGGGTGAAGATGGACTCACATTCTGTAATAAAGGTGTTACCACTTTGGGTGTAACGGCCGCAGAAGCTGATTATAGCACTGCTTGTGTGGGTGTAAACGGTGCTTTGAGTGAGGCTACTTACAACTTGGGCTACAATGCCGAACTGGATTGCGTGACCATTACATTACCGGCTAAGACTTTGTTCCCGTATATGGCTGATGATGCGCAGATGAATGGGGCAATGACGTACATTATAACTGATCTGAACAGCAAGACCATGACTTTGGTTATTGAACTTTCCGGAATTTCCTGGCAGATTATTCTGGTGAACGGAGATGACGAGGCTGTAGAAGAGGCATTTGATCCGGAATTGGTGAACTGGTGTGCGGTAGACGCTCCTGAAAATCTGGGTGCCGGTTTCAATACAAAGGGGGAGATGACGTTCTGGTTTGCGGCTGCTGATTGGCAGCAGATAGGTGATCCTGAATTTTCTTATGCCGATGGCGTTTATACCGTTACTACAAAGGATGCTACTGTAGAACCATGGCAGGGGCAATGTGTAATCGGTGAAGTTCCTTTGACTATTGAAGGTGAAGAGTTTTATGACATTGCTTGCAAGGTGGTAGCAAGCGTGTCAGTAGATCGATTTACCGTTAAGGTAAACAAGGATCCGGATGTTGAGGGCGATCCTAATGCTCTTTTCGCTAAAGTGGATGTGGTTTTGAAGAAAGGAGAGAATATTCTTCGTTTTGCGAAAAGAACAGGTATTAATAGTGATGGAGATCCCGTTTCTTTTGAACAAGGCAAGTTTATCGTCGACTTAGGCGGTACTCCGGCAGGTGTTAAAATTGAAATCAGCGACATCATTATTCAGAAGCATAATCCGAAATAATGTATACTTAGATGATAGGAGGGGAGAAACTTCTTCCCTCCTATATATCATTAAAACATTCATTGTTTTTATAGAACACAGATGGATATAGTATTGCGTTATAAATAATAGATGTATAGATGAAGAAATTAAATATTATACTGCTGTTTTTATTGCTCTTCATATCTTGTAGTAATGAGGATGCTGGCAATTTGGTGACAGATGACGTGACTCTGGAATGTTCGCCGGAAAAGGTGGAAACATCAGGTGCTGGCGGAGTGTATACGCTGGACGTTACTTGTAGCGACAGTGAATGGACTGCTTTAGCCAGTGATGATTGCAGTTCATGGATCGCTGTAAAAGTGGCCGGTTCGCTTAGCAGCAAAGGAACGGCGACTGTTACCGTAAGTGCGAATACAAGTAAGGATTCCCGCAACGGCTCTGTTATCATTAAATCCGGAGCGAAGCGCGTTGTGATACCTGTGACGCAAGGGGCTCCAATGTCTGTCTCGCAGCGTGAGATATACTCTAATTCTCGTGGCGAGAACTTCACATTGTCCGTTGTGACCACGGGCGACTGGAGCGTGACGTTTAACGATAGCTGGATAAAGGTCGAAAAGAAAGATAGCAAGACAGTGAGTGTCACGACAGAACCCAATGAAAGCAAGACTTCCCGGAAGGGAACTTTGGATATTGTTTCGGGTGCGGAGAAGATTACGGTAAGCGTCGCTCAAGAGTCGGCAGAAGACCGTGAGATAAATACGCCCGAAGGATATCGCCTGGTTTGGCACGATGAGTTTAACGAAGGCGCTACTCTTGGCACCGGCTGGACCCACGAAGTGCAAAAGCCCGGTTGGGTGAACAATGAACTTCAGGAATATGTAAACGGTTCGGTAAGCGGTAAACGCGTAACGGAATTGGTAGATGGTAAACTGAACATCAACTGCTTTAAAGCTTCAGACGGCAAGATCTATTCGGGGCGTGTTTACGCTAATGTAAATACGGGATGGCTTTATGGCTATTTTGAAGCTCGTATCATGCTTCCCAAAGGCAAGGGTACTTGGCCTGCTTTCTGGATGATGCCGGTGGGCAATAATTACTCTACTAATCCTTGGCCGGGTTGTGGTGAAATTGACATCATGGAAGAAGTGGGCGTTGATGCGAATATCGTGTCGTCTTCCATTCATTGCGCGGCTTACAATCATACCATAAATACTCAGAAGACTGCATCTCGCAATATTGGTACGGCAGAGTCAGAGTTCCATGTCTATGCTTGTGAGTGGACACCCGACTATCTGAAATTCTTTGTAGATGGAACAGAATTGATGACATTCAAGAATGAAGGTTCCGGCAAAAATGTGTGGCCGTTCACTTATGCTTTCTATCCCATTCTCAACCTTGCATGGGGCGGTGATTGGGGAGGATACAAAGGTGTAGATGAGAGTGCCTTGCCTATAACGATGAAGGTGGATTATGTACGCGTGTTTCAAAAGAAATAAACTGAGCAGTTAGTGATGTGGACAATCAATTTATAATGATAGGTAATAATATACATAATTAGGTTAATTCATGAAGACACTGAAAATCTTCTCCGCCTGCTTGTTTCTCTTGCCTTTTGTCTCTTGTACGCAAGTAGCCAATAAAGGTAGTGATGCGGCAACCGAGAAAAAAGTAGAATTTCTCCTGTCTAAGATGACCCTTGAGGAGAAAATCGGTCAGATGAACCAGATTTCCTCTTACGGTAATATCGAGGATATGAGTGCTTTGATTAAGAAAGGTGAAATCGGTTCCATCTTGAATGAGGTGGATCCGGTGCGTATTAATGCGCTACAGCGCGTGGCAATGGAAGAATCCCGTTTGGGTATTCCTTTATTGATAGCGCGTGATGTCATTCACGGGTTTAAAACAATTTTCCCTATTCCCTTGGGACAAGCGGCTTCGTTCAATCCGCAGGTAGCGAAAGACGGTGCACGGGTAGCAGCTATTGAAGCTTCGTCTGTAGGTATCCGGTGGACTTTTGCGCCAATGATTGATATTGCCCGCGATCCTCGCTGGGGACGTATTGCCGAAGGGTGTGGTGAAGATACGTACCTTACTTCCGTAATGGGAGCAGCTATGGTAGAAGGTTTTCAGGGAGATTCGCTGAATAGTCCTACTTCAATTGCAGCTTGCCCTAAACATTTTGTAGGTTACGGTGCAGCCGAAGGAGGACGTGATTATAATTCCACGTTCATTCCCGAACGTCGTCTGCGCAATGTTTATTTGCCACCTTTTGAAGCTGCCACCAAAGCGGGTGCAGCCACGTTTATGACTTCATTTAATGATAATGATGGAATCCCTTCTACCGGGAATGCTTTTATTTTGAAGAATGTACTCCGTGACGAGTGGGGATTCGATGGTTTTGTTGTGACGGACTGGGCTTCTGCCAGCGAAATGATAAGCCATGGTTTTGCCGCCGGTTCAAAAGAAGTGGCAATGAAATCTGTGAATGCAGGAGTAGATATGGAAATGGTGAGTTACACTTTTGTGAAGGAACTGCCGGAATTAGTGAAAGAGGGAAAGGTGAAGGAAAGCACTATCGATGAGGCTGTTCGTAATATTTTGCGTATCAAGTATCGTTTAGGATTGTTTGATACTCCTTATGTAGATGAACAACAAACATCTGTCATGTATGCTCCTTCTCATTTGGAAGCAGCTAAGCAAGCCGCTGTTGAATCGGCTATTCTGTTGAAGAATGATAAGGAAGTGTTGCCGTTACAGCCATCTGTGAAAACTGTTGCAGTGGTAGGACCTATGGCTAATGCACCTTATGAACAGTTGGGTACTTGGATATTTGATGGTGAGAAAGCTCGTACTCAGACTCCGTTGAACGCTATTAAGGAAATGGTTGGCGATAAAGTACAGGTGATTTATGAACCGGGACTAGCATATAGTCGTGAGAAAAATCCGGCAAGTGTGGCTAAAGCAGCTGCCGCCGCTGCACGTGCAGATGTCATTCTTGCTTTTGTGGGTGAAGAATCTATTCTTTCGGGTGAAGCTCACTGTTTGGCTGATCTGGATTTGCAGGGTGATCAGGGAGCTTTGATTACAGCTTTGGCTAAGACGGGTAAACCTGTAGTGACTATTGTGATGGCGGGTCGTCCGTTGACTATCGGTAAAGAAGTCGAAGAGTCGACTGCTGTTCTCTATTCATTCCATCCGGGCACAATGGGCGGTCCTGCATTGGCTGATTTGCTTTGGGGGAAGGCTGTGCCGAGTGGAAAGGCGCCGGTCACTTTCCCGAGGATGGTGGGACAAATTCCTGTGTACTACGCTCATAATAATACCGGACGTCCGGCTACACGGAATGAAGTGTTGCTGAATGATATTGCTGTTGAGGCAGGACAGACTTCACTGGGCTGTACTTCCTTCTATATGGATGCGGGTTTTGATCCCTTGTTTCCGTTTGGTTATGGCTTGTCGTACACCACATTTAAGTATAGCAACATCAAACTGGCGTCTGATGTACTGAAAAAAGATGATGTGCTGACAGTGACATTCGATCTGGAAAATACCGGGAAATATGAAGGAACGGAAGTAGTTCAATTGTATATACAAGATAAGATTGGTTCCGTGACCCGTCCGGTGAAAGAACTGAAACGTTTCACTCGTGTGACATTGAAGCCGGGTGAGAAGAAAAGCGTTTCGTTTGAACTCCCTGTTAGTGAACTTGCATTTTGGAACATAGATATGGCTAAAGTTGTGGAACCCGGAGACTTTGGGCTTTGGGTGGCAACGGATAGTCAGTCCGGAGAAGAAGTTTTCTTCAAGGTAGTAGACTGATTGGTGATTTTAAGGTTAAAGTAGAAGAGGGGCGGTCCGTGATGGTTCGCCCCTCTTGATTATTTTATTTTTTGACACTTAAATAGAATTCATGGTTATTTTATACGTTTATAACCGTAAACAGCATTAGCGCCCAGTTCTTCTTCGATGCGAAGCAACTGATTATATTTTGCCATACGGTCGGAACGACTCAATGAACCGGTTTTGATTTGTCCGCTATTGGTGGCAACGGCGATGTCGGCAATCGTAGCGTCTTCCGTTTCCCCGGAGCGATGGGAGGTCACGGTAGTGTATCCGTGGCGGTGAGCCATTTCGATGGCATTCAATGTTTCGGTCAGGGAACCGATTTGGTTTACTTTAATTAGAATAGAGTTGGCACAACCTTTTTCAATACCCATGGCCAGGAAATCAACGTTAGTAACAAAGAGGTCGTCACCTACCAACTGGCAACGGTCGCCGATGCGGTCGGTAAGTTTCTTCCAGCCTTCCCAGTCATTTTCGCTCATGCCGTCTTCGATAGAGTCGATGGGGAATTGGTTGATAAGTTGTTCCAGATAGTCAATCTGTTCGTCAGCTGTGCGTTTCTTGCCTTTCTCGCCTTCGAACTTGGTATAATCGTAGATTCCGTCTTTATAGAATTCAGAAGAAGCGCAGTCCATGGCAATCATTACATCTTTGCCCGGTTCGTATCCGGCAGCTTTGATGGCGGCAATAATACTGTTCAGGGCATCTTCTGTACCTTCCAGATTTGGTGCAAAACCGCCTTCGTCACCTACAGCAGTGCTCAGACCACGATCTTTCAGTACTTTCTTTAAAGCGTGGAATACTTCGGCACCCATGCGCAGACCTTCACGGAAGGAAGTTGCACCTACAGGGCGTATCATGAATTCCTGGAAGGCAATAGGAGCGTCACTGTGTGAACCACCGTTGATGATATTCATCATCGGTACGGGCATTACGTATGTATTGGTACCACCTATGTAGCGGTACAGGGGGATATCGAGATAAGCGGCGGCAGCTTTAGCTACGGCGAGGGATACGCCGAGAATAGCATTTGCGCCCAGATTTGATTTCGTTTTCGTTCCATCCAATGCCAGCATGGTATGATCGATGCCCATCTGGTCGAGGGCTGACATTCCGACAAGTTTCGGAGCGATAATATCATTGATGTTTTCTACAGCTTTTAATACACCTTTGCCTCCATAGCGTCCTTTGTCGCCATCACGGAGTTCCAATGCTTCGTGTTCTCCCGTAGAAGCGCCGGAAGGAACGGAAGCACGGCCCATAAAGCCTGATTCCAACATTACATCTACTTCCACTGTGGGATTTCCTCTTGAATCGAGGATTTCACGTCCGATAATCTTTTCTATTTTCATAATTATGATATTATTTGTAATTATTTTAAATAGGAAACAAGAAGCAATCGGTTTTTGTTCAGAATATAGTTGTGTTTAGTGATTAGTGGTGAGTGATAAGTGATTAGTGCCGACTGCTCCTCCCGCCAATGCAGCCAATATTCCCAACGTGATGCTGATTAAGGTATATGCTATAAATGTTCCATAGAAACCACCTTTCAGCAAGGTCAGACCATCATTGGAAAAAGTAGAGAAAGTGGTGAATCCACCGCAGAAACCGGCTGTCAATAACAGACGCATTTCGGGCGAGAGATTAAAACGGGCGGAAAGAGCATAAAACAATCCGATGAGAAAACTGCCGAAGATATTGACTGTAAATGTTGCCCAAGGAAAGGAATAAGGGATGATCCGTTCGTGCAGTAGTTCCTGCACATAGTAACGGAGCACACTGCCTGTTCCGCCACCAAGGAAAATGTATATCAATTCTTTCATTTTTATTCTGTTATTATTCCGATAATGCCTGCAAAGGTACAATTTTTCATTTATATCGGGTTTATATTCCGGTTTTTCCCCTTAATGCTTAAAAATCAGAAACTAAACCAGTTATGCAAACGTTTGCCGGTAAATCATCTATATTTTCATTTTATTCCTTCGTTCACATGTCATTTCATCCTTATATTTGCATCACGATTATAATTCTCTAAAATAATTCAAATCATGAAAAACATGAAAGCAATCAAATTGTTCTGTCTCTTGCTCTTTTTGTTTGTAAGCAATTGGGCAATGGCTGAGAGTATCACCTCGCCGAACGGACAACTGCAACTGAACTTTTCAGTGAACGCACAAGGTGAACCGATCTATGAACTTTCCTACAAAGGAAAAGCTGTTATCAAACCTTCTAAACTCGGCTTGGAACTGAAAGATGCTCCGGGACTGATGAATGGATTTACACTGGCAAATACCCAAACTTCCACTTTTGATGAGACTTGGGAGCCGGTGTGGGGTGAAGTGAAACAAATTCGCAACCATTATAATGAGATGGCTGTAACGTTGAACCAGAAAGCGCAAGATCGCAATATGATCATCCGCTTCCGTCTGTTTGATGACGGTTTGGGTTTCCGTTACGAATTTCCTTTGTTTAAGAACCTGAATTATTTTGTTATCAAGGAAGAGCATACTCAGTTTGCCATGACAGGCGATCACACTGCTTTCTGGATACCGGGCGATTATGATACACAGGAATATGATTATACAGAGTCTAAGCTTTCTGAAATCCGTGGCTTGATGGATGGTGCAATCACTCCTAATTCTTCACAGACTACGTTCTCTCCGACGGGTGTACAGACTTCTCTGCAAATGAAAACAGCTGACGGTCTTTATATTAACCTGCATGAGGCTGCTTTGGTGGATTACTCCTGTATGCATCTTAATCTGGATGATAAGAATTTTGTATTCGAATCCTGGCTTACCCCTGATGCAAAAGGAGATAAAGGATACCTGCAAGCTCCCTGTAAGTCTCCGTGGCGTACGGTTATCGTAAGTGATGACGCCCGTGATATTCTGAATTCCAAACTGACGTTGAATCTGAATGAGCCTTGTGCTTACGAAGATGTTTCCTGGATTAAGCCGGTGAAATATGTAGGCGTATGGTGGGAAATGATTGCCGGAAAGAGCACTTGGGCTTATACCGATGATCTGCCTTCTGTAAAATTGGGTGAAACGGACTATGCCAAAACTAAACCTAACGGACGCCATGGTGCTACCAATGAGAACGTAAAACGTTATATAGACTTTGCAGCTGAAAATGGACTTGATCAAGTGCTGGTAGAAGGCTGGAACGAAGGATGGGAAGACTGGTTCGGTCATTCTAAAGATTATGTATTTGATTTTGTAACTCCATATCCTGACTTTGATGTAAAGATGTTGAACGCTTACGCTAAAAGTAAAGGTGTGAAATTGATGATGCACCATGAAACTTCGGCATCCGTACGCAATTATGAACGTCATATGGATAAAGCCTACCAGTTTATGGTAGACAACGGTTACAATGCAGTGAAGAGTGGTTATGTAGGTAACATGATTCCTCGTGGAGAGCATCACTACGGTCAGTGGATGAACAACCATTATCTGTATGCCGTGACTAAAGCTGCCGAGTATAAAATTTGCGTAAATGCCCATGAAGCTGTGCGTCCTACCGGACTTTGCCGTACTTATCCTAACCTGATTGGTAACGAGTCTGCCCGTGGTACGGAATATGAGGCTTTTGGTGGCAGTAAACCGTTCCACACTACCTTGCTTCCATTTAATCGTCTGATTGGTGGCCCGATGGATTATACTCCGGGTATCTTCGATACAAAACTTGATTTCATGGGCGATCTGCCTCATGGACAGGTACAGACCACTCTCTGTAAGCAGTTGGCTCTTTACGTGACATTATACAGTCCGTTGCAGATGGCTGCCGATTTAGTTGAGAATTATGAGAAGCACATGGATGCTTTCCAATTCATCAAAGATGTAGCGGTAGATTGGGATGATAGTAAATATCTGGAAGCGGAACCGGGTGATTATATTACGGCAGCTCGTAAGGCGAAAGGAACGAATAACTGGTTTGTAGGTGGCATCACAGATGAGAATGCACGTACTGCTAACTTTACTCTGGATTTTCTGGAACCTGGCAAGCAGTATGTAGCTACTCTTTATGCTGATGGTAAAGATGCTGATTACAAAGAGAATCCGACTTCTTATCAGATAAAGAAAGGTATTGTGACCAGTAAGACTAAGATGTCTGTGAAGTTGGCACGTAGTGGTGGCTTTGCCCTGAGTTTGATTGAGGCTACTCCGTCAGACAAGAAGGTTGTGAAGAAATGGAGATAGATAAGATTCATCGGAAACTCTCAGATTGAGAGCTACTCTAAAATTAGGGTAAAAAGAGGTTTTTATTAGGCATTAGGTAAATAAGGGGTGCACTTCAAAATTTGAAGTGCGCCCCTTTCTTTTTTCTTTGTATGACTTCTTGCTGAGTTTCTTAACTCAAGGGCCCAGGTTTGTTGCTGCAAAATAGAGTCGATGCTTCCACAACTTAATAAGACGATTGAGCAAGAACTTGATGGTATGGCTTGATTACCCCTGAAATGGGAGGCTTTGCATTGACTCGATGGTTGCAGATAATGCACTGAATTATATCATTTGTCACTAAATTGGAATAAACTTTAGAAGTCTTGTGATGTAACAAAGTTTGTCCTGTTTTCAAGGTATTAAGAGCTTGTTTCCAAGAAGTTAAGAGTTTGTCGACAAAGAGTTAACTTCCTGTCGACAAACTCTTAACTTCTTGGAAGTGACTAATTCCCAGAGTGGTTTTAAAGTGCCTTTGTCGTTGAGGTAATGAGCGAAATAGTGTTGAATAAAATTCCTTATTGTCTGGTGTGTTAATCATAGCTTGTATAGGGCTACACCTTTTGCCGCAAAGGGTGTAGCCTTACATACAAAAGGGTGTAGTCATCCGGGGTAAATGGTGTAGCCCTTTTGGAAGTGCCCTTACAGGTACTTGTGGATAGGATTAAATGATATGATTAGAATTATTTTTATTAAACACTTTGTTCTTTCGAAAATCCCCCTTATCTTTGTGCCCATTAAACGAACGATTAATAGTATATTTTGTTCTATTAAGTCTTTTGTTTACAGTATATTAG
>PPYE01680911.1_pt1 | contig 20287 bp, 19 predicted proteins | sample 1559881 | NCBI WGS metagenome assembly PPYE01 (sample SAMN08240022, study PRJNA423297) | Human gut metagenome, whole genome shotgun sequencing project.
ACTAAGTTACTAAAAATCAGCGATATGCGCAACTTTTTACTTGTGTTTGTCATTCCAATTTAATTCCGCCAACGGGTAAATGTAATGACTGGAGATGAAAATCTTTATTATATAGGAGATTTGGATAGTGGAGATTATAAGATCATGTTAGAAACAGATGATTTAATACTTGTTGGAAATTTTATAATATAATTGTATATGAATAAGAGGCAGTTTATAGAAGCAATATCATTGCGTATTGGAGAAAAGCATTCTACAACTTTAAGTTATGTAAATGCTACTTTGTCTATAATTAGCGAAACTGTAAAAAATGGCGATGTCGTTGTATTAGATGATTTCGGAAAATTTTATTTAAAGAAAATTTCCAAGAAGACAGTTAAAAAAGCTGATTCAGACGAACAAGTAATAGTGCCAGAACATACGAAAGTATCGTTTACACCATATCGAAATATAATGATTTTTTCTGATAAATATAGAAGTTGATCAACTGTCATCTGAAGATACATCACAATCCAGATGTCGAAAGTCTGGCGGAAAGGGCCTTTAATGGTGTCTACTGTTATGCGTAAAATCAAGTTCCTGATGGCAAAAATATAAATATGTATTCTGATAAGGAACTTCGGAATAATAAAAAATTATATATCATGAGAAGATTTTTCACAAAAGCAGTTTCTATGATTGCATTGTTGGGAGCCATTACATTTACAGTTCCTCAGGTGTCATACGCAAATGTAAATAATGTTACGGACAATACAACCAACAATAATGAACTTAAGCCTGGAACCGTAGTTGTTATAGACACGAAACTTGAAAATGGGGAATGTTATAGACTTACTTATTACATAAATAGCAAAATGCAGGCAGTACTTGTTGATGTCGAATATACAGGACATTATGTGTAATTAATGTATGGCAACAGGCATATTATAAGCCTGTTGCCTTTATTTATAATGATTATTTCTAAGATGTTATAAGTATATTATTTTGTCATTTCTATTAATGTTTATAATTAATGATATTATGAGAAAATACATGATGGTACTTTTGTTATTGCAGTTTGTTGTCATGTCTGCCGAGACTGCCGACAGCGTTATGCTGCACATCGTATATAATACAACTTATGCCACATACGGCAACGGACATAAAACTCATGACGTTATGGCATTGGATGTGGGGCGTACCATGTCTCATTTTTATAGCGAGGCTCAAAGGCTGCGTGACGAACAGATGAAAAAGATCAATGAAAGCAATCTGCCGCCCGACATAGCCATAAGCAGCGCAAAGAACGTGGGCAGAGGCGGTTTGCAATGGCATGTATGCAAGCGCCCTTCAGGTGGTGACAGCATAACATTTTACGACACGTTTGGATTAGACGGAGTGAAATACTCTGTGGTTGACAACCGGCAGCAATGGCATATCGAAGATGGTGATACCACTATATGCGGATACAATTGTGGCAAGGCATGGACAGACATAGGCGGACGACGGTGGACTGCATGGTTCACGGCAGACATTCCGGTAAGCGATGGTCCATGGAAACTGCGCGGACTGCCGGGACTCATACTCAAAGCTGTTGAAGCCGACGGAATATATTCATTCTGCTGCACATCAATAACAAGCGGAAACGGAATGTTGGTGGAAATGCCTTCGGGAAATTATACAGATTGCACATACGATGAATACAAAACACTTTATTATAAATATAACGACGACCCAATACAGTTTCTTGTCACCCGTACCGGCAACTCGCTGCCCATTCCCGGCAGTAAACGGAAGAGCGCGATAATATCAATAGACGAAAAACCGTTTACGCACTGATTACGTCCCGCTTTCTGCGCCTTTTGCGTTATGACATACACTTGTCGCGCTACAAAATTTAAAGTTTTAAACATATAGGGAGACAATGCCACGACAAATTGGATTACAACTCAATGAAGAGAGGCTGATAATATGTTGATGCATTGCATAAAAATAATAAGCTAAGATATGAGAAAATTCATGATGATATTCTTGTTGTTGCCGTTTATTACACAGTCTGCCTCCACAGCCGACAGTGTTCGACTTAGCGTAACATATCAGGTGCGATATGCTAACGCAAAAGGTGAAAACGAAGCTAAACAGGACGTGATGAAGCTTGACATAGGCAACAGTACATCACACTTTTATAGTTGGATGAACAGGATGAAAGAAACCCTGATGGACAGCATGAATGCTACAGGACAAATAAACTTAGAGAAGATACGCAAGCAGGTTAAGCCATATCAGAGCGGGCAGGCGTATCACATTTATAAGAACATTCCATCACAGGGAAGACTGGTGTATGTCGACAGGGTGCTGATAGATTTCTTTAAATATGAAGAAGACATGCCACATATAGAATGGATTCTGACAGAGAGCGACAGCACTGTGGCTGGCTATAGATGCCAAAGCGCTGTGGGCGAATTGCGCGGGCGCAGATGGCACGTATGGTTTACCGCTGACATACCCATAGCTGACGGCCCGTGGAAATTATGTGGCCTGCCTGGACTGATACTAAAGGCTGCTGACGAAACAGGAACATTCTCGTTTGTATGCACAGCCATAGAAAAAGGCGACGGACGGCAGTTGGCGGTCGACAAGCAAAAGTATGTAGACTGTACTCCTTTGGAACTTCAAGACATCTACAAGGAATATTTTGCCAACATAAAACTTTATATGGAAAAGGTAAACGGCGTTCCGTTCACCAAACATTATATGGAAACAGGAAACACTGAAGCATTGAGGAAAAAGCCTGTGAATCTGATGGAGACATACATGCCTTAACCTTTCATCCTCTGCAATGAAACCGTTCATGATTATATGAAAAATAAATTATGCCCAATTATGAAAAAGATATTTGTCCTGATTTTACTTATAATCCCTCTGCTGCTTAATGCCCGGACATTTACGGGCGTTGTTAAGGATGAGGGCGGCAAGCCGCTCCCAGGAGTGTCGGTTATGCTTAAAAGCACAGCAGGACGCATAAGGGCATACGCAATAACGGCTAAGACGGGAGCCTTTACGCTGAAGTATGAAGGAGAAGACGGACAAACCGACTCGCTCGTATTCAGAAGCATGGGCTATGCCACAGTGACGCTGGCTGCAAGGACATATAAAGACGGACGGACAATAACCATGAGGGAAGAAGCTTTCGCGCTGAAAGAAGTGAAGGTGAAACCGGACAAGATAACACAGCGCGGCGACACGATAGACTATCTGGTTAGCAGTTTTCGTCAAAAAAACGACCGCTCGATAGCCGACGTCATATCACGTATGCCCGGAATGGAGGTTGGCAAAGACGGCAGCATAACATATCAGGGCAAAAGCATCAACAAGTTTTATATTGAAGGCATGGACCTCATGGGCAGCAAATATGGCGTAGCAAGCAACAACATAGATGCCGGCAAGGTGAAGAAGGTGCAGGTGATGGAGAATCATCAGCCTGTGAAGACACTTAAGGATGTTGTGTTCAGTGACCAGGCTGCGCTTAACATCGTGCTCGACGAGAAGGTGAAGGATATGTGGCAGGGAGAATTGTCGCTTGGCGGAGGCGCCACTCTGCAGGGAAAGACAGACGCATTGTATGACAGTCGGGCATTGGCAATGCTGTTTTCGCGGAAGATGCAGAGCATATCAATGTATAAGTGCAACAACACAGGCAAGGACATAAGCAGCGAAGTTGGCTCATTGGCATCGCTCGAAGAGAGCGTACCGGCTGCAGGCGGACTGCTTTCAGGCATTGGTCTGGGCAGAACAGGACTTGACGAAAGCCGAACCATGTTTAACAACACACATATACTTGCCACCAACTGGCTGTTTAAGACGGCGGCAGACAACGACCTGCGACTTCAACTTACGGGGCTGTTCGACAAGAGTCTGAAGCGGCAGCAGTCGCAGACTGTTTATACCGACTTAGGCAGCGGAGCCGTGATAACACAGGACAACGACGCACAGGCATACCGTAACGAATATGAAGGCGAGCTGATGTATAAAGTGAATAAAGACAGGCTATATCTTGTAAACACCCTTAAAGGATATGCTGACTTTAACCGCAGCCTCGGTACATCTGTACTTAACGGACAGACAACGCTGCAGAGCGTAAGACCGCGTGAAAGATATGTGGCAGACAATCTGCGTTTCATTAAGAATTTTTCAGGCGGAAACAGTTTCTCGTTAAGTTCAGCTGCCGCTTATCATTATAAGCCCGGAACGCTGCTCATATCAGACGGATCGGCAGAGACACTCAACATAGGTCAGTTAGACTGGAAAACTTATACAAACTTCAGACACAGATTGTGGTTGCTGAATATTACATATACCGTAGGATTTGACCTGAAACGACAGAACATTGATGTAGAAAACGCAGTGAACACAGCCACCGATAAATATGATGAATATAGGGCTTACGTATCTCCCGACATAAGCATCAAGACACACGACGTAAGTATCAGTCTTAATGTGCCGATAAACTGGCGCTATCGCAGTCTTAATTCGCTGTCGGCACATAAGTTTACGGCAGACCCATCACTCTATTTCAGCTATGAGCCAACGGCTCGATGGCAACTTACTGCAAGCGGATCATATTCATGGATGCCGCAGGACGCACTGACATCCATGCCGACGCTGGTGTTCACCGACTATATAACAGCGCGTCGCGGCAACGGACAGCTTGACTATATTGACGCTTTTGTATTGAATGCCGCTGCAAGATACAAAAACGTGATAAGCGGATTTTTTGCCAATGGCGGAGTAGTTTACAGCCGTATGGGCAACATGCTGATGTATAAGGGTGAACTTGTAGATAATGTTTATTGCAGCACTCCGTCAGACCAACGCTCGTCCGTAAGCATGATTACGCTTAACGGCTCGGCAAGTAAGAGCTTCGACTGGGCCGGTCTGTTGCTTAAATTATCTGCACGGCAGACATGGAACAACTACAGCATGCTCATAAATGACAATGTGCAGCCATTCAGGATGGAAAGCAGCGAGATAAAACTCAACATCTCTATAAAGCCTCTATATTGGCTCTCTGCCGACTTGACGTCTTCACTAAACCGTAACCATCAGACCAATAAGGAGAGTACAGACGGTTATGACGAAACATTATGTTATTTTACCCATAAACTGCGCACATATATCATGCCTGGCAACTGGATTATTGAGTTTGACAACGAGATGTATCACAGCAACGACGAATCGGTGTCGACAACATTGTTTTCCGACCTTTCGATAACATATAAGACACGACACATTGAGATAGGCGCAGCTTGTCATAACCTGTTTGGTAAAGATCTGTTTGAGCGCCGATATTTCACAGACACACAACGCATATATACATCCACCCGTCTGCGTCCACGAGAAATATTGCTAAAGGTACGTTTCAGTTTGTAGTGACAGAATGACCGTAAAAATTCATAGCGTTGCTGGCTAAAAGAACAGAATCGTCATCAGAATTGAAACTGTATTTTTGCTTTATATAAAACGGATTTTAGTACTATTTTTCGCTAATAGAAAATAGAAATGCGGCTGAAAATATGGATGCGCAAAAAAGGTAAAAATGTATATGAACTAATGACCGATTTGAAGTAAATGTGATGATATCTGAAAAGATAAGAGGGTGAGGCTAAACAATCAGCCCCACCCTTTTATTTTTGTATTGCTCAATAATAACGAACTGTCGGATAATAATTAATTGCTATTCGAACACTTCTTCAATACCTCCTGCGCTATAGTCATCAAACTCTGAAACACAGGGGTTGAAATCTTCAGGTATATCAAACTTCTCGTTAGGATCGTATCCCAGGGAACGGTCGGCAAACACCTTCTTCATGTAATACGCCCAGATAGGCAAAGCCATATTGGCGCCCTGTCCCATTCTGGTAGAGTCGAAGTGAATGTCACGATCTTCACCGCCAACCCAACAGCCGCTTACCAAAGATGGCGTGAAACCCATAAACCAAGCATCGGCATTACGATTGGTGGTACCAGTCTTGCCCCCCATATCACACTCAACCTTATACTTATATCTCATTCGGCTACCTGTACCACCATCCATCACAGCCTTAAGCATCTCGAGCATTTTATAAGCACTCTCTTCGCTTATCACCTCATTCATACGTGGCTGGAACGTAGCTATTACGTTGCCTTCGTTGTCCTCTATCTTTGAAACAAACATAGGCGAACAATGTATTCCATGATTTGCAAACGTAGTGTAAGCACTTACCATCTCACATACAGAGGCTTCATTAGGGCCAAGACAAAGTACAATAGACGGATATACGCCATAAGTGTTTATACCGAAATCACGCAATATACGCAAAAAATCCTGAGGATTAATACGACTCATCAAATACGCAGATATCCAGTTGTTCGACTGTGCAAGTCCCCATTTCAGAGTTACCATTTGTCCATATCTTGACCGACTGCCATTTCTTGGTGTCCAGTTGCCATAAGATCTCTGAACATTGGGTGCAACATCACAAGGCGACATACCGTTAGACATACTTAAAGCATAAAGGAACGGCTTTATCGTTGATCCCACCTGCCTGCGTCCCTGTGTAGCCATATCATAAGTAAAATGAGTAAAATCTACGCCTCCCACATAAGCCTTGACAGCACCATTATGCGGATCCATACTGACAAAACCAGAACGCAAGAATGATTTTATATAACGAATTGAATCGAGCGGTGTCATCACAGTATCTATATCACCATGATACGTGAATACAGACATCTCAACAGGTGTTCTAAATGCTTTTTGTATTTCACTTTCCGTAGCACCCTGCTCTTTCATTGCCCGATATCTCTCGCTTTGTCTTATAGACCTGTTCAGAATTCCTTTTACCTCAGCAGCAGTAAGAGCATTAGTAAACGGAGCATTTGGCTTTGTTCTGTTCTCTTTCGTAAAAGCCGGCTGAAGATAATTCCCCACATGCTTCAATACGGCCTCCTCAGCATACTTCTGCATTCTGGAATCTATTGTTGTAAAAATCTTCAAACCATCTGTATACACATTATAAGGTTCACCATTCTTCTTATGATTCTTATTACACCAGCCATACAAAGGATCCGTCTCCCATGCCAAAGAATCAATTGTAAACTGAACCCTATTCCAAGATGGATAATCTTCCAACGTTGGTTTTTGAGCCATAATGTATTGTCTTAAAAACTCCCTAAAATAAGTTGCAATACCATCCTTATGGTCAACACGATGAAAATTAAGGGCCAAGGGCTCATCATGAGCTTTCTGATATTCTTCATTTGTAAGATATCCAGCTTTCAACATTTGCCCCAGAACAACATTACGGCGATCTGTACATCTTTCAGGATATCTTACAGGATTAAAATATGAAGGATTCTTACACAAGCCAATAAGTGTGGCAGACTCTGTCAATGTAAGATTTTTAGGATCCTTGTCAAAATAAACATCAGCAGCAGTCTTGATGCCTACAGCATTATGGAGAAAGTCGAAATAATTAAGGTACATTGTTATTATTTCTTCTTTTGTATAAAAACGCTCAAGTTTCACAGCAATAACCCATTCTATTGGCTTCTGCAACAAACGTTCAAGTGTGCTTTTAGCTGTAGCTGAATAGAGTTGCTTTGCAAGTTGCTGGGTTATTGTTGAACCGCCACCTGCGCTTTTCTGTCCTAAAATTCCACGTTTTACAACAGCACGAGTTAATGCGATAAAATCTATGCCTGAATGATCGTAAAATCGTTCGTCTTCTGTAGCGACCAAAGCCTGAACCAAATAAGGCGAAATACCATCATAATCAACATGTACCCTATTTTCACGATTCATATTATATGTACCAAGAATCTTGCCGTCTACAGAATAAACCTGAGAGGCATATCGGCTAATAGGGTTTTGCAAATCTTCCAAATCTGGCATATAACCAATCCATCCAAACCATATGGAAGTAAAACTAACAGCCAAAAATACTATAACCGCACAAAGCGTTCCCCAAAGGATACGCACAAATGTTTTTCTCATTATTTATAATAAAAAACTAATTAGCTGCAAAAATACTATTTTTCTTTTGAAATATCAATCATAAATTAAAAATAATGCTTAACTTAGCGGTCGAATTAGAAACACTACATTAATGGGAAAACATAATTTTGTAACTATTGCTGATTTATCAAAGGAGAAAATTCTTTACATGATAAAGTTGGCACAAGAGTTTGAAAAACATCCTAACAGAGAAATTCTAAAAGGCAAGGTTGTAGCTACGCTTTTCTTTGAACCTTCTACACGTACTCGCCTAAGTTTTGAAACTGCAGCAAATAGACTTGGAGCACGTGTTATAGGATTTAGTGACGCGAAAGTAACAAGCGCGACTAAAGGAGAAACATTAAAGGATACGATATTAATGGTATCCAACTACGCCGATGCGATTGTAATGCGCCACTATATTGAAGGTGCTGCACAGTATGCAGGTGAAGTTGCCCCAATACCAATTATTAATGCTGGAGACGGTGCACACCAACACCCCTCACAATGTATGCTTGATTTATACTCAATATACAAGACGCAAGGCACACTTGAAAATCTGAATATATGTCTCGTTGGTGATTTGAAATACGGAAGAACTGTTCACTCACTTATCATGGCAATGAGACACTTCAATCCAACGTTCCATTTCATTGCACCAAAGGAACTTGCAATGCCTAATGAATATAAAATTTATTGTAAAGAACATAATATAAAATATGTGGAACATACGGCATTCAACGAAAAAATAATAAACGAGGCCGATATTCTATATATGACACGAGTACAGAAAGAAAGATTCTCTGACTTAATGGAATATGAGAAAGTAAAAAATGTTTATATTCTAAAAAACGACATGCTCAATAACGCAAGGGATAACATGAAAATATTGCATCCGCTTCCACGTGTTAACGAAATAGAATATGAGGTTGACACAAATCCGCATGCATATTATATCCAGCAGGCACAAAACGGCCTTTATGCACGTGAGGCTATCATATGCGACGTGCTAGGCTTGTCTATGGATGAAATCATTAACGACCCTACTATTATTAAATAAGCAGAACTTTATTAAGCCAGTAAACAATGAGCAAGAAAGAAAGATTGGTAGCAGCAATAGAAAATGGTACCGTCATTGACCATATACCTTCAGAAAAGACATACGAAGTGGCCAATATTTTAGGACTTCAGAATTTGAAAACTGTAGTTACAATAGGCTATAATTATCTGTCAAAGAAAATCGGACATAAAGGAATTATCAAAGTCGAGGACAAATTCTTCACAGATGAAGAAATCTCAAGACTTTCTGTTGTTGCTCCAAATGTCGTTCTCAACATCATACGCAACTATGAGGTTGTTGAGAAGAAAAAAGTCGTTACACCCAACGAACTTCAAGGAATCATCAAATGCAATAATCCTAAGTGCATTACAAATAATGAACCGATGAAAACCGTGTTCCATGTAATAGATAAAGAAAATGGCATTATTAAATGTCATTATTGCGACAAGGAACAAGATATTAATAAGGTTAAACTCGTATAAGTTATAGAATAATTATCTTGCATGCATCGATATTTTTTTATATTTTTGCATAACTATTAATAACCTAAACACAACATTCATATTAAAATCTATCGTATGGAAAGAGATCAAGTAATTTTCGACCTCATCGAAAGAGAACATCAAAGACAGTTAAAGGGAATGGAACTCATTGCCTCAGAGAACTTTGTAAGTGATGAAGTTATGCAGGCTATGGGCTCATACTTGACAAACAAGTATGCAGAAGGCCTTCCAGGAAAACGCTATTATGGCGGTTGCGGTGTGGTAGACGAAGTTGAAACACTGGCTATCGAACGCGTAAAAAAACTTTTTGGTGCAGAATTCGCAAATGTTCAGCCTCACTCTGGAGCACAGGCAAATGCTGCTGTTCTTTTAACTGTATTAAATCCAGGAGATACGTTCCTTGGGCTTAACCTTGCCCATGGAGGCCACTTGTCTCATGGCTCAAGTGTAAATACATCAGGTATATTATATAATGCTGTAGGATACAATCTCGACAAAGAAACTGGTCGCGTTGACTATGACGAGATGGAAAAACTGGCAATCGAGCATAAGCCCAAATTAATCATTGGCGGTGGTTCAGCATATAGTCGCGAATGGGATTACAAACGCATGCGTGAAATTGCAGACAAAGTAGGAGCAATTTTAATGGTTGACATGGCTCATCCTGCAGGTCTTATTGCCGCAGGCCTTTTGGACAATCCTGTTAAATATGTACATATTGTAACATCTACAACTCACAAAACACTACGTGGCCCAAGAGGCGGTATTATCCTTATGGGTAAAGACTTTGAGAATCCATGGGGTAAGAAGACACCTAAAGGTCAAATCAAGATGATGAGCCAGCTTCTTAACAGTGCTGTATTCCCTGGTACACAGGGCGGACCGCTGGAGCATGTAATAGCAGCAAAAGCAGTAGCATTTAATGAAGCACTACAACCAGAATTTAAAGAATGGGCTATGCAAGTTAAGAAAAATGCAACTGTACTTGCTGACGAACTTATTAAACGCGGCTTTACTATCGTAAGTGGAGGAACAGACAACCACTCTATGCTCGTTGACCTGCGTTCTAAATATCCAGATCTTACAGGAAAAGTTGCAGAAAGTGCATTAGTTGCTGCTGACATAACCGTGAATAAGAATATGGTTCCGTATGATACACGCAGTGCATTCCAAACATCAGGAATACGCCTTGGCACTCCTGCTATAACAACAAGAGGAGCAAAAGAAGACCTCATGGTTCTTATCGCAGATCTTATTGAAGAAGTTCTGAACAGTCCTGAAGATGAAAACGTAATTTCTTCAGTGCGTCAAAGAGTGAATGAGACAATGTCAAAATATCCACTTTTTGCATATTAATAAACAGAAAGTAATATATTAATATGGCATGCCTACATTACCCGAGGCATGCCATATTATATTTATATTGACGACAAATAGATAAATAATATCCATATATAATACTAAAAGACTACCCAAATATAGAATAAAGCAAGATGTAAAATCGCACAATGATAGACCAACAAAGGATTTTTAAATATTTTTATTACAACAAGCAGACCAACAAACACAAAAAATTTGGAAGTTTAAATTATTTGTTATAATTTTGCAGCCGATTTAGTCCGTATAGGCTCAAACAAGCTATGACACGATGTCATACGCCTTACGGAAAAAACCGTTTAACATAATAAAATGTACGCAATTGTAGAAATTAACGGTCAGCAGTTCAAGGCAGAACAGGGCAAGAAACTGTTCGTTCACCACATGAAAGATGTGAAAGAAGGCCAGGCTGTTGAATTCGACAAGGTACTGCTTGTCGACAAAGAAGGTTCAGTACAGGTAGGTGCACCAACCGTAGACGGTGCAAAGGTAGTATGTGAAGTTGTAAATCCTCTTGTAAAAGGTGACAAAGTCATCGTTTTCAAGATGAAGCGCAGAAAAGATTACCGTAAGAAGAACGGACATCGTGCTCAATTCACTGAAGTACAAATCAAAGAAGTAATCGCTTAAATTTTAGGAGGAACAAGAAATGGCACATAAAAAAGGTGTAGGTAGTTCTAAGAACGGACGTGAGTCAGCTTCTCAAAGATTAGGCGTTAAGATTTGGGGTGGTCAGAAAGTAATTGCTGGTAACATTATTGTTCGTCAGCGTGGTACTAAGCACAACCCAGGCAAGAACGTAGGTATTGGTAAAGATGATACTCTTTATGCTTTGGTTGACGGCGTGGTTAATTTCCACAAGGGCCGCAGAGATAAAAGTGTTGTATCTGTAATACCTGAAGCAGAAGCTTAAACAAAAGAATTTTTAATTATTTATTCCAAACAAACACAAGAATCCCTTTTCTCACACGAGAATCGGGATTTTTGCTTTTTTTAGTCGCTACAAAAAATATTTTTTGTAAATTTGCATCTGTTATTATAAAATATAAATTTGTATGCTTACACTAAAACTCATCAGTGAAGAAACTGAACGTGTAATTAAAGGGCTTGAGAAAAAACACTTTAATGGTGCCAAAGAGGCTATTGACAATGTCTTAGCATTGGATAAGACCAGACGTGAAACCCAGCAAAAGCTTGACAAGAATCTGCAGGAATGCAAATTGTTGTCAGCACAAATTGGCTCTCTAATGAAAGAAAAGAAAACAGACGAAGCCAATGCGATTAAAGAAAATGTATCCAAGCTAAAAGAAAGTGCCAAAAATCTTGAGCATCAATTAGATAAAACCCAAGAAAAACTGACAGAACTACTCTGTACAATCCCCAACATTCCAAACGACGATGTTCCGGAAGGTAAAGATGCATCAGATAATGTTATCGTAAAAGAAGGCGGACAAATACCCGACCTTCCAGAAGATGCTTTATGCCATTGGGATCTATGCAAAAAATTCAATTTAATAAACTTCGATTTAGGTGTAAAAATTACAGGAGCCGGATTCCCTATATATATAGGAAAGATGGCACGTTTTCAAAGAGCGCTCGAAGCATTTTTTCTTGAAGAAGCACGTAAAAGCGGATACTTGGAAATACAACCTCCATATGTAGTAAATGAAGCATCTGGATACGGAACAGGCCAGTTACCAGACAAGGAAGGTCAAATGTATCATTGCAATATGGACAATCTTTATCTTATTCCTACAGCAGAAGTTCCTGTAACTAATATATTCAGAGACGTCATATTGGACGAGAAAGATCTTCCAATCAAAAGATGTGCATATTCTGCATGTTTCAGACGTGAGGCTGGTTCATATGGTAAAGACGTGAGAGGACTTAACAGATTACATCAATTTGATAAGGTTGAAATTGTCCGCATAGATAAGCCAGAACATTCTTATGAATCACTTAATGAAATGCTTGCACATGTTGAAGGATTATGTCAGAAACTAGAATTGCCATATCACATTTTACGTCTTTGTGGAGGCGACATGAGTTTTACATCAGCTATTTGCTATGACTTTGAAGTCTATAGCGCTGCACAAAAGAAATGGCTCGAAGTTTCATCTGTCAGCAACTTCGAAAGTTATCAGGCTAATCGTCTAAAATGCCGCTATCGCAATTCTGAAACGAAAAAAACAGAACTGTGCCACACATTAAATGGCTCTGCATTAGCTTTACCTCGCATTGTAGCTACAATAATTGAAAACAATCAAACACCAGAAGGTATTAAAGTTCCCAAAGCGCTTATACCATACTGCGGATTCGATATGCTTGAAAATAATAATTTTTAAATACAAGTCTATTGCAAAACCTAAATTTATGGTTTATGGTTTGCTACCATAAACCATAAATTATATAACACCTTAATTATTAAATACCACACCATAAAACAACAATGAACAAGATTATCCGTAAGGAACAATTCTCAGAGAAAGTATTTCTCTTTGAAGTAGAAGCGCCACTGATTGCAAAAAGCCGGAAAGCCGGTAATTTTGTGATTGTAAGAATTGGCGAAAATGGCGAACGTATGCCGCTCACAATTGCAGATGCAGACATTGAAAAAGGAACCATTACAATGGTTGTGCAAAAAGTAGGTCTGTCATCAATTAAGATGTGTAATCTGAACGTCGGAGATTATATCACAGACGTTGTTGGACCACTTGGAAATCCTACAGACATTAAAAAATTTGGAACCGTAATATGTGCAGGAGGCGGAGTTGGAGTTGCTCCAATGCTTCCTATTATAAAAGCATTAAAAGCAGCAGGCAATAGAGTTTTATCTGTAATTGCAGGACGAAACAAAGATTTAATTATACTTGAAAATGAAGTCCGAGAGAATAGTGATGAAACTATAATAATGACAGATGACGGGTCTTATGGGGAAAAAGGAGTCGTAACAGTCGGTATTGAAAAACTTATAAATCAAGAACATATTGATAAAGTTTTTGCTATCGGACCTCCTATTATGATGAAGTTTAGTTGCATGCTAACACAGAAATACAATATCCCAACAGATGTATCCCTAAATACAATCATGGTCGATGGTACAGGAATGTGTGGTGCATGTCGACTTACTATTGGTGGAAAGACAAAGTTTGTTTGCATTGACGGTCCTGAATTTGACGGAGCATTAGTTGACTGGGATGAAATGTTTAAACGCATGGGGACATTCAAACGTGCAGAACAAGAAGAACTAGAACATTTTGAAGAGCACATAAATGCGACAAAACAAAGCAATGAGGATAAAGAAGAGCACCTAATTAGTGTAAACGACCAAATTACAGACGAACCTATAGACGTTTTGACAGACAGAAACTCAGAATGGCGTAAAGCTCTGCGTGCAACGATGAAACCCAAAGAGCGGACTGCCATTAAACGAGTAATAATGCCAGAATTAGATCCTTATTATCGCTCTACCACAAGATATGAAGAAGTTAATAAGGGTTTGACAAAGGAGATGGCTATGACAGAGGCTAAAAGATGCCTTGACTGTGCCAAACCAACATGTATAGAAGGCTGTCCGGTTAATATCAATATTCCGTCATTCATCAAGAATATTGAACGAGGCCAGTTCTTAGCCGCTGCTAAAGTACTTAAAAACACCTCTGCCCTACCCGCTGTATGTGGACGTGTTTGTCCACAGGAAAAGCAGTGTGAAAGCCAATGTATACATCTCAAGATGAATGAACCTGCTGTTGCAATTGGATACCTTGAACGTTTTGCTGCAGATTATGAACGTGAAAGTGGACAGATCTCATTACCAGAAATAAGTTCTTCCAACGGTATTAAGATTGCTGTTGTCGGCTCTGGTCCTGCTGGACTAAGCTTTGCAGGGGACATGATAAAAAATGGATATGACGTATATGTATTTGAAGCATTACATGAAATAGGTGGAGTGCTTAAATATGGTATACCAGAATTCCGTCTTCCAAACAAGATCGTCGATATAGAAATTGACAACCTACGAAAAATGGGAGTTCATTTCCAAACAGACTGCATTATAGGAAAAACTATCAGTATAGAACAGCTTGAGAGTAATGGTTTTAAAGGCATCTTCGTCTGCTCTGGAGCCGGTTTGCCTAATTTTATGAACATACCTGGTGAAAATCTGATAAATATTATGTCATCTAATGAATACCTGACACGTGTAAACCTAATGGATGCAGCCAACCCAACAACCGACACACCTCTAAATATTGGCAAACATGTACTAGTTGTAGGTGGTGGAAATACTGCGATGGATTCATGTAGAACAGCTAAACGTTTAGGAGCAGACGTTACATTAGTATACAGACGTTCGGAAACAGAAATGCCAGCAAGATTAGAGGAAGTCAAACATGCAAAAGAAGAGGGAATTAATTTTATGTGCCTACATAATCCGATAGAATATATATCGGATGAAAATGGTGCTGTAAAGCAGGCTGTGTTACAAGTTATGACTTTAGGAGAGCCTGATGCGTCAGGAAGAAGAAGTCCTGTACCTATTGAAGGTAAAACAATCACAATAGACGTTGACCAAGTCATAGTAGCTATAGGTGTATCACCAAACCCGTTAGTACCGAAATCTATTAAAGATTTAACTCTCGGACGCAAAAATACCATAGTTGTAAATGATGAGATGCAAAGCTCGCGCCCAGAGATTTATGCAGGAGGTGATATTGTCAGAGGTGGAGCTACTGTAATATTGGCAATGGGTGACGGACGACGCGCAGCTCACAACATGGACAAACAACTCATGAAAGAAAATAAATAATGAATGGATTATATACAATCATATTACTCATACTAAGCAATGTGTTTATGACACTTGCTTGGTATGGGCATTTAAAACTTCAAGCATCAGGAATATCAGCAAAATGGCCCATGATAGGAGTTATTCTTTTTTCATGGGGTATTGCATTCTTTGAATATTGCTGTCAAGTTCCAGCAAATCGCATCGGATTCCAAGACAACGGAGGCCCCTTTAATCTTATACAACTTAAAGTTATTCAAGAATGTATAAGTTTAGGTGTATTCGCCGTAATAGCAAATATTCTGTTTCAGGGTCAAACACTGCATTGGAATCATGTACTTGCATTTTTACTAATAATATGTGCAGTATATCTTGTTTTTATGAAATAACAAATATTTCTAATCATAAGAACGATATATCATGCCTATTTTATCTGATAACGAAAAGCTTGAAAGAAAAATCATAAGTCGCTTTCAAAAAGCGATTTATGATTATAATCTTATTTGTGATAATGATAAGATTTTGATCGGAATATCTGGTGGTAAAGATTCCCTTTGCCTAGTAGACTTAATCAGTAGAAGACTAAGAATCAATAAGCCTTCATTTTCTGCCGAAGCACTTCATATAAGAATGGCAAACATAAAATACGAATCAGATATATCCTATCTTAAAAACTTCACAGAAAGTAGAGGTATAAAGTTTAATGTTGTGACTACAGAATTTAATGCCATGACAGATAAAAGAAAATCACCATGTTTTCTATGTTCATGGAATCGCCGCAAGCAGCTGTTCACAATAGCTCAAGAACATGGATGCAATAAAATAGCTTTAGGACATCACATGGATGACTTAATTCATACAACTATGATGAATTTATATTTTCAAGGCAGTTTTTCAACTATGCCTGTACGCCTGAAAATGAGAAAAATGCCAATCACAATAATTCGTCCTTTATGCCTAGAAGAAGAAAAAGATATCAAGCAATATGCAATAAACAACAACTATAAAAAACAGATTAAATTATGTCCATATGAAACTGATTCACATAGAAATGATATCTGTTTGTTGTTTAATGAAGTTGAAAAAATGAATAATGAGGCAAGATATTCCATTTGGAACGCATTAGAAAAGAATGGAAAACTCATTGAAGAATAGCCTAATTTTAGTTAAACGAAAATTTCGCCATTCAAAAAAGACATTTATCCTTTCCACTTTCAAACAAATTACGCTATCTTTGCATATCGAGGTGTACTATATGCCTCGTAAAAGCATTGTACTCATACAAAAAGGGGTTCCGAACAATGTGTTTATAAAAATAAATAATAACCTTAAAAAACTAGTTAAAGTAATGTCAAATAAACGTTTCATATATTTTATACTGATTATTTTGGCAACAAATGTATCATTTAATGTCTTCGCGCAAAAATCAAGAACCACAAAAAAGGCAGCCACAACAAAAATAACATCAGAAGATCAGGCACAGATGTTATACGAAACGATGCTACCTTCAACAGAACAGATAATGATAATTGATAGTATTATTGCTGATAAAAATAATTTTTTGAACAAAATACCATTGACCAAAGAATCTGGGAGCGTGAATTCTTATAACAACTTTTGGAAAGTATCCGACCAAGCGCAATCGTACACATATATGAATGAATTTGGAAATAAAGTATATTTCTCAAAAAAAGATGAAACAGGCCATTTACGACTTTATACAGCTGATAAACTTAACGGAAAGTGGAACGATATAAGACGTATAACAGATTTTGATGATGAATTTACAGATATAAATAACCCATATATGATGTCAGACGGAATAACTTTATATTTCGCCGGTAAAAGCAAAGATAATTTAGGTGGCTATGACATATATGTAACTATGTATGATGCAGATTCTGCCCGTTTCTACAAACCAGAGAATATAGGTCTTCCATACAACTCAACAGGAAATGATTATTATTGCATAATAAACGAATTTGATTCTATTGGATGGCTTGTTACAGACAGAAGACAACCTGAAGGTAAGGTTTGTATATATACATTTGTTCCGTCAACATCACGTACTATATACGATGACGTCAATATGGATGATAACAAATTGAAAGATCTTGCAGATATCAAAAGTATACAAGCGACATGGACAGATGCAAAAAAACTTAAAGATGCTAGAAATAGGCTGTCCAAACTTATTAAGCGGAAAACGGAAAGTGAAAACAAGAATATCTCATTTATCGTAAATGATAATACAGTATATACTAGTCCTACAGACTTTAAATCAGTAGCAAATCAAAAACGTTTTTTGCAATTATGCGAAATGAAACAAAAAATAAAAGATACAGAATTACAACTTGAAACATATAGGAAAAGATATACGACAAATAAGAATAAAGCATTAGGTAAAGAAATTAGAGATATAGAATACCAGCTTGAGAAACTTCACAAATATACCCAAACATTAGAAAAAGAAATAAGAAATACTGAAAACATTGCAATTAATGAACAATAAAATATAGGAGGAAAAATATATGGGAAAACGATATTTTGAAGAGTCTGAATTAATAATTAATCCAGATGGTAGTGTATTTCATCTTCATGTAAGACCCGAGGACCTTGCAGATAAGGTTATTCTTGTTGGAGATCCAGGAAGAGTTGAATTAGTAGCTTCACATTTTGACACAAAAGAATGTAATATTGAAAGTAGGGAATTTCATACAATAACCGGAACATATAATGGCAAACGAATAATGGTCACATCAACAGGTATTGGCTGTGACAACATTGACATTGTAATGAACGAAATCGATGCACTTGCAAATATTGATTTCAATACACGTACAGAAAAAGAAAAAATACGACAGTTAGATATTGTTAGAATAGGTACATGCGGAGGTTTACAACCATACACGCCTGTTGGAACTTTTATTTGTTCAGAAAAATCAATTGGATTTGATGGACTCTTAAACTTCTATGAAGGGCGTAATGCCGTGTGTGATCTTGCAATGGAAAGAGCACTTTTAAATCATCTTGGTTGGACTGGAAATATGTGTGCACCTGCTCCGTATATAATAGATGCAGATTCTGAGCTTGTTGAACGCATAGCTGATAAGGATATGGTTAGAGGTGTAACTATTGCCTGCGGTGGTTTCTTTGGGCCACAAGGTCGTCAATTACGCATTCCATTGACTGATCCAAAACAAAATGAAAAGATAGAAAAGTTTGAATATAATGGCTTAAAAATAACAAACTTTGAAATGGAAAGTTCCGCTCTTGCAGGACTCGCTCGCCTTATGGGACATAAAGCAACAACATGCTGCATGGTTATTGCTAATCGTGTTGCAAAAGAAGCAAATACTGGTTATAAAAATCAAATTGATGATTTAATAAAAATTGTTCTTAATCGCATATGATATATGCATTACATTCAAAAATGAAACAATTATTATTAGTCTGTATGATGCTGTGCTATAGTCAATATTTATTAGCACAATACGACTTTATTCGACCTGTAAAAGATTCAATACCCGGAGGATATAATTTCTGGGTATATACCCCACTCGACTATTATTATACGCTTGAGAATACACCAGTAATAATTTTCTTACACGGCCAAAGTTTATGTGGAAATGACCTTAATAAAGTAAGGCGATATGGACCATTAGATGCAATAGTTAAAGGCAGACAAATTGATGCATTAGTTATTGTTCCACAAAACCCTGGCGGTTCATGGAATCCGTACAAAATAAATCAAGTTTTAGAATGGACAAAAAATAATTATTCAATGGACTCTACACGCGTATATGTAATTGGAATGAGTCTTGGTGGATACGGAACGCTTGATTTTACCGGAACTTATCCAAATAAAGTTGCTGCAGCTATGGCGCTTTGCGGTGGATGTACGCTCAAAGACAAAACTGGTTTAGGAAAGGTACCATTATGGATAATACATGGTACTGCTGACAGAGCAGTATCAATAAAAGAATCAAAAGTCGTTGTCGACGAATTAAAACAAACAAATAATGACAAAAGACTTAAATTTGACTGGCTAAAAGGTGCTTCACACGGGGCATTAGCACGAATATTATATATGAATAAAACATATGAATGGCTCTTCTCACATTCTATTTTAGATAATGGCCGACCAGTTAATAATGACATTGATATTGTAAAGTCTGATTTATCAAAAGCATATCAAGATATGATATCAGGTTCACCAGACCCTGAAGTTGTATATGACAAAACCATTTATTAGAAAATGCCCTTGTCGTCCCTAAAAAAGCCCTTTTTGCGAGATATTGTTCAAACACAGTATCTCGCATATTTTTTGATGCATGCAACAAAGAGCTTTCATGGTTCTTTTGAAGTTATAAGCCGCTGCAACCAGAAGAACGTGATACCATCTCAAAAAGTGTGTCTGATAGTCAGTAAAAAAGGGCCGCCCCTTGCGTGTCAGCCCTGAAGTTTGTAATTTAACGTGAGTTCGGTATAAGAAAACGATTGAAAAAGTTGTGGGAATGAGATATTTTTAGTACCTTTATAGTTGA
>PPYE01585353.1_pt1 | contig 20286 bp, 18 predicted proteins | sample 1559881 | NCBI WGS metagenome assembly PPYE01 (sample SAMN08240022, study PRJNA423297) | Human gut metagenome, whole genome shotgun sequencing project.
CTTCGGCTATATCCTTCCCACTACCGGGCGGATTCCGGACTTGCACCGGTTAGAAACGTGCGCCGCCAGGCGCACACAGCGGATGCTGCCGTACCAATCCAGGTTGGTGCGGCAGCATCCCTTTTGTCACAGTAACGTCATGATGACATCATTCACGCTATTTCCATATGCCTGCCCTTATTGCGCAGAAGCCATGTCCAGGTCAATGAGTTCCTTGGCCATTGCCGTCAGTTCATCTTTCGTGACAGCCTTATTGATGTCCATAAGCATATAGTAGACATCCCCGTCAATCCATGATATGGAATTGGCCTGGATTGTGCTGTAATATAATTTCCTTTCCCCATATTCCACAAGGGCAGAGTCTTCTGAAAAGGACTGGTCCGTGGCCTGTTCCGCGGACAGGGTGACTGATTTGGCAGTGCTGCCGGCTTTATTTACATAGTTGAAGCTGATGCCTTTTTGCTTGTTGACCTGAGCGCCGCCCGCGTCCAGGTCAAATGATTCCGTAATCCTTCCGCTGTCAAACCGGTAACCTCCTGCCAGTGCGGCCGGCGCCTTTGGCTTGAATCCCACGTCCTTTTGCAGGGTCTCACTGCTTGGGAGCGCTGCATATTCCGTACCCTGGGAACCCACATAACTGACCTTTACGGACTGGGATGCAAAGCAGGGCACCGTATTCATCAAGCAGGCGCCTGTAAGTAACAGTAAAGCAATTCTCTTTTTCATAGTTAACTCTCCTTTGTCAATTGTGTGAATCATTTCCTGTGGTTATAACTATAACAGATGATTCTCTAAGACACATCTAAAGGCAGCATCATTCCACGGTAACTGATTTAGCCAGGTTCCTTGGCTGGTCCACATCCAGGTTCTTGCCGGTGGATGCATGGTAGGCAATGAGCTGAAGGGCCACGGCAATGGGGAACACGGTGAATCTGTCCTCCAGATCCGGTATCCTCAGTTCCATATCCGCAACGCCGTCCTCCAGCTGGGCCTGTTCCTTTGCAAGAAGGATTACGTAGGCCCCCCTTGCCTTTACCTCCCTGACATTGGAAATGGTTTTGGCAAACACGTGGTCCTGGGTGGCGATTGCAATTACAGGCACATTATCATAAATCAGGGCAATGGTCCCGTGCTTTAATTCGCCGGCAGCATAGGCCTCGGCGTGGATATAGGATATTTCCTTCAGCTTCAGTGCGCCTTCCAGGGAAAAGGCATAGTCCAGGCCCCTTCCGATGAAAAAGGTATCCCTTTCACGGATCAGGTGGCGGATAAAGGATTTAATCTGGTCTGACCGGCCAATCATTGTCTCCATGGCCGGAATCACGGCCAGAAGGTCCTCCATGAACTGTCCGGCCTCAGCTTTGTTGCAGCATCCCCTGGTAAGGGCCATGCGGCAGCAGAGCATGTAGAGGGCGGCCAGCTGGACAGAGTAGGCCTTTGTGCTGGCAACCGCTATCTCCGGGCCGGCGTGGGTATAAAACACATAATCGCTTTCCCTGGCAATGGTGGACCCCTTCACATTGACAATGGATAGCGCAGGCGCCCCAAGGGACCGTGCCAAACGCATGGCTGCCAGCGTATCAATGGTTTCGCCGGACTGGGAAATGACGATTGCCAATGTCTTTTCATCCACCAGAGGGTCTTCATACCGGAATTCCGATGCAATGGACACCGTAACGGGAATCCTCAGAAGGGGTTCCATCAGGGCCTTGGCCACAATCCCTGCATGCATGGCTGTTCCGCATGCAATGATGCGTATCTGGTTACAGTTAAGGAACAGTTCATCCGGAATGCCATCCGCGGTAAAGTCCGGCAGGTTCCCTGACAGGCGGGGGAGAATGGTGTTCCTGAGGGCCTCCGGCTGCTCATGGATTTCCTTCAGCATGAAGTGAGGGAAGCCGTTCTTCATGGCCGCATCCATATTCCAGCTGATCTCCAGCATTTCCGGTTCAATCCTGTTGTATTCCATGTCATATACCCTTACCTTATAAGGAGTAAGGCGCACGATATGTCCCTCAGGCACCACGAAGTATTCCTTTGTGTAGGAGATAAGCGCTGTCAGGTCCGAGGCAACCAGGGCCCCGGAACGGGTGTAGGCAGCCACCAGCGGGCTTACATTGCGCACAGCGTATATTTCCCCTGGCCGGTCATCAAAAAGAATGCAGAAGCCGTAAGAACCAGACAGCTTCTTTATGAATGTCCTGATGGCAGCTAAGGGGTCGCGGCCGCTGTCCTCATACACTGCGTCCAAAACCCAGGCAGCCACCTCGCTGTCGGTCTGGGATACCAGTTTATCCTGAAGTCCATATGCTTGTGTCAGCTGGTGATAATTCTCTATGATTCCATTATGGATCAGGGTCACCTGACCCGCCCTGTGGGGATGGGCATTCTCATCGGTCACACCTCCGTGGGTTGCCCAGCGCGTATGCCCGATGCCGCAGTGTGACACGTCCCCGGTCTTATTGACGCATTCCCTGAGGGCAGCCACCTTGCCCACGTTCTTAATGATCCTGACCTGGGAGTCTGTGTTAAAATAAGCAATCCCGGCGCTGTCATAACCTCTGTATTCCAGTCCTGCCAGACCGTTTAATAGCAGGTCCCTGGCCTCTAATGGTCCTGTATATCCAATGATTCCACACATAATATGATTCCGCCTTTCTATTCTCAATCGGTTTACAAGTAAGTGTTACATAGAAGTAAATGATAGGATGTAAATGATTCATTACGCAGCACAAAAAGGCCGCACAAAAATAAGCTGCCGCCAAAGGACAGTTTTTCGAATCCGTATTTTGCTTTTGGAAAATCATTCCGGTTATGTTGCCTCTGTTTTGCAGTTACCCGCATATTTAACAACATATCACACGCCCGGACGGCATGGGAGAGTACCCGCCGAATATCTCGATTATCTCTCCACCTCGTTAACCTTTTCACCGGCAGCATTGGTCCTGCTGTTCACGGTCCCGGTAAAAGGTGCATGGCGCTTAGCTTTGCTATGGGTCCCTATTCCTCCTAAATAGATTGGGATTATTATATCTCACTCTATTTTATGCGTCAACCATATTTTGGGTGTTATGCCGGACAGGGGTTATAGAGGATGATTCAAAAAATGCATTGAGAATCCAAAAGAGGAAAACCGGGAAGCGTACAAAGCATGTCGGAAAAATATAAAATGAGGTCCTATGCACCAAGACGGAGGATTTTCCGGCTGAGGTGAGATGCAGCGGATATTATCCAGTGGCTGCTTTAATTAAGAGACTTTATTTTTGGGACTTTAATTAATGATTCTTTAAGAGTTTTGTTCTGTTTTTTCTTTTGTCCCTATGATATAATGGGGAACGGTGTAATTACATAGGATACCTGTGACAATAAGGATAAAACAATGAACAGACTGATACAGCTTTTCCTGAATTTTTTTCATACATATAAACAGCGCATATATAAGATATCGGCTTTGGCCCTTGTATTCCTGACAGGCTGCTTCCTGTCATTTACAACAGGCAGGCGCCTTGGACAGCGCAGTCTGGCGCCGGTTCCAAAGCCTACGGCCATCAGTACTCCATCCACAGCGGAAACACTGAATGGCACCCCCCATTTTGAATTCCCGCCATCTGCATCCTATTCAGATGCCACCCCTTCCAATGCTGACCTGATGAGTCCGGACATTTTAAACCTGGCTTATCTTTATGAGGATGGGGCAGATACGACCCAGCCTTCCTACAGTTACGCAGGCCGGCTTTATGACCAGCTTTCCGGAATGGATGCCAAATGGTCCTCCGGCATATATGATTTATATCACTATACGCCGGAACGCCTGGCAGGGCTGTTAGGACTTCCGGTTGAAACCGTGACCGCGCCTTCCGGAGTGATTCCTGAGTTTAAAAATGTGAACCTGCAGTTCCTGGATGGGGACGGACAGGCCTCCGGCAGTACTTCCAATGCAAGGAGCATTGTTTCCATGGCAAATATCCTCTACTATCATGGCATCCTCAATGATATGGGGCAGCTGAAGGCATATGTTTCAGATATGTGGGAAGCCTCCCACAGCTATTCGGTACATATGGGGGAAATCTATTACTGTGACGGAAGCTGCCTGGAGCAGGGGAATGTATCTGCGGATATATCAGCGGACGCCGGCACCTCCCTGGTCCCGGCTGCTTCGGAAAATATGGAATCAGCGGACCCTGCCCCGCCATCTGCCCCGCCATCCCCATCGTCACTTGAAACAGAAGAGACCGCCGGGTCAGCGCAGTCTGGTGGCGGTGATGGATCAGAGACTGGGCGGGCGGATGATAATGCGGCCGCCACGGCTGCCGGACAGGCTGCCGATAATGCGGAAACTGCAGCCGCACAGACAGACCCTTCTTCCAATCATCACAGCAAGGGACCTGGTGAAACAATAAGCACGGATGCAGGATTTGAGCCGGAAACCGCGGAGGCCCAGGAACCTCCGGTGAATCCATGCCCCGGTCACATGGATTTTTCCATCAACATCACGATTAAGGGGATTACGGAAGACAACGGACTCTTCCGGACGGATGAACTGGCCGGCAGCGCAGCAGGGCAGGGGACCTGGAATGGATGGGATGGACCTGCAATGGAACAGGTCCGGTATCTGAGCGCACAGGACTGGTACCAGGTATACGGTATCAATACCACGGACCTGTTTGTCCGCAATCCGCTGACATCTGCGGAAATAGACATTTACATGACCATGGTCCCCGAAAATACCAGCCGGCAGAAGAAGGATTTTATCCGCTATGCCCTTTCCTCTGTTGGGAAGATTCCTTACTACTGGGGCGGCAAGCCAAGTTCGCCAGGATACACGGGCAACGGCTTTGGCTCCATCACAGCACCGGATGAGGACGGACGTTTCCTGAAAGGCCTGGATTGTTCCGGGTGGATTAACTGGGTATACTGGTCCGTTACAGGCAGGGGACTGGGCGCCGCAAGCACAGGCACCCTGATTTCCAGCGGCAGGGCCATTACAAAGGCGGAGCTGGTTCCTGGGGATATCTGTATCCGCACAGGACCCTCTGCCCATGTGGTCATCTTCCTTGGATGGGCGGCAGACGGACAGATGTTATGTATCCAGGAAACCAGCGGCAATGTGAACAACGTGGAAGTAGGGATTGCCGCATCGGATTGGCAAAGCTACCGGCGTATCCTTGAATAAGCCGGATAAACAGAATGAGAAAGATAGATGAGGTGTATGTCATGAATTACAATGATGATGATGAGCTGGAACGCCTGCGTGCCAGGAACAGAAGAGGGACAAGGCGCAGCCCTGCTGCGGCCGGACCAGGGACCGGAAGGCAGATACCGCCTTCCAGGAATGGAAAACAGGACAGCCGCGGCCATTATGATGAGGAATACTACTACGACGAGGAATTCGGTCAGGAAGAATATGGGCGCGAAGCTTACGGCCGCGTGGAAAACCGATGGAACCGCCAGAGCCAGGACGGCTTTGGTTACAGGGACGGTTATGGTTTTGGGGGCGGGGAGGATTATGGGGACGGCGACGGGTTCGGGGACAGTATCATAGAAGATGAACCGGAATACCGGAGGTCCAACAGACGCGTTTCCCCTACCGCCCGGTCCTCCAGGTCCGGTAAGGCGGCCCGGGCTGTGGCGGGCGGCGCTGCATCCAAGAGCAGACGTCCGGTCCGTCCGGCAGCAGACACAGCAAAAGCCGGACAGCGCAGGCAATATGATGATGTTTATACAGACAGCAATGGAAGGAGCCGTGACGCCTCCGGGCGGCGGGGACAGGGACAGATGGCAAAAAAGAGAAAAAAGAAAGGATTCAGGAACATTCTTCTGATACTGCTGGCAGCGTTCATTGCATACGGGGCATGGCTGTTCATCCACAGGCCCACAGGGATATGGAACATAGCGGTGTTTGGCGTGGACAGCAGGGATGGCAATACGAAGAATGCGCTGGCCGACGTACAGATGATATGCAGCATAGACCGTTCTACCGGTGAAATCAAGCTGGTCAGCGTATACAGGGATACCTATCTGAAAATCAATTCAGAAGGAACCTACCACAAGATTAACGAGGCATACTTTAAAGGCGGCCAGAAACAGGCGGTTGCCGCCCTGGAAGAGAACCTGGATATAAAAATTGACGACTATGCCACCTTCAACTGGAAATCCGTTGCTGAGGCAATCAATATCCTGGGCGGTATTGATATAGATATCACCCCGGCTGAATTTAAATACATCAATGCATTTATCACGGAAACCGTTAACTCCACCGGAATCGGTTCCGTCCAGCTGGCCCAGGCAGGCCCCAACCATCTGGATGGGGTACAGGCAGTGGCTTACAGCCGTCTGCGGCTCATGGATACGGACTTCCAGAGAACGGAACGTCAGAGAAAGGTTGTGATGCTGGCGCTGGAGAAAGCAAAACAGGCAGATGTATCCACCCTGACCTCACTGGCCACCTACATGATTCCGCAGATTTCCACCAGTGTCGGGGTAAATGATGTGGTCCCGCTGGTAAAGGACATTAAAAAATACCACATCGGCGACACGGCCGGTTTCCCCTTCTCCAGGCAGACCAAACGCGTGGGAAGGATGGACTGCGTCATCCCAACCACCCTGGAGAGCAATGTGGTGCTCCTCCACCAGTTCCTGTACGGAGAGGATGCCAGCTACCGTCCATCCTCGGCCGTCAAGAAAATCAGCGCCCATATCTCAGAGGAAACAGGCCTTTATGAGGAAGGCAAGGCAGCGCCTTTTGGAGGCGGTTCATCCGGCGGTTCGTCCGGCGATTCATCCGGCGGAGGCCAGGCGCCGGTCCAGACAGCTCCTCCTGAAACAGTGCCGGAAATAACAGTAGAAGAGAGCACCCAGGAAGAGACAACAAAAACGCAGGAGACAACAGAGGCAGAAACAACAGAGCCGGAGGAAACACAGGAGGCAGGCCCTGGTATGACAAAGCCTTCCAGGGAACCGGATAAAACGGAGGAAGGAACCACCACCCCGGATGAAGGCGGCCCAGGCGCCCAGGACAATACAAAACCTTCCGTCAAGCCAACACAGCCGTCAGCAGCAGAAACATCCCCACAGCCGCCGGAAGCAGGAACCCCGGGGCCCGGAGGCCCTTCCGGTTCAGAAAATAATTCCGGCGGCCCAGGTCAGGCAGGACCGGGCGTATGACGGGAATCTGTCATCCGGTCATGATTCAGCCGTCATCGGGTCATGATCCAGCCATCATCCGGCTTAATCCAGCCATCCAGCCAGGATTAAAGGCAGGATTCCCATGAAAAAAGAACGATTCCCATGAAAAAAGGCCTCAGGCGTTACTTAACCGCCTGGGGCCATCCCTTTATATTCCCATCCAGGATTGCGTGGAACATGCAGTCCTTCAGATGGGGACTATCCTTCTGAAGCTCTTTGATCAGATCCTTAATATATTGTCTCTTGGTGTATCCATCCATCGGGCATGGATTCTTGCACACAGGAAGCTGATACTTATTCTTAAATCCAACAATATCCGCCTCCGTCACAAATAAAAAGGGACGTATGACCGTCAAATCCATGCGGTCCAGGTAAGTATGGGGTGAGAACGAATAGAACCTTCCCTCATAAAACAGGGACATCAGCATGGTTTCAACCACGTCGTCCCTGTGATGGGCATAGGCAATCTTATTACATCCCAGTTCTTTCGCCGTTTCATTCAGGGCGCCCTTACGCATCTTGGCGCAGAGGGAGCAGGGATTGGACTCTTTGCGGATATCAAATAAAACCTTGCCGATTTCCGTGGGAATCACCGTATAGGGCACGCCAAACTCCCTGCACAGCTCCCTGACCGGTTCCAGGTCCATGTTCCCCAGTCCCAAATCCACCGTAATTGCACACAACTCATACTTACTGGGATAAAACCGCTGCAGATGATGCAGCGCATACAGCAGCGCCAGACTGTCCTTTCCTCCGGACACCCCCACTGCAATCCTGTCCCCGTCCTCAATCAGGTTATATTTATCCAAGGCCTGTCTTGTCAGGCTTAAAAGCCTCTGAAGTTTCATCCTGCCGTTTTCCTTCCTTCATAAAATTCGATTCTTACACACCAGCCTCTCTATTCTACATACATACCTGCCATCTTGTCAAGAAATCCCTTACCGGTTTGCAGATGAATGACTCTACCATAAACCCTTGTGCACTTTCCCCAACTATGTTAAAATGGGGGGAGGAAAAACAAAGGATGATGATACGATGATTACTTACAAATATGTTATTTCAGACAAGCAGGGCCTCCATGCAACCAATGCCATGAGTCTCTGCCGCGCGGCTTGCGGGTATGAAAGCAGTATTTACCTGAAAAGTGATAAAAAGACTGCAGACTGTAAGAACGTCCTGTCCCTCATGAGCCTGGGGGCGCGCCAGGGCGAGAGCCTGGAGCTTGAGGTGGAAGGGCCGGACGAGGTTCAGGCCGCCGGATTCCTTAAGGGCCTGCTTCGCACAATTTTATGATTTCCTAGCTGTTAGGAAATATCTTTACCTCTCTTTTTCCTGGTAATTGGTTATATTATATATAACATACCAGATAGTACAGGACTGTGAACCAGTCTTAATAAGAAAGAGGGGTATTTATTATGGCAAGATTAGGTATTTCCATTTATCCGGAGCATTCCACCGCCCAGCGCGACCAGGCGTATATCAGGAAAGCAGGAAGCCTTGGTTACAAGCGTATCTTTACCTGCCTGCTGAGCGTGGGGGATAAGTGCAGGGAAGAAGTGGTAAGTGAGTTCCGCCTGCTGGCGGACACGGCCCATGAGTGCGGCATGGAAATCATCCCGGATGTAAGTCCGGCCGTGTTTTCCAGACTGGGGATTTCCTATGAAGACCTGTCTGTTTTCAAGGAGATGCACGTGGACGGCATCCGGCTGGACGAGGGCTTTGACGGCATGAAGGAAAGCCTGATGACCTACAATCCGCAAGGGCTTAAGATAGAGCTGAATGCCAGTACACAATTGGTCTATGTGGAGAATATCATGGACCACCATCCTGACCGGTCCAAGCTTGTTACCTGCCACAACTTTTATCCGCAGCAATACACGGGCCTGAGCCTTGCGCATTTCAACAAATGCAATGAGAAGATGAAATCCATGCACCTGCCGGTGGCCGCCTTTATTTCCAGCAACAGCGAAGGCACCTACGGTCCATGGCCGGTGAACGAAGGCCTCTGTACCCTGGAGATGCACCGGGGCCTGCCCATGGATTTCCAGGCGCGCCACCTGTTTGCCACAGGAATGGTGGATGATGTGCTGGTGGCCAATGCCTATGCTTCCGATGAGGAACTGAAGGCCTGCGCGGCCGTGAATCCGAGCATACTGACCTTTGGGCTGGTTCTTGAGAAGGAACTGACTGAAACAGAGCAGAAAATCCTGGATTACGGACCCAAACACGTGGTACGGGGCGATATGAGCGAGTATATGATACGCTCCACATGGCCAAGGGTAACCTTTGCGGATGCACCGGTCCCAGCCGCCAACACACGTGACTTAAAGCGGGGGGACGTGGTCATCTTAAATGACGGATACCTGAAGTACAAAGGGGAACTGCATATTGTCCTTAAGGATATGCCCAATGATGGACGCAAGAACGTCATCGGACATCTACCGGAATACGAGCATGTGCTGTTAAATTATGTAGAACCGTGGAAGGTATTTGCCTTCTGCAAAGCATAAGCAAAAGAGATAAGGAGTCTAACCATGCAGAACGTGAGACAGGAACAGCTGCTTGCCATACTTTCAGAAAGAGGGGACTGGATGACCAGCAAGCAGCTGGCCGGCCTCCTTGGAGTATCAGACAGGACCATCCGCTCTGATGTGGAGGCTGTCAACAGACGGATAACCCCGGCGCCCATTGAATCCAATGTGCGCCAGGGTTATCGTGTTATGGAGGATGCCAGGACAAGCATTCCGGCGCCCGAGAAAAATCCTTCCGGGCCTGAGGTTCCCCAGACCCCGGGAGGCCGGTGTATATACATTATACAGAAGCTTTTGTTTGAGACCAGGGAACTGAACCTGGTCTCTCTTCAGGACCAGATTTTTGTCAGCGGCTACTCCATTGACAATGATTTAAAACGCATACGCAGGATGCTGGAGCCTTACGCCAACCTGAAACTGGTACGAAACAGGGAATGCATTTCCCTGAAGGGGGATGAGGCCAGCAAACGGCGGTTTTACAGGGACCTGCTTGTGGCTGAGGTCCAGGAAAATTTCCTCAACATGAACCTGCTGGCCGGCCTTTATAAAAGCTTTGACCTGATTGCGGTCAAGGATATCTTCGTGGATGTGCTGGAGGAGTATGATTACTCCATCCATGAGTCCATGTTCCCCATGGTCATCCTCCACGCAGGGACCAGCATTGAACGGATGAACTGCGCCAATTATGTGAATATGGATAACAGCTCCCAGGGCCTTGAGGATACCATTGAGTACCAGATTTCCCTGACCTTTTTTGACCGTATCTCAAAGCGCCTCCACATCGAGGTCCATGACGGCGAAGTGGGGATGTTTGCCCTGGTCATCATGGGCAAGCGGGCCTCCAACTATACAAGTGATTTTGTGAACTTTGAAGGTAAATGGCTGAACACGAAAAAGCTGGTTGCCGAAGCCCTGGATGGGATTTATTCCCTGTTCGGACTGGACTTCCGGGAGGACGGGGACCTGATAGCAGGGCTTAAGATGCACATCCACGGCCTCATAGACCGCGTAAAGGCCAAAGCCCATATGCAGGATGTGTTTGTGGAAGAAATCAAGCGCAAATACCCTTTGGTGTTCGATATGGGCATCTATGTGGTGGAACTTTTGGAGGACAGGCTGGAGGCTTCCATATCCGAGGTGGAATCCTGCTACATTGCCCTGCATCTGGGTGCTGCCAGCGAGCGGATCAACAGTGTCAGGAAGTACAGGACCATCATGATCATCCCCCATAACCAGACATTCTCCGATATGTGCGTGAAGAAGATATCGGAAATGTTCCGGGAGAGGGTGGATGTGGTTGGGACGTTCCGCTATTTTGAGGAAGAGACGGTTTCCTCCCTGGACCCGGATCTGATACTGACCACATTTCCCCTGGAACATAAGCTGGACGTGCCAACGGTGCCAATCAACCTGTTTGTGGATTCAGAGACAGAGTCAAACATCCTCCAGGCTGTCAACAAACTGGATAAGAAGCAGTTCCAGCTGGAATTCACCTCCCATATCGGCAGCCTGATACGTAAGGAGCATTTCCATGAAAACGTGACCCTTGGGACTCCGGAGGAAATCATACGCCTATTGTGCCATGGCCTTGAAAAGGAAGGCATCGTGGAGCCGGGCTTTAAGGATATCGTACTGAAAAGGGAACAGATGTCGCCCACCTCCTTTGTGAATGCATTTGCGATTCCCCATGCCTTCGGCGCCTTTGCCAGCCATTCCACCATTGCGGTGGCCCAGCTGAAAAGCCCGGTGCGCTGGGGGAACTTTGACGTGGGACTGGTCATGCTTTTTGCCATCAATGAAGGGGATGAGCGGATGATCAAGATTTTCTTTGACTGGGTCAGCAATGTGGTGAACCGGCCTGAGGAGCTGGCAAAAATAGTATCGTCCTGTACCTATGAGGAATTTATTGACAGGATAATGGGTTGAATTTCCTAACAGCTAGGAAATCCGATTAATGAAAAAAACTGAATAAAGGCCTTATAATAAAGGCAACTTAATAAGAGATGCAGCAAACAGACAGTTTTGTTGCATTTTCTCATTTACGATTTTTAGCAAAACAGCAAACAGGAGGTAGCATTATGGTAGAGGGATTAGAGATGACATGCTTTCAGATCATTTCCAATGTGGGCGCTGCGCGTTCCAGCTACATTGAAGGGATCCAGAAAGCAAAGGCAGGGGATTTTGAAGGGGCAAGGAAATGCATCGAGGAAGGACAGAAGCTATTCCTGGTCGGGCATGAGGCGCATTTCGAACTGATACAAAAAGAAGCCCAGGGCGTCCAGGTAGGCGGTTCGCTTATCCTGGTCCACGCAGAAGACCAGCTGATGAGCGCGGAAAGTTTTAAGATCATTGCCGAGGAAATGATTGCATCCTATGAGCGTATCATTGAACTGGAAAAGAAGCTGGAAAATAAATAATCATTAAAAATAAAAAAGTAACCATAATAAAGAATATGGACATAAGGAGGATTTTACAATGAAACGTGTATATTTATTCTGTAGCGCAGGTATGTCAACCAGTATGCTGGCAAGCAAGATGCAGGGTGTTGCCAATTCCCATGACCTTCCGATTGAGGTGGAGGCGTTTCCGGACGGCAAGATCGGGCAGATCATTGATGAGAAACACCCGGATGTCATCCTGTTAGGGCCCCAGGTTAAATACCGTTATGCTGAGATTGTTGAAAAGTACGGCAGCACAGGCATCCCGATTCAGGTAATTGACCAGACGGATTATGGTATGATGAACGGCGAAAAAGTCCTCAAGTCAGCCATCAAGCTGATGAAGTCAGCAAAATAAAGAAACACCCGGCGCCAAGGCGCACATTAAAATATCTGATATGGGGGAATAGAAAATGTTAAGTAAGTTAGAGTCCGTACTCATGCCGCTGGCAGAAAAAATCGGTAAGAACAAATATCTGATAGCTGTCCGTGACGGTTTCCTGTTATCCATGCCACTGTTGATTGTAGGTTCCTTCTTCCTGCTGATTGCCAACTTCCCGATTCCTGGATGGAGCGATTTCTGGGCAAGGTTTTTCGGCGAGAACTGGACCTCCTATTTCTCCAAGCCAACGGACGCCACCTTCACGATTATGGCAATCCTGGCTGTCATCGGCATCGGTTATTCCTTTGCAGAGCAGATGAACGTGGATAAGCTGTTCGGCGCTGCAATCGCCATGGTATGCTGGTTCTTAATCATGCCGTATGAAATCATATCCGGCGACACAACCGTAACCGGCATCCCGCTGGGATGGGTTGGTTCCAAGGGAATCTTCGTAGGTATCATCGTGGCATTCCTGTCCGTGCATATCTATGCATGGGTGAATAAAAAGGGCTGGGTCATCAAGATGCCTGACGGCGTGCCGCCCACCGTATCCAAGTCCTTCTCCGCACTAATCCCGGCTGGCGTGGCAGTACTGGTGTTCTTTGTCATCAACATCGTATTTGCCATGACTCCATATAAGGATGCATTCACCTTTATCTTCACCATCCTTCAGACACCGCTGTTAAAGCTGGGCAACACACTTCCGGCCATGGTAATCGCTTATATATTCCTGCATTTCTTCTGGTTCTTCGGAGTAAACGGCGGTTCTGTGGTGGGCGCGGTGTTCAACCCGATCCTGCAGACACTGTCTGCCGACAACCTGGCTGCGTTCCAGGCAGGCCAGGCGCTGCCAAACATAATCTCACAGCAGTTCCAGGACCTGTTCGCCACCTTTGGCGGCTGCGGTTCCACCTTGTCACTGTTAATTGCCATGCTGTTATTCTGCCACTCCAAACGTATCAAGGAACTTGGCAAGCTGGCATTCATCCCCGGCGTGTTCGGCATCAATGAGCCAATCGTGTTCGGCCTTCCCATCGTGCTGAACCCGATGATCCTGATTCCGTTCATGCTGGTGCCCACCATCAACATCGTGATTTCCTATGTCTGCATGAGCATTGGCCTGGTTCCCCTGTGTTCCGGCGTCGCCATTCCATGGACCATGCCGGTGGTGCTTTCCGGTTTCCTGGCAACAGGATGGCAGGGCGCCGTGCTCCAGCTGCTGCTTCTGATCCTGGGCGTGTTCATCTACATGCCATTCATCAAGATGATGGATAAACAGTATCTGGCAGATGAAGCCAAGGCCGCTGACAGCAAGGACGACGATGATATTGACTTTGACGACCTTTCCTTTGATGACCTGTAGGAAGCAGTATGACGTGAACTAGTATGACGTGAACTAGTATGACGTGAACTAGTATGACGTGAACTGACAGCAAAACCTGTAACTCCATTCACATGCCGGGCCTGTACCTTTTGTGCAGGCCCCTTATAAAAACAAGAGGTGTATGATATGAAAATAATTATGATATATGACCAGATTCAGTCAGGACTTGGAACAAAGGACGATACCATGGTTCCCCTTACAGGAAAAAAGGAACCCATCGGGCCCGCGGTCATGATGGAACCTTTCTTAAAACAGGTGGACGGACACGTAATTGCATGCCTGTGCTGCGGCAACGGGACCTATCTTGCAGACCCCGAGGAGGTAAGCCGCAAGCTCTGCGCCATGGTAAAAAAGCTTCAGCCGGATGTGGTCATGTGCGGGCCGGCCTTTAACTTTGCGGATTATGCAGCCATGTGCGCAAAGGTTGCCTGTGACATCAACGCAAACACCGATGCAAAGGCATTTGCAGCCATGTCCGTGGAAAATGCGGAAACCATTACGGCCTACAAGGATAAGGTAGCCATTGTGGAAACGCCAAAGAAGGGCGGAATGGGCTTAAATGACGCCCTTAAGAACATGTGCGCCATGGCAAAGGCCCTGGCTGACGGAGAAGACATAACCGGACTTAAGAACGCATTCTGTTTTAAATAATTCATTGGAAGAGGAGGAATCTGCCATGTGGGGAATGATTGCAACCTGGCGTATGGCCGTGGAAGGGATTACAAAGGGGGCTGGGCTTTTAAAGGACGGGAAGGACGCAGGGGATGCCATTGAGACAGCCATCCGTGAGGTAGAGGATTTTCCATACTACAAGTCTGTCGGATACGGCGGCCTTCCAAATGAAGAGATGGAAGTGGAGATGGACGCCGCGTTCATGGACGGGGATACGCTGGATATCGGGGCTGTTGCGGCCATTAAGGATTTTGCCAACCCTGTTTCCATTGCAAGGCGCTTAAGCCATGAAAAGGTCAACAGCCTGCTGGTGGCCGAGGGTGCTGAGAAATTTGCCCATAAGGAAGGATTTGAGCGCAAAAACATGCTGACCGACCGCGCCAAGGCACATTACCGCAAGCGGGTAAAGGAAGTGGCTGCCCAGGAAATCAAGCCTTACTCCGGTCATGATACCGTGGGCATGGCGTGTCTGGATATGACAGGAAAAATGACTGCCGCCACATCCACCAGCGGGCTTTTCATGAAGAAAAAGGGACGGGTGGGGGATTCGCCTATCTCAGGTTCTGGTTTTTATGCGGACAGCAAACGCGGCGCAGCCAGTGCAACCGGACTTGGGGAGGACCTGATGAAAGGGTGCATTTCCTATGAAATCGTACGCCTTATGGGGGAAGGCATGCATCCCCAGGAAGCATGTGAGACAGCGGTGAACCGGCTGGACGCGGAGTTAAAAGAGAGAAGGGGCCAGGCCGGCGACCTTTCCCTGATTGCCATGAACCCCAAGGGTGAGTGGGGCGTTGCCACCAACATTGAGGGCTTTTCCTTTGCAGTTGTCACGGAAAACCAGGAACCCACGGTTTATCTGGTAACACGGGGCGGGGACGGACATTGCACCTTTGAGGCTGCCTCAGAGGAGTGGATGGAAAATTACATGAAGACGCGTATGGCGCCTATCGAGGAATAAGGGATGGGCTTGAATATGGGCTTTGATAAGGGTTTTGATCAGTGTATCATAGAGGCAGTGGACCGTTTAAAGGATGAGATGATTGACAGTATCCTTGAACTGGTGCGGATTGACAGCGTGGAAGGGGAAGGATTAAAAGAGGCACCTTTCGGCCCGGGCGTGAAGCAGGCTCTTTTAAGCGCGCTGGATATCAGCAGGCGTCTGGGATTTGACACGGTGAATCTTGACAACTACATTGGTTATGCACAGTATGGCAGGGGAGCGGACGGATACGTCTGCGCCATCGGGCATGTGGATGTGGTGCCGCCGGGGGAGGGATGGAAACAGCCTCCCTTTAGCGGATATATGGAAAACGGAATTATCTACAGCAGGGGAGTATTGGACAATAAAGGGCCTGTTCTGGCCTGCCTTTACGGGCTGGCGGCCCTTAAGAAGCTGGGGGCAAAGCTAAGGCACCCGGTCAGGATTATCTTTGGATGTGACGAGGAAACAGGCTTTGAGGACCTGAAGTATTATCTCACAAAGGAAAAGCCCCCCATATACGGGTTTACGCCAGACTGTAAGTATCCGGTGGTGTACAGTGAGAGAGGACGGGCCGTTGTGCGGATTCTTGGGGGCAAAGAAAAGCTGGAACCATTTTTCGGATTTGTGAACCAGTATTTTATCGGCGCCAGGAATACAGGGGACCGCCTGGGGATTGACTTTTTCCATGAAGAATACGGGACCATGGAAATGCGCGGGTATAAACTTGGATGTGTGGAAGGAATGGTCAGCTTTGACGTGACCCTCAGCTATCCGGGCGGAACCGCCATCCGGCAAATCATGGAAAAGATTCAGGGGAAGGCTTTGGAATCAGGGCTTTACACAGAGCTGGTCATGAATTATGACCCGGTCATATTTGAAAAGGACAGTCCCATGGTAAAAGCGCTACAGGAGAGCTATGAGATTGTAACGGGACAGGACGGGACGCCGGTTACCACCACGGGCGGGACCTATGCCAAGGGTATGCCTGGAATCGTGCCCTTTGGCCCAAGTTTTCCGGGGCAGAAGGGAATCGGGCATAATCCCAATGAATGGATGACCGTGGACGACCTGATGACAAACGCAAGGATATATGCATTGGCCTTGTACCGGCTGGGGCAGTTGTAGGCAGCAGGGAAATGGCGGCGGGTACAGATACAGACAGTGGTTAACCGGATGCGGATTGGCACTCGGACGGTCAGACCGATGGATCAGATAGGGAGGAACGTAAAACTATGTTGGAAATATGCTGCGGCAGCTACTATGATGCGGTTCAGGCCGCGTCCGGGGGCGCCAAAAGGATTGAGTTAAACAGCGGGCTGCATCTGGGCGGGCTTACCCCGTCCCTGGGCACCCTTGAGCTTGTGAAGGAACACTGCAATATCAGGACAGTGGCAATGGTGCGTCCAAGAGGCGGCGGCTTCTGTTACTGCAAAGAGGATTTTGAGGTAATGGAAAGGGATACCGGGATCCTGGTCAGCCACGGGGCGGATGGAATTGCCTTTGGCTGCCTGAACCCGGATGCAACCATTAACCGGGAGCAGAATGAAAGGCTGATTTCCATCATCCATGAATATGGGAAGGAAGCCGTATTCCACCGGGCCTTTGACTGCACGGACAATCCTTACAGGTCCATGGAGCTGCTCATAGACATGGGGGTGGACCGGGTGCTTACCAGCGGACTAAAAGCCAAGGCAGCACAAGGCACGGCTCTCCTAAAGGAACTGCAGGCCATGTACGGGGACAGGATTGAAATCCTGGCAGGAAGCGGCATCCATGCCGGCAATGCCAGGAAGCTGATGGACGACACCGGTATTACCCAGGTCCACAGTTCCTGCAAGGACTGGGTAAAGGACCCGACCACCATTGTAAACAGCGTTTCCTATGCCTTTGGGGATGCGCCCAACGAAAATGCTTACGATGTGGTATCTGAGGAACTGGTGCGCAGACTTCTCATCAGCATCGGCGAGGCAGAGGGGATAGGGCTATGATTGCCAAATACAAGAAGAACATCATGGTGCGCAGGCTCATAACCATTGCAGCGGTCATTGTCTCCGCACTGCTTCAGACCTATGTAATCCAGGCATTTATCCGGCCGGCCAACCTTTTGTCCAGCGGTTTTACCGGCGTGGCAATCCTGATTGACAGGATTGCCTCTTTATATGGACATAATATCTCCACATCCCTGGGAATGCTGGTCCTCAACATACCGGTAGCTATCCTGTGCAGCAAAAGCATCAGCATGCGTTTTACCTTTTATTCCATGCTGCAGGTATTCCTTGCCAGCTTTTTCCTGAAGGTGTTCCACTTTAAGCCATTGTTCAATGACGTGCTTCTGGATGTGGTGTTTGGCGGCTTCCTGTACGGTATTGCCATTGCCATCGCGCTGCGCGGAAATGCCTCCACCGGGGGCACTGACTTCATTGCGCTGTATGTGTCCAATAAGACCGGGAAATCCATATGGGAATATGTGTTTGCAGGAAACTGTGTCATCCTGTGTATTTTCGGGTATATGTTCGGATGGCTTTATGCCGGGTACTCCATCTTATTCCAGTTTGTTTCCACCAAAGCCATTTCCGCCTTCCATCACAGGTATGAGCGGGTCACTCTGCAGATTACCACCACCAATGCAGAGGATGTGATTAAGGCTTACGTGAAACAGTACAGGCATGGGATATCCTGCGTGGACGCCATAGGAGGCTACAGCCACAGGAAAATGTACCTGCTGCACACCGTGGTATCCTCCTATGAGGTGAATGATATCGTCCACCTGATGCGGGAACAGGATCCGCATGTGATTGTGAATATGATTAAGACAGAGAACTTTTATGGTGGGTTTTATCAGGCGCCGATTGAATAAGGCTGCCATGCCATCCTATGATTCATTTCCCCTTTTGTTCCTGTCATATATCTGATATAATAGTGAAAAAGGAGGCGGGTTATATGAAACTCTGCATTGCATTAACTGGAATAGTCCCAAAACAATCATTAATGGATCAGGAGGATTATAATGACTATTCCAGACAGCAGCAGGATTTATCCCAGAACGGGAGATACGCAGATTGTATATTTGAAGAATGTAATTGAGAATCCCAATATAGAAATAGGGGAATTTACAATTTATAATGATTTTGTCCATGACCCAAGGGATTTTCAAAGGAATAATGTGCTTTACCATTATCCAATCAATCAGGACAGGCTTATCATCGGGAAATTCTGTTCCATTGCATGCGGCGCCAGATTCCTGTTCAACAGTGCGAACCACACCATGCACTCCCTTGCCACCTATACATTCCCTTTGTTTTACGAAGCATGGGGACATGGCATGAGACCTGACATGGCGTGGGATAATAAAGGTAATATTGTCATCGGCAGCGATGTATGGATTGGATATGAGGCAGTTATCTTGGCAGGGGTTACCATTGGCGATGGGGCCATCATCGGAACCAGGGCCGTTGTCACCAAGGATGTGCCGTCATATACAATCGTAGGAGGCGTCCCGGCCAGGGTGATACGGAAACGTTTCTCAGATGAAGATATACAAACACTACAGCAGATGAGGTGGTGGGACTGGCCGGTGGAGAAGATTGCATCTGCCATACCATTGATACAGGCAGGAGACATTGATTCATTAAAGACGCTTCATCCGTAGATAGGATGGGATTCATAGTGGCAGGCAGCGGATTGCAGCTGCCTGCCGGTTTATAGTATAAAGATTCGTTTTTGTCATGGGGGATTGGTTATGAATATGAATCTTATTATATCGGATTTGATTGAAAATAATATTGAAAGAATACTGAAATATTTAGGCGGGCGCGTAAAGGCAGAATTCAAGAAGAGCCAGGTTCGATTCAGGATAGCATTCCAGAATTATTTAAGTACATCATATAATAAGTATAGTAAAGTAAAAACTATATTATATAATGATGAACCCATTTATTTATATGAATTTTTTGTCTGTAATGAATTAGAAAATGATAGATTTACAATTGATACAAACGAACATATAAAAGACTTACTGAATATATCACATTATATCATCATTACGGGCAGCGGTGGGATTGGTAAATCCATGATGATGAGACACTTCTTGATAAAAGCAATACAGGATAAAACATACATCCCCATCCTTCTGGAATTAAGGGATTATTCTGACTTTCCAGGGGATTTTCAGGAATTTATTTACCATTCCCTTACCGCATTAGAGTTTGACCTGGAAAAGGGTATGAAAGTTATTTCCAGCAGTTCACTGTCCTTAAATGCATGGAATTCACAAAAGAGCAGTCCATTATGATGATTAACAGGTTAAGTTATGATTATGAGATAAAGCAGAAATTCATCAATTATCTTCGGGATAAATTGTATGAATCACACAAGACCTTTGCCTCTAACCCTTTACTTTTAACAATACTTTTATTAACATATCATGAGTATGCGGAAATACCGGATAAACTTCACCTTTTTTACTCTTATGCATTTGATACGCTTTACATAAAACATGATGCGCGCAAAGGATTTAAACGTGATTTCCGTTCAGACTTAAGTGTTGATGATTTCAGGTTGGTATTAGCCACATTTTGTATGAGGACCTATATTCAAGAAATTTATGAATTCACATCCGATGATATAAGAAAATTAATAAAGGAAATACTTGATAAAAAGGTGAAAACAAAAGCATCCACAGAAGATTACATAGATGATCTTTGTACGGC
>PPYE01643724.1_pt1 | contig 20280 bp, 14 predicted proteins | sample 1559881 | NCBI WGS metagenome assembly PPYE01 (sample SAMN08240022, study PRJNA423297) | Human gut metagenome, whole genome shotgun sequencing project.
AATACGACAAGGATGTTCCTTTGATCAACTTACCACAAATGTCAGAAGTTTGGACACCAGCACAAACGATGGTTACCAACGCTGCTAGTGGCAAGATGACACCAAAGCAAGCTGCTAATAAAGCACAGAAGACCATTTTAACTAATATCTCACAAAAGTACGACAAGTAATTTAAATTGTAATTTAAGGGGGCTGAAACAAAATTCGTTTTGTCTCAGCCCTTTTTAAAAAGAAAAAAGCATTAAATCTAGGATTTATTAGGAAAGGGGTGCGGGCGACATGCAAAAGAAAGATGTAAAAAAAGCGCAACGCCTGTCAATTATTCCCGGGCTAGGTCAATTTTATAATGGTCAGACCATCAAAGGTGTCGGCTTCATCATTATCTTATTGGCGTTCGTTGCTGAATTCATCTTTGGCGGCTTTAGCGCGTTTGCTAACTTGGTGACTTTGGGTTCGGTCTCAATGGAAGACAACTCATTGTTCATGATGATTTATGGGACGTTGCAGATTCTGTTGACGATTGTCTTCATCGTGTTCTACATTGCGAACTTATATGATGCAAAACACGTGGCCCAATTAATCAACAATGGGAAAAAGGTTTCACACACATTCAAAGAATTAGGGGCTAGTCTTGTTGACGGTGGGTTCGCCTACCTGTTAACGACTCCAGCGTACTTCCTAATGATTTTCACGATTGTGTTCCCAGTATTAGTAACCTTACTGATGGCATTCACGAACTATGATTTCGCGCATATTCCACCGGCTATGTTACTCGACTGGATCGGCTTCAAGAACTTCACATCAATGTTCTTCTTGAGTAGCTACCGTGCAACCTTTAACGCAGTCTTTGGCTGGACAGTTATTTGGACGGTCTGTGCAACCACGTTACAAATTATTATCGGGATTGCCACTGCGGTGATTGCTAATCAGAACTTCATTAAAGGAAAGCGCTTCTTCGGGGTTATTTTCTTACTCCCTTGGGCTATTCCAGCGTTTGTTTCAATTATGAGTTTTTCAAACATTTTCAACGATTCTGCCGGTGCGATTAACGTGCAAGTCATTGGCCTATGGAACACATTAGTCCCATTTGCCCATATTGCACCAATTCATTGGATGACCGATACATTCTGGACGAAAGTTGCCATTATTATGATTCAAGGTTGGCTTGGGTTCCCATACATCTATGTGATGATTACGGGGATTTTACAAGCGATTCCAGAAGATTTATACGAAGCTGCGACCCTGGATGGGGCAACGGTGATGCAGAAGTTCAATAAAATCACGTTACCAACGATTTTTGCGATTGCTGCACCAATCTTCGTGACCCAATACACGTTTAACTTCAACAACTTCTCGATGATTTATCTGTTTAACCAAGGTGGTCCAGGCGATGTTGGGGCGAATGCCGGTGGGACTGATATCCTGATTTCATGGATTTACAAGTTAACGACCGGGACATCCCCACAGTACTCGTTAGCCGCAGCGGTTACACTGATTATTTCCGTCTTAGTCATTGGGATCTCATTGATTGTCTTCAAGAAGACCCACGCTTTTGAAATGGGGGACTAGTGTTATGGATAATGCACAAGCAGTGGCACCTAAAAATGCCAATTCAAAACAAAATAGCGCGCGTCGGCACCGTTTCTGGAAAGAGTTCTTTACGTATTTTTACATGGTCGTTCTTGGGATTATTATCATTTATCCCGTTCTGATTACGTTCATTACGGCGTTTAAGGATGCTAACGTGCAAGCCTTCGTCCTCGACTTCGGTGGTAAGTGGACGTTGGTTAACTTCAAAAACTTATTTACGCAGACGTTATACGGTAGCTGGTATCTGAACACGATGATTATTTCAGTCTCATGTATGGTGATCCAAGTCATCGTTGTTACGTTAGCTGGTTACGTTTACAGTCGGTATCGTTTTGCAGGTAAGAAGTTCAGTTTGACCTTCTTTATCGTAATTCAAATGGTCCCAACAATGGCTGCTTTGACTGCTTACTACGTCTTAGCTAACATGTTGAATGCTTTGGACCATTACTGGTTCTTAACTGCGATTTACATTGGTGGTGGGATTCCACAGAATACGTGGTTGATGAAAGGCTACTTCGACAATGTGCCATATGACTTGGATGAATCTGCCAAGCTAGATGGTGCCGGTAACTTTAAGATTTTCTGGTCGATTGTCTTACCACTGGTTAAACCAATGATCGCGGTTCAAGCGCTATGGGCATTCATGTCACCAGTTCAAGATTACCTGATGGCGAAGTTCTTATTGACGTCTGAATCGCACTATACGGTTGCCGTTGGGCTTCAAACATTCATTAACAACGCACAAAATCAACAAGTAGTCCTCTTCTCGGCAGGGGCAATCTTAGTGGCGTTACCAATTGCTGCCTTGTTCTTCTACCTACAACGGTTCTTCGTTTCTGGACTACTTGCTGGTGGGAGCAAAGGTTAAAACAAAATTTAGTAGGGGTGAAATTAGATGCAGAGTACGAAAAACAAACCAACCGCGTTTCCGGTCCGGTTTTTTGGCAGCCTCTTCTCACCTCGAAGAATGTTTGCCAACCGGGATCAATTTAACTGGTTACAGATTATCGTCTTATTTATCTTTCTGACTGCGGTGATGGTGATGCCGATTCCGTTTTATTACAATCATCAAACGAATTTCAACTTATCACCATTTCTGCCACATATCGATAAAATGATGGCGAGTGACCAGATGCAAACCGCATTGAAAGCCGCTGATTATCACAATCAGCAGTTCGACAATGTGCAGCATCAAGTGATTATTAAAACTAAGGATAACGTTGCTGGCTTTGACCTGACGACAGCCGATATGGCGGGGCGTAAAAACGTCATTAATCTGCACACGAGTACCTTTCAAGTGAAGTCAGTTGGCAGTACTTTCAAAGCAAAGTACGTTCCGGGACATAATTTGAAGACGAATGCGCACGCATTTCTGGTTAATTCCTGGTATCAGAGTAATAAGGTCATGATTGGGCTCTTTATGCTGATGGCGCTGGGGTTGATCATCGTTGGGGTCAACTTGATTCTCGTAAATGGAGCGGCTTTCTTCTTGTTCTTGTCACGGCACAATAAAATTACGCATATTCGCAACTTTCGCGAGGGGGTCAATTTAACCCTCATGATGATGGGAATTGGGAGTTTGTTAGCGATGGTGATTGGGCTCATCCACTTTGACGTCACTATCGAATTGACCGTTCAATCATTGAGCTTAGCGTTCGTTGTGCTATGGGTATACCTGAAAACGAAATTTAAAGATCCAGAAGTTGACCAAACCATGTTACTTTAGGCCAATTAGTAAGCATAGAAATGAGGAAGATTAATGGCACGCGATACGCAAACACAATTACGCAACGAAATGATTTACTCAGTCTTTGTCCGCAATTACTCTGAGGCTGGCAATTTTGCTGGCGTCACCGCTGACTTGCAACGAATTAAGGATCTGGGGACCGACATTTTATGGTTACTACCAATCAATCCGATTGGTGAAGTTAACCGTAAAGGGTCGTTGGGTTCACCCTATGCAATTAAGGACTATCGGAAAATCAACCCAGAATATGGGACCTTGGATGATTTTAAGGCACTGACGACTAAGGCGCATGAACTTGGCATGCGGGTGATGATGGATATTGTCTATAATCACACGTCACCAGATTCAGTCTTAGCTACTGAGCATCCTGAATGGTTTTACCATGATGCTGAAGGTCAGCTAACGAACAAAGTTGGTGATTGGAGTGACGTCAAGGACTTGGATTACGGCCACCATGATTTGTGGCAGTATCAAATCGATACGTTGTTGTATTGGCGTCAATTCGTAGATGGTTATCGCTGTGATGTCGCCCCATTAGTTCCCTTAGATTTCTGGCTAGAAGCACGTCAACAAGTCAATGCCAAGTACCCAGGAACCTTGTGGCTGGCGGAATCAGCCGGTAGTGGCTTTATTCAAGAACTCCGCTCACAGGGATACACTGGATTATCAGATAGCGAGCTATACCAAGCATTTGATATGACTTACGACTACGATGTCTTCAGTGATTTCAAGGATTACTGGCAAGGCCGGCGTACGGTCGACCAGTATGTTGACTTATTACAACGACAAGATGCGACTTTCCCAGGTAACTATGTCAAAATGCGGTTCTTGGAGAATCATGACAACGCCCGGATGATGAGCTTAATGCATAGTGAATCTGAAGCGGTGAATGCGTTGACTTGGATCTTTATGCAACGTGGTATTCCGTTAATTTATAACGGGCAAGAATTCAGCGCTGAACATCAGCCGTCATTATTTGACCGCGATGTCATGGTGAACGACCGTCATGGTGACTTAACAGCATTGATTCAAAAGCTGGTTGCGATTAAGCACGAACCGCTGATGCGGGCTGCTGATTATCAATTAGCGGTCGTTGAAGATGGCATTATCAAAGTTAGCTATCAAGCCGCTGGCGCTGCATTGACGGCTTGGATTCCACTGAAAGGTCAAGTAACAACGGTTAAGACGACGCTGCCTGATGATCATTATCAAAATATCTTGACGGATACGGCAGTCGAGGTCAATAATCATCAGCTTCAAGTTAATGGTCAACCAGTACTAATTAAATATACGACAAATACGACTGCGACGAAGGTTGCGGATCAATCCAACTAATCGGTTATCGAAGGATGGCAATTGGTTGAAAAAGCAAGCGCTTGCGGGGCGCTGTGCAGTGGACGTTGTTTAGAAGTGAGAATACAAGGGAGTGGATTTCGATGGTTGAAATGAATCTCGATCACATTTACAAAAAATATGAAGGTAACGATAAGTACTCCGTTACCGACATGAATCTTGATATTAAAGATGGTGAGTTCATCTTCTTTATCGGGCCATCTGGTTGCGGTAAGTCGACGACATTACGGATGATTGCCGGCTTGGAAGATATTACTAAGGGCGATTTTAAGATGAATGGCCAAGTCATGAACGACGTGGAACCTAAGAACCGGGACATCGCGATGGTTTTCCAAACTTACGCGTTGTATCCAAACATGACGGTCTTTGACAACATGGCGTTTGGACTGAAAATTCGGAAGACTTATAGTAATACGGAAATTAAAAAACGGGTCGACAATGCCGCCGAACAATTAGGATTAACGGACTACTTACAACGTAAGCCTGCTAACCTTTCCGGTGGTCAACGGCAACGGGTTGCTTTAGGCCGGGCGATTGTTCGGGACGCGGGGACGTTCCTGCTAGATGAACCACTGTCTAACTTGGATGCCAAGTTGCGGGTTGATATGCGGACCACCATCGCTCAAATGCACCAGCGTTTGAAGACCAACATGATCTACGTCACCCATGATCAAATTGAAGCGATGACGATGGCTGACCGGATTGTGATTATGAATGATGGTAAAATCATGCAAGTCGGAACCCCACACGAACTCTACAATGAACCCGTCAACCAATTTGTGGCTGGCTTCATGGGGTCACCATCAATGAACTTCTTCAACGCAACGCTTCATGACGGCCGGGTCAGTGATGGCGAAGGCTTAGATGTTGCCGTACCAGAAGGACAACTGAAGATTCTCAAGGCACAAGGCTATGATCAAAAGAAGATGATTGTCGGGATTCGGCCAGAAGATATTCACGCTGAACAAATCGCCTTGGAAGCAATGCCGAACTCAATCGTCAAGACGAAGGTCATGGTCTCTGAATTCTTGGGTGCTGAAAGTATGCTGTACTGCACGGCTGGTAAGTCTAAGTTTACCGCTCAAGTGGATGCACGTGATTATCATAATCCAGGCGAAAACGTTGAAGTGGCATTTGAAATGGCAAAGGCGCACTTCTTTGACCCAGAAACTAAAGATGTTATTCGGTAATTTCACATTACGGAGGAGCAATTACAATGAAACGCATTTTTGAAGTAGATCCGTGGCACGTTGTCAGCCATGAACTCGTTCCAGCGGATAAGCGACTACAAGAGAGTATGACGAGTATCGGTAATGGCTACATGGGCATGCGTGGCATGTTTGAAGAACATTACTCGGGCGATACGCTAAAAGGAATTTATATTGGTGGGGTCTGGTATCCCGACAAGACGCGGGTCGGCTGGTGGAAGAATGGCTACCCGGATTACTTTGGTAAGGTGATCAATTCGGTCAACTTCATCAAGGTCAACGTGACGATTGATGGCGACCAAGTCGATTTGGCGAAGGACAATGTCAGTGATTTCACCTTGGACCTCGACATGTACACCGGAATTTTGCGGCGGTCATTTATCGTGACGAAGGGTGAAAAACGTGTTCAGTTCATGATTGACCGGTTCGTTAGTGTGGCACAAAAGGAATTATTCGATGTGCACTATAGCGTTCATAATTTGAGTAATGAACCGGTACAAGTCAGCTTTATGTCGCAGATCGATGCGGACGTCTTTAATGAAGATGCCAACTATGATGAACAGTTCTGGCAAGTGCTCGACAAGAGCCATGCGATCACGGGTGGCAGTATGTTTGCCGAAACCAAGCCGAATGACTTTGGCACGCCACGATTCACCCTAGGGATGCAGATGTTGCATGAAACGTCGTTGCGGGGAATCAACGCATCGGATGCTGAAAAAGCCGTCACGAACATTTTCCGTGGCGAATTAGCGCCGGATGAGACTAAGAATTTTGAAAAACGAGTCTTGGTCGTGACTTCGCGTGATTATGCCGACATGCCTGCGATGCGGACCGGACTAGCTGAGTTGAGTGAAACTGTCAGTTCGCAGTCATATGAAGACCTGCGTCAGGCGCACGTTGATGGCTGGGCACAACGTTGGCAATTGGCTGATGTTGTCATTGACGGTGACGATGCGGCGCAACAAGGGATTCGCTTTAACCTCTTCCAGCTGTTCTCAACCTACTATGGCGAAGACAAGCGTTTGAACTTAGGGCCTAAGGGCTTCACTGGTGAAAAATACGGTGGTGCCACATATTGGGATACCGAAGCGTTTGGCGTACCGTTCTACCTATCGTTGGCAAAACCAGAAGTGACCGAAAACCTCTTGGAATATCGGTATAATCAGCTGGCTGGTGCGTTCCACAATGCTAAAATGCAAGGCTTGGCGGGCGCACTCTATCCGATGGTGACCTTCAACGGAATCGAATGCCATAACGAATGGGAAATCACGTTTGAAGAAATTCACCGCAACGGCTCGATTGCCTATGCCATCTTTAACTACACGCGCTATACCGGCGATGAGACCTACTTGAAGACTAAAGGTATCGACGTTTTGACTGGAATCTCACGTTTCTGGGCGGACCGGGTTCACTTCTCGCAACGGAATCAGCAATACATGATTCACGGTGTCACCGGGCCAAATGAATACGAGAATAACGTCAATAACAACTGGTACACCAACTTCATGGCACGCTGGACGTTGGAATACACGTTGGCCAGCTTGAAGAAGGTCAGTGCTGATAAACGGGCGGAACTCAAGATTACTGATGATGAATTAGCCAAATGGCAGGACATTATCGATCGGATGTACTTCCCACATGATGACAAATTGGGCATCTTCGTTCAACAGGATGGCTTCCTAGATAAGGATGTTCAGCCTGTCTCAGCCATCCCAGCAGATCAGCGGCCCATTAATCAGCACTGGTCATGGGATCACATTCTCCGGTCACCGTATATTAAGCAGGCGGATGTCTTGCAAGGCATCTACTACTTCATGGATTGGTTCACACCGGAAGAGAAGAAACGCAATTTTGATTTCTATGAACCACTAACGGTCCACGAATCAAGCTTGTCACCAGCTGTCCACGCCATTTTAGCCGCTGACCTGCACTATGAAGATAAAGCGGTCGAAATGTACGAACGGACTGCCCGACTTGACTTGGATAACTACAACAATGACACGGTCGATGGGCTACACATCACGTCCATGACTGGCTCATGGTTGGCAATCGTTCAAGGCTTCGCTGGCATGCGTGTGACTGACGATACGTTAGCCTTTGCACCGTTTGTTCCAAAGGCTTGGACCCGTTATCAGTTCCACGTGAACTTCCGCGGTCGCTTGCTCAAAGTCGATGTTGACCAACAGGGGACGACCGTTGAATTGGTCAGTGGTAATCCATTGACCATCGAATTGAACGGCAAGACCGTCGAAGTCGCAAATACCGTCTCCACAAAATAATAACCTGCCTTGATTCACACCTGGCCGTAACTGGTGGGGATCAAGACTCAACCCTAGAATGATTCCAAGTTCATTCTAACCTACTCCTAGAGGGCCCGTATCGGTTTGATGCGGGCTTTTTGGGCGTCAGGAAACTTGTGCGAATGTGGTGGTTAGCAGTGAATAGTGTTTTGCGGTGGTCGTGTGGTAAAACTAGTAACTGCCCACGATTGGCGGTGACCATGAGCAAATGGTGATGTGAACTTAGAAAAGCGTGTGCGGTGTGCGAAAACGGCTCGTTTCAAGTGACCAAGTATGCGTGTGCGAAGTCGTGTCTCGCGATGAGCAGGCAAAAAAGTCGCTTCGAAATTCGAAACGACTTTTGAACGCTATTTAAATCCGGCTATTTATATCTGTGCTTTTCTGTCTGCTATTTTGCTGGTTGCTAGTGATTCACGATTAATCTGGCTGGATGGGAGCGCGCACGCCGATTCAGCACGGCTGATTGTGGCGCTGTTTATAGGCCATCTAATCGCTATTTAAGTGGGCTGTTCAAGCCGAGAACGTCCATTTCATAGATACGGACGGCAGTATCGGCCACTTGGGTCGGTTTGTCGACCACGATGCGGACGTAACGGGCGGTCGTTGCGGCAAAGGTATTCAGGCTTGTGGCCTTCGTGTTGTCGTACGTGCGGGCAACATCCTTGAAGTGTTTACCATCTGTGCTGACTTGAATCGTCCATGCTTTGGTATTCATATCCGCGCTTTCACCACCCGCCTTGGCGTGGGCGAGTTTGACCGCGCTAACGGTAGCTTGGTGGCCTAAATCAAGCGTTAACGTATGCGGGGCTTTACCAGTGGCACACCACTTGGTACTGAGTTTGCCATCAACGGCCATCTTTGGCGCTTCACTGCTATTGGTGTAACCCGAGGCACTCGTCTTCGCATTCTTCGATAGCACCGTCAGCGCACCTTTGGCCTTAGGCGTGATCGTAATCAATTTCTTCATCGTCACGGAACGCTGACCGTCCTTGTTTTTGGCGGTCAGAGTGACGTTATAGGTGCCAGCCTTAGCGTACGTGACCGTTGGGTTCTTAGCCGTACTGCTGGTTTGCTTGGCACCGGTGAACTGCCACTTAAAGCTAGTCGCGTTGTTGGATGACGTGTTCGTAAACTTGATGGTACTTCCGGGACTAGCTAAGGTCCGGTCGACGGTAAAGGCTGCTTTGGGCTTGCGGTTATCGGGCCATTTCAACGTGGTCACTTTGGAGGCCGGGCCACGTTGGTTCCAAATGTCGACTGGGACGACCATCAAATCAGTTTCATTTTGTTGCCCAGTCCGCTCGAGGGCGTTGAGGTAGAAATTAGTTGTATCAGTTGCGCCGAGAAATGAGCGTGAGCCATTCTGGTTGCGTTGGTAGATTTCATAGTGGTCCAAATGCTTAGTTGATGCGGCTTGCCAGCTCAAGTTCACGCCAGCGTACTTGCCTTCTTCATCAAAGACACGGTTGTCGATGGCGACGGACTTAACGGCCGTTGGACTGGCTTGCGGCTTGCCCGTGATTGCCAACCGCCCTAATTGTGCGCGATAACTGGTATCCGACTTGCTGGTCGTTAGGCTTAGACTGATTGATTTCACGGTCTTCTTAGCAAGCCCACTGACGTCGTAATCGATCGTTTGCCACTTAGAGCTGAGAGCCTGATCGCCCTTGATCGTCTTCTTGCGACCATCTTTTAACGTGACCACTAAATCTAATTGGGTCTTATCCGTGGCTTTCGCAGCGACCTTGACTTGGGTGTTGGTGGTAAACGGAATATCGGTCGTATAGAGCTTGATGGTGCTGGTCTTGTTCTTGCGCATCTGACCGGACAGCTGAATATCGTTGCCACCGTCATAGGCGTCGGTATAGTCGAAAGCCGCTTTTAAGTCGTTACCAGAGGGATTGTCGATCATCCAGCGGTAAGTCGGGTTGATGGCCTGCAACGAGCGGTTATTCCAATCGCGAAGTGAGACCTTGCGCCCCTTGATAAAGTAGTTATAGCCATTCCCTAAGCTGAAGTTAGTGACGAATGGTTGTTTCGTAATGGCACTTTTCTCCACGGCATAGGTGGCAACACCGGGCCACTGACTTGACGTTTTGGACGGAACGCTACGTGACGGATCGCTATGACTGTTCACCCATAGCGTTTCTTCCTTAGATTGGAATTCATCGGGCGTTTCAGATGACGTATAGGTCCAATTCGGGGCGTAAAGGCCTAGCGACGTGTAAGGAACGTTGTGCTGGTTGGCAAACAGATCCCAGCGGACGGGTGTCGAAGTACCATCCGCCTGAACGTCGATGCCGGCGAAGAGGTTATAAGGGTTGAGCCCCAGCTTTTCAGCCCGGTCCCGCGACTTTTTGAGCAAGTCCTGGCTCGCTAACCGTTTCTTCGTCCACCAGAAGTTCAGGAACATTGAATCCGCGACTGGCTTCATGTTGGCGTCGACGAGGTAGGACTGGTTTTCCTGAGTAAGCGCATTTTGCCAATCCATCTTACCGTCCTTGGTCATCGAATCGTACCACATCAGGTCCAACTTGCTGCCGGCTTTTTTCTTGTATTCCTTGATCAATTGTTGCATGAGCTGTGCGTGCTTTTTGGTTAGCCCGCTCTTCGTCGTGGACTGGCTGTTCTTACCACTAGCGGCGGAGTCAAAGCTCTTCACTTCGGGGTCAGTCTCTTGATTGATGAACCAGCCATCAAACCCATAGGCCTTAGCAACCGCTACCAATTTATCAGCCATAGGAAAATGACCGTCCTTATCTTGTTTCAGGAAGTCATTGAGCCATTTGAGCTTGCCGCCACTAACGACCTGCGGAAAGAAAACGGTTCCAAGAACGGGCACGCCATTTTTATGAGCGGCATCAATGACATCGGCCGTGGGTGGCACGATCAAGCCTTCACCCGCTGAGCCGCCCCAGTAGACGAGTTGATCAATATATTGCCAATTTGAGAAGACATTGGCGTCAAACGTATTGATCCCGCGGGGCGCATTTCCACTGGTCGACGCGTTCATAATCGATAATGCGACGACTTTCATTTTAGGGTCCTGGGTCTTGTTGACGGTTGGGAGCTGCCATTTGTCGATGCGCTTGGCCAGTGGTACGGTCGCAACATTGTATTTGGCCTGCTTGTCCTGACTGAATTGCCACTTTAGCAGCTGATTAGGAAACCAGTACGGCGCTTCTGGTTGGTTATCCATTCCTTTATCCAGACTGGCTTCAGCGGTCTGTTTGTAGCTGACTTTGCCACTAGATTGCTGGCTTGAACATGCTGACAAGCTGAGCGCGGCTATCAGTAGGGCAAACGTACTCGCGATTTGGCGTTGCCGTCTTATTCTCATGATACTGTTCCTCCCTTGATCAAATCTGAGTCACCTGACGAAGACGACCATGGCCATGTGGACTGACGATTGAAAGTCACCAGATAATGGCGATAAACGGTAATAAATTAGTGCTTCCGAGGTGGCTATCAATCGTCTTGCTGAGTCGTAACGGCTTTGGTAAAGTCCGGCCACACGACCAGGGTCATCTATACATTACTGGTATGTATGATATATAATTTTTTCAGTAAAGGGTATCGACAAATTAAAGGAATTAAGGGACAAAATAAACTAATTGATGACTGAAATGGCGCCAGGTTAGATGGTTTATCTGAATTTACGCGCACAGTCTGGGTTGATTAGGGCGGGGCTGAATCATGAAAAGATGGATGAAAGCGTTATCAATGTTGCTTTTTTTGGATTGATTGAAGTCGTGTAGTATAACGACCTACCAGGAAGGTGATTAGTTATTAAATATAAAGTTGATAATGGTGAGTACCCGACTGGTAAGGACGCTGTCGATCCCAAGCGGGTCAAATATCTGAAGTTAATTAGTAAGTTAGCAACCTTTACTTGTATTGCGATGTACGTGTCGTATATTCCGCAAATCATTGATAATTTTACTGGTAATCCGGTGTCGCCGCTACAACCCCTTGTTGCAATGATCAACGGGATGTTATGGACGGGGTATGGCTGGTTCAAGACGTATAAAGACTGGCCAGTCATCATCTCGAATGTCCCTGGGGTTATCTTTGGTTTCATCACCGTTTTAACCGTATATGTTCATTAACCATAACCGAAAATAGATAATAACAATCAGCCGACAGATTTTTTGTCAGTTGTATAGCTAATAAATTCCGCCATTTTGTGCTAACATTGATCACAAAATGGCGGAATTTATTATGAATCGGGATTCAAACGTGCCAGTCATGTGGCTTAAGGATGACAAGCAAACCGTGTCGATGCAGGACGTGCTAGCCGACTTTGATAAACCGGCTGAAGACGAGTAGACGGGACAGATTAGCTTTTACAATCGCATTTAAGGTTCAACAAAAGTTGCTGCGGTTATAACTGGCAACGGCATTTAAGGCTCAACAAAATAGGACCCGGAATCAATCCACAATGATTGATTTCGGGTCCTATTAGTCATTTAGAAACACATTCGCAATGAGTCGCTCAAACAACAGCGACGGATTTTGATTTTTAGCTTAATGCTGGTCTAATGCGACTTGAGCTAATAACAAGCCACCAGCAATACCGGAGTTGTTTCCAAGTCCGGCGGGAACGATGTAGTCGTCGAGTGCCGGCACTTCTTCATAGCCGTTTAGATAAGCCGCGAATTTTTCGCGAATCATTGGGAAGAGTTGCCGTTGATTCATGACACCACCATTTAAGATGATTTTGTCTGGTGCAAACGCAACGGTCAGATTGACGCAAGCCTGCGCGATATAGTCCGCAATGATTGGCCAGACTGGATCATCGACTGGAATATCCTTACCAGCCATCCCAGTCCGTTTACCGACAGCGGGGCCGGCAGCTAGCCCTTCCAGACAGATATCGTGGTATGGGCAACTTGATTTGAAATCGTCGCCAGGGAGCCGATTGAGTCGCATGTGTCCGAGTTCAGTGTGGGTCCGGCCGTTGAAAATCTGATTATGGCTAATAACGCCCGCACCAACGCCAGTCCCAATCGTCATGTAAATACTGTTCGGGACGTCCTTGGCAATCCCAATCATCGCCTCACCATAGGCGGCTTCGTTGACATCGGTCGTCCAGTAGAATGGAATGTCAAACTGCTGCTTCAAATGGCCGAGAAAGTCGTAGTCGCCCCAGCCAGGCTTAGGCGTGGTCGTAATGTAGCCGTATTTTGGATCTTCCGGATTAACGCCGATTGGCCCGAATGACCCGATCCCAATGGCCGCTACAGGATGGGCTGTAAAATAATCATCGACTGCCGCCATGGTTTCGGCCGGGGTGGTCGTCGGAATTGAAATCCGGTCACTAACTTGTCCTTGTTCATCGCCAATCGCACAAACAAATTTTGTGCCACCAGCTTCAATTGCACCTAAAAGCATCGTGTGCCTCCTGTGGATAAAAATATAGTTTTATTAATAAATAGTATACTCTTATTTAATAGCTTTGTTAACGATTACATTAATATTAGCACGCGTCTAGCTCACAGTTGAAATCCGGGCATCGAACTGGTGCTTATAAATTAACCGCGGCAGTCGCATCCGCTGCCGGTTCCGTCAATGCAATCAGTTGCTCGCCCGCCTGAACATCGGTGGCATTTAAACGCTCAACATTAGCGTAACTAGCGGTATTAGTGACCACGACCATGACGGTTGGATCATAGTTAGCGGCTTTCAAGGCGGCCACGTCAAAGGTACCGAGTAAGTCACCTTGATGAACGGTATCGCCCTTTTGAACGTTGGCTGTAAAATGTTCACCCTTTAAGTTGACCGTATCTAATCCTAAATGAATCAGGATTTCCGCGCCGGCAGTCGTTTTGATGCCGTATGCGTGATGGCTATCGTAAGTCACCGTGATGGTACCGTCAGCTGGCGCCAGAACCTGATCAGCGCTAGGGACGATTGCGGCACCGCTACCCATGATTTCAGCTGAAAAGACTTGGTCGTTGACTTGACTTAAAGGTTCACTGGTCCCGGTAACGGGAGCGACGAGGATTTCGTCATTGACGTTAATCGGTGCCTTCGGTGTTTCAGGTCGTTGAACTTGGTCGCGGTCATCGCCGAGGGTTCGTTTTGCATAAATAAAGGTCGGAATAAAGGCGACGACGAACGAAATGACGGCACTAAGCGCGAAGGCTGGAATCGACTTTGAAGCAATTGAGATGAACCCAATGACTGATGCGGGACCCATCGCCACTGATAGGACGTGGAATAGCCCTAGGAAGGCGGAAGCAATTCCAGAAGCAATCGCCGCAAAGACGAATGGATATTTCATCTTCAAGTTGACCCCGAAGATGGCTGGTTCCGTAATTCCGAGTAACGCTGAGACCCCAGCTGAAGAAGTCAGGGCTTTTTGTTTTTGACTTTTAGTGGCAAAGAAAATAGCTAAAGTGGCGGCACCTTGCCCGATGTTGGCCATCGAAGCGACTGGGAAGATAAAGGAACCACCAGTCTTGGCGACGTTGGCTAATAATTGTGTTTCGATTGCTGGGAAAGTTTGGTGGAGACCCGTAATCACAATGGCAGAATAGAGTAAGCCAAAGATGCCCATCCCAATCCAGCCAGTGCTGTTATACAGTCCAACTAAGCCGTTAGTTAACGCATCACTGACCGTCCGTAAGACTGGTCCGACAATGGTAAAGGTCAAAAAACCGGTGATTACAATTGAAAACATTGGGGTAAATGTGAAGTCAAAAGCCCCTTTAATGTGTTTATGGAAGAATTTCTCAAGGGTAGCTAAAATGAAGGCAACCCCTAAGACTGGTAGTACCTGACCTTGATAACCGGCTTGGGCCACGTGAAGCCCAAAGACGTTCCAGTAAACCATCTTACCGGCGGCCATGGTCGTCGCAACGCTATAGCCATTAACAAGTGATGGTAAGACCATGATCATCCCCATCGTCGCACCGAGGAAAGGATTACCACCGAAGCGCTTGGTTGCTGAGAAACCGAGCAGAATCGGTAAGAAGGTAAATGGGGCACTAGCCATCGCATTGATCATTTCAGCGATGCCTTTCAACCCTGGATAGACTTCAACTACGGATTTGGCCATGAAAAGATGTTCGGCGGTCAGCACGTTGTTGAGCGCCATTAAAAGCCCACCGGCAACTAATGCGGGCACGATTGGAATGAAAATATCAGATAAGACTTTCAGAAAGTTCATCAGTGGATTGCGTTTTTTACCAGCGGCCGCGACTGCCTTAATATCATCAGGAGTCGCTTCCTTGAGGCCAGTCTTGGCAATGAGGGCATCGTAGACTTTGTCGACATCGCCGGGGCCAATAATGATTTGGTATTGGCCGTTGGTTTCGAAGGTCCCCTTGACGTCAGCATCGTTGTCTAGGGCAGTCTGATCGATTTTAGATTCATCCTTGATGACTAAACGGAGGCGCGTCGCACAATGGGCGGCCGCCTGAATATTGGTCTTGCCGATGGCCTTGAGGACGCGATCTGCAACTTCTTGATGATTCATGGTGGTTCACTCCCTGGTATCGAAATTTTGAATTTAAGTTAGTTTTGCAAGCGCTTTACAAATCCAATCATAACAAGTTCTAGTTTTATGTCAAGCGTTTGATATAAAATAATCCGGCTCTTAATTCACGTTATAAGCGTCCAATGTGAAAACTAATCACAAAAAATGTCATACGTTTGACATAACGATGTAAGCGGTTTTACAATGGAGTCACTTAATTCAAACGATAAAAGGAGCTCAATCGGCATGCAATGGAATCGTAAAATGCGTTATACCCCCTATAATCAGTGGCCAGCGACTAAATTACCGCAACTGGCGGCCCAAGCTCGGCAATCCAAGTGGCGGATGCAGCACCACATTCAACCCGCATCCGGTCTGTTAAATGATCCCAATGGCTTTTCATATTTTAATGGGCAGTGGCACTTGTTCTATCAAAGTTTCCCATTCGGGCCTGTCCATGGCCTGAAATCTTGGCAGCACGTGACTTCCGACAACTTAGTCGACTGGCACGACGAAGGCCTGGCGATTGCGCCAGATACGCCGTATGACTCGCACGGGGCCTATACGGGGACGGCGCTGCCCGTTGGTGACCGCTTATTCATTATGTATACCGGCAATGTCCGCACCGCTGACTGGCAACGTGAAGCGTACCAGATTGGCGCGTGGATGACGGCGGATAACCAAATCCATAAATTAGACCAACCGCTGATTCCCCACGCACCAGCGGGGTACACGAGCTCATTTCGAGACCCCGACCTCGTCAAGACTGACCACGGTTACTACGCATTAATTGGGGCGCAAACAACCGATGAACAGGGTGCGCTCTTGGTTTATTATTCAGAAGACCTTTCGAAATGGGACTGTCGTGGCGCAGTCAATGTTCCTGAAACCGCGCGTGGTTACATGATCGAATGCCCGAACATCGTGTGGATCGATCAACAACCCGTCCTACTATTCTGCCCACAAGGCTTGTCGCAGCAGACGCTGGCTTATCAGAATATTTATCCAAACACGTCTCTGGTCGCTGAAAAATTTGATTTAGACCAGGCCAAATTGACTGGTGCGAAAGCTTTACATCAGTTAGATGAAGGCTTTGATGTCTACGCGACGCAGGCCATCAACGCACCAGATGGGCGGGCTTTAGCTGTGAGTTGGATTGGTCTACCAGAAGTCGCCTACCCAACTGACCAGGAGAACTGGGCCCACTGCTTGAGTTTCGTGAAAGAACTGACCTTGAAAGACGGCCACCCCTACCAGAATCCAGTGGCGGAAGTTGATCAATTACGCACGACAGACCAACCACTGACACTGGACCCTCAACATACAGCGACAGTTGCTGACTTGGACGGTAGCTTTGAGCTCCTGATGACGGTCGCGGCTGACGAAACGAGTACGGTGCGGGTGGCGGATACCCATAATCGGGGGGCGCTAATCGTTACCGTTGATGCACAAGCAGGCCGCGTCGTCATTGACCGCAGTCAGACTGGACACCCGTTTGCAGAAGACTACGGTCAGACTCGGACTGCTCAAGTAAAGCCGCACACGGCAATCAACATTCGGCTCATGATAGATGTATCGGTCTTTGAATGCTATATTGATAGTGGTTATTCTGTGATGACCGGACGCTTTTTCTTAGCGGACACACCAACGCAACTGAACATAGAAGCAAGTTCGTCAGCGGCGGTCACTGGTAAAGTCTGGAAATGGCGCCAATCAGAGCATATTGGAGCGAATGAATATGAAGCCAAAATTAAATGATGTGGCTAAGCTGGCCGGTGTCTCACCGACCACGGTGTCACGCGTGATCAACAATCACGGCTATTTAAGTGAACAAACGAAAGAAAAAGTATTTGCAGCGATGCGCGAGTTACATTACCAACCAAACAACATGGCGCGGTCGTTGCAGGGGAAGAACACGCAATTGATCGGCGTGATATTCTCAGATATCAGCAATCCGTTTTTTGGCGAGCTCGTGTCGCGGATTGAAAAAATCCTGTTTGCGAAGAACTATAAGGTGATTTTATGCAATAGTGCGGATGACCCGCAAAAGGAACGCGACTACCTGCAAATGCTGATGGCCAATCAGGTGGACGGCATCATTGCCGGGGCCCATAACTTAGGCATCGAAGAATATCAACAGTACGGGCTGCCAATTATTTCATTTGACCGCTACCTATCCGACAACATTCCCATCGTGAGCTCGGATAATTACCATGGCGGCTGGCTGGCTGCCCAAACGCTACGTCAGGCTGGTGCGGAAAACATCGCGATTTTTACCGGTAAATCCTACGCGGGTTCGCCGACGAATGGCCGCCGGGAAGGCTATGAAGCGTATTTAGCGTCGGAACAATTGACGCCACATGTACACGAATTACCGTTTGAATTATCACCAGCCTTAAAAATGATGGAAATCAAAACGATCATGTCCCAGCAAAACTACGACGGTATCTTCTGTAGTGATGATTTGACCGCCTTATTGACGATCAACGTCGCCCACCAACTCTCGATTCGGGTGCCAGAAGACTTGCGTGTCGTCGGCTACGATGGCACCGCCTTGATGCGCAACTATCACCCAGAATTGACGACCATCGAACAACCGCTGACGGATATCAGCACGCTGCTCGTATCCCTGTTATTACAGCGAATCGCGGATGCTGATTGTCAGTTGGAATCAAAATACACGTTACCGGTCAAGTTGAGTAAGGGCATTACCGCGTAACGAAGGAGTTATGAGTAACATGGCAGCAACAATTAAATGGTGGCAACAAGCCGTTGTCTATCAAGTCTATCCACGGAGCTTTCAAGATACCAATCATGATGGCATCGGCGATTTAAAAGGGATTACGGCGCACCTTGATTATTTACAGCAATTAGGGGTCGACGTCATTTGGTTGAATCCGATTTACCGCTCGCCCAATGATGATAATGGTTATGATATTAGTGACTATCAACAAATCGCCGCGGAATTCGGGACAATGGCGGACTTTGACGACTTATTAACGGCGGCGCATGACCACGGGATAAAAGTGATTATGGACCTTGTCGTGAACCATACTTCGGATGAACACCCTTGGTTCCAGCAAAGTCGCCAGAGTCGTGACAATCAGTACCGTGATTTTTACTTTTGGCGTTCCGGTAAGGGAGCTGACCAACCGAATAACTGGGAGTCGGCATTTGGCGGTTCAGCGTGGACCTATGATGAGCAGACGCAGCAGTATTATCTGCACACATTTTCAACCAAACAGCCGGATTTGAACTGGGAAAATCCGGCGCTACGAACGGCAATCTATCAGATGATGACGTGGTGGCTGGAAAAAGGCGTGGATGGGTTTCGAATGGACGTCATCAACCAGATCTCTAAATTACCAGGCCTCCCAGATGGCCCCCTCAAGCCACATAGTCAATACGGCGACGCGCGAGTGACCAATGGCCCGCATGTGCATGAATTCTTACAAGAGATGAATCGACGCGTCTTGTCGCGCTTCGATATTATGACGGTCGGCGAGACTCATGATGTGACGCCGGCTGATGCCCGTAAATACGCCGGTAATGACCGCCATGAACTCGATATGGTCTTTGAATTTCAACATTTACGACTTGATAATAGCCAACACGGATTTGGTAAATGGAGTATCCGCAAGACGCCGCTGGTTGCGCTGAAACAAGTGATCAACGACTGGCAGACGGGGCTGGCTGGACAGGCTTGGAATAGTCTTTTCTGGAATAATCATGATACGCCACGCGCCGTGTCCCGCTTTGGTGATGACCGGCCGATGTATCGGGTGCGCTCAGCTAAAATGCTCGCGACTTGCCTGCACTTGCTGCAAGGGACCCCGTATATTTATCAAGGCGAGGAACTTGGGATGACGGATGCCCATTTTACAGACTTAGATAGCTATCGTGATATTGAAACGTTGAACGCCTATCGCGACTTAGTGACTGACTGGCATTTGCTGACGCATGCTGATATGATGGCCCGGCTTGCGGCGAGTTCTCGTGATAATTCACGGACACCAATGCAGTGGAATGCGACTGAAAATGCCGGTTTTAGCGATGCGCAACCGTGGATCAAAGTGAACCCGAACTACCAACAAATCAACGCTGAAGCTGCCTTAGCTGACCCTGATTCAGTGTGGTATTACTACCAGCAACTGATAAAATTACGGCACCACTATCCAATCGTCACGCTAGGTACGTTCAAACTATTACTGGCGGATGACACGCAGGTGTTTATGTACGAGCGACACTGGCAAGGCCAAACTTGGTTGATTGCTTGCAACTTCACGTCTGAAACGATTTCACGACCACTCCATCAATATTTGACGGCCGATGCCAAGTGCTTGCTGAGTAACTACGACGACCACCAAACCGACACATTACGCCCGTATGAAGCCTGGGTGTACCAGCTCGCTTAGTGAGAGGCTCTTAAGTTCAAAAGCAGCCAGCTGAGGATCGCTGGAAGCGGTGTGAGTTGGTGGATTCTTGTTCGTCAGCCGGTGCGCGCCTTAGTCCGACTTCCAGGGCCGGCTGACAATTGCTGGAACGTAAGCCGACGTCGATTTGAACTCACGCAGAAAGTCACTGCGCAATTTCAAATAC
>PPYE01453977.1_pt1 | contig 20277 bp, 17 predicted proteins | sample 1559881 | NCBI WGS metagenome assembly PPYE01 (sample SAMN08240022, study PRJNA423297) | Human gut metagenome, whole genome shotgun sequencing project.
GTATCTTGGAAAAGTGGATCAAAAAGAGGAATAAATCGGATTTCGTTGTACTGATTCTGCTTGGGGTGATGGTAATGATCGTTGCGATGCCGACGGGGGCAAAACAAAGCCAGAAAGAAACACAGACGCAGGAACAAAAGGAGCAGCAGCTGCAGACGGAAGATTCCTATAAAGAGCAGCTGCAGCAGCAGCTGAAGGAGCTGCTTGAACACATGGACGGGGTGGGAAAAACCCGTGTAATGCTGACATTTTCCGATGAGGGAACCGACCAGCTGGATAAAAATGTGACAAAAGATGGAAACAAAAAGGAAGAGACAACGGTGGTGTACGATACCGGTGATACCAGACAGCCCTATGTGATCTGCAGGCAGATGCCGAAAATTGAAGGGGTTGTGGTTGTGGCACAGGGTGGAGGAAATGCAAAGACCGTTACAGAAATTTCCAACGCGGTAATGTCATTATTTCCGGTGGAAGCGCATAAGGTAGTAGTAGTTAAAATGTCGGTACAGGAGGAATAGACGTGAAAAAAAGAGTGCATAAAAATCAGATTGTTATTACAACGCTGGCGGTGCTGATTGCGGTCGGTAGCTAATATGAATCAGGGTGCCGTAAGTGACCAGGCGGATAAAGATTATGAAACCGGGGAGGAGCTGGATATCACAAGCAGCAAGGAAGATCTGGCGAATGCATCGACGGAAGATGTGGAAAATCCGGGAGAGACGGTACTTACCTCTGTGACAAGCGGGGATTCCGACTATGCGGCAAAAGTGAAACTTAACCGGGAACAGGTGCGTTCCAAAAATAAAGAAACCCTGCAGGCAATCATTGACAATGATTCTTTGGATGAGTCCAAAAAGAAAGATGCGGTCAATGAAATGATTACACTGACGGATATTGCGGAGAAAGAGTCCAATGCAGAAATGATGCTGGAGGCAAAAGGGTTTACGGATGTGGTTGTCAGTATGAATGATGACGGCTGTGATGTGGTTCTTAATATGGGGGAGGCAACCGATGCCAAGCGGGCGCAGGTCGAAGATATTGTAAAACGTAAGACCGGAGTATCCGCAGATAAGATCGTGATCACTCCCATCCAGTAGCACTTGCAAATACATAGTTTTTAGTATAAAATGAGGTACAGTGTGCAATTGGTTTGGAGGATATACTGTGAGTGACTTAAGAAAAGAAATAGAAAAACGGCGTACATTCGCTATCATTTCCCATCCGGATGCAGGTAAGACGACTCTGACGGAGAAGTTCCTGCTTTACGGAGGAGCCATCAATCTTGCCGGTTCCGTAAAAGGAAAGGCAACAGCAAGACATGCGGTGTCTGACTGGATGGAGATCGAGAAGCAGAGAGGTATTTCGGTCACCTCGTCGGTGCTGCAGTTTAACTATGACGGATACTGTATCAATATTCTGGATACCCCGGGACATCAGGATTTCTCGGAGGATACTTACCGTACACTTATGGCGGCGGATTCCGCAGTCATGGTGATTGATGCAAGCAAAGGAGTAGAGGCGCAGACTCGTAAGCTGTTTAAGGTATGCGTAATGCGCCATATTCCGATTTTTACATTTATCAATAAGATGGACCGTGATGCAAATGATACGTTTGAGCTTCTTGATGATATTGAAAATGAACTGGGAATCGCAACGTATCCGGTCAACTGGCCGATCGGTTCCGGAAAAGAATTCAAAGGTGTATATGACCGTCATACCAGAAAAGTTATGACATTTGCCGATACATTAAAGGGAACAAAAGAAGGTTCCGAAAAGATTATTGATATCGATGATCCGGCACTGATCGACGAGATTGGTGAGGAGAAAAAATCAATGACTTATGCGCCAATGGCCCGGAAATCAGACATCGGAATGATTGATCCGTTTCAGGAAGATTTTTCTGCGTTTGTCTTTAAGATTCAGGCAAATATGAATAAAAATCACCGGGACCGTATTGCGTTTATGCGTATCTGTTCCGGTAAGTTTACGGCGGGCATGGAAGTATTCCATGTGCAGGGAAACAAACAGATCAAGCTTTCCCAGCCGCAGCAGATGATGGCAGACGAGCGTAAAATGGTAGAAGAAGCATATGCGGGAGATATTATTGGTATCTTTGATCCCGGCATTTTCTCTATCGGGGACACCCTTACGACGGCAAAGGACAAGTTTCAGTTTGAGGGAATCCCGACATTTGCGCCGGAACATTTTGCACGTGTACGTCTGATCGACTCCATGAAGCGCAAGCAGTTTGTAAAAGGAGTAACACAGATTGCACAGGAAGGTGCCATCCAGATTTTCCAGGAATACAAAGGCGGTATGGAGGAAATCATAGTAGGAGTAGTTGGTGTGCTGCAGTTTGATGTACTCCGGTTCCGTCTGGAAAACGAGTATAATGTGGAGATCCGTCTGGAGAATCTTCCATATGAACATATCCGCTGGATCGAGAACAAGGAGGAAGTGGATGTGGATGCGCTGACTGGTACTTCAGATATGAAGAAAGTGATTGATATGAAGGGAAATCCGCTTCTTTTATTTGTCAATGCATGGAGTGTCGGCATGACACTTGACCGAAACGAAGGACTCGTATTATCCGAGTTCAGTAAGAATTAATCAAAGGAGGACAAGTCATGGGAGTTGTAACAATTACAAAAGAAAACTTTGAAGCAGAAGTTGTCGGCGCAAAGGTGCCGGTCGTGATTGATTTCTGGGCATCCTGGTGTGGCCCTTGTCAGATGCAGTCACCGGTTGTGGATGCAGTTGCAGAATCGATGGGAGATCAGGTGAAAGTATGCAAAGTAAATGTGGACGAGCAGCCACAGCTTGCATTAAATTACCAGATTGTGAGTATTCCTACGCTGGTATTCATGAAAGATGGAATGTTTCAAAAGAAGATGGTAGGATTACAGACGCAGGATGCGATTGAGGATTACCTGAAAACACTTCTTGACGCGTAGTAGGATACAACGTATAATAAAAGGCAGTTGCAGGGCGACTGTCTTTTTTTATTTCCCCATTTAAAATTTTGCATTGACAATACAAACAAAATATACTACTATTAGAACATAGATACGAACATAAGTTCGATAAGAAGGAGAATATTATGGCAAAGGACGATAAATTAAAAGCATTGGATGCGGCAATCGCACAGATCGAGAGACAGTATGGCAAAGGATCTGTGATGAAGCTGGGGGACAATTCCGCAAATATGAACGTGGAAACGGTTCCTACAGGATCCCTCAGTCTGGATATTGCATTGGGACTCGGAGGACTTCCGAAAGGACGTATCATTGAGATTTACGGACCGGAGTCCAGTGGTAAGACTACCGTTGCACTGCACTGTGTGGCAGAGGTGCAGAAGCAGGGCGGAATTGCCGGATTCATTGACGCAGAGCATGCGCTTGATCCTGTCTATGCAAAGAATATTGGTGTTGATATTGACAATCTCTATATTTCCCAGCCGGACTGCGGAGAGCAGGCGCTCGAGATCACCGAGACCATGGTGCGTTCCGGAGCCGTCGATATTGTAATTGTCGATTCGGTAGCAGCTCTTGTGCCAAAGGCGGAAATTGACGGAGATATGGGAGATTCCCATGTGGGCCTGCAGGCACGTCTGATGAGTCAGGCGCTTCGTAAGCTGACTGGTGTGATCAGCAAGTCAAACTGTATTGTAATCTTTATCAACCAGCTCCGTGAAAAAGTTGGTGTTATGTTTGGAAATCCGGAGACGACGACCGGTGGCCGTGCACTTAAGTTTTATTCTTCTGTTCGTCTGGACGTGCGCCGTGTAGAACAGCTGAAGCAGGCAGGAGAAGTCATTGGTAACCATACCCGTGTCAAAGTCGTAAAAAACAAAGTAGCACCTCCATTCCGTGAAGCAGAGTTTGATATCATGTTCGGAAAGGGTATTTCCAAAGAGGGAGATATTCTGGATCTGGCAGCAAATGTCGGAATTATCAGCAAATCCGGTGCATGGTATGCTTATGAAGGGGACAAGATCGGACAGGGACGTGAAAATGCAAAGACGTATCTGCGTGAAAATCCGGAATTCTGTAAGATGATCGAGGAAATGGTGCGTGAACATTATTTTGCACAGGAGGATGAGACCCCGGAAGGCGAAGAAGAGACTCCGTCATCTGCAGATGAGGAAAGCAAGAAAGAATAAGATATGGTTACAGTGACAGAGTGTACGACTCTGGGAAAGGGCAGGCTTCGTTTCCATCTGGATAATGGAACGGAGCTTGTTCTTTACCGGGGAGAGGCAAAACAGTTTCGGATGCGGGAAGGAAGCACACTTTCGGATGAAGAGGAACATCAGCTGATTTATGAAGTGGTGGGAAAGCGTGCAAAAAGAAGAACCATGCATCTGCTGGAACAGATGGACCGCACGGAGCAGCAGCTGCGGGAGAAACTGAAACAGGGCGGATATCCGCAGGCGTGTATTGATCTTGCACTGGAATATGTGAAATCTTTTCATTATGTCGATGATTACCGCTATGCATGTACCTATATCAATTATCGTCAGGATCGTATGAGCCGCTATCAGCTGAAAGTAAAACTGTATGGAAAGGGAGTTCCAGGAGAATTGATTGATCGTGCCCTTGAGGAATGTTATGAGGGGGACGAACAGGAGCAGATCATACGTCTGCTGGAAAAGAAAAAGTTTGACGCACAAAATTCCGACCCAAAAGAATTTACACGTGTTTACCAGTATCTGATGCGCAGGGGCTTTCGGAGCAATGATGTGCTGCGTGCTATGAAAAGTAAACAATGAAAGCACGTATTGCTTGACATAATTAAGCAAAAAGGATAAAATTATAATGTTGTAGAAGTATGACATGGAAGACTAATATTTCTTTTTGTTATATGTACAATGAAAACTTAATAAAGGAGGTGCTCCTGTGCCACAAGTAATTATTGCTGTTGTTATCACACTTATAATTACTGCGGTTGCTGTATGGTTTATCTCGACTGAATATCACAAGAAGGTAGCAAATACCAAGATTGGAAATGCAGAAGAGCAGGCCAGAGGCATCATCGACGAGGCTGTGAAAAATGCCGAAGACAAGAAGCGCGAAGCTATGCTTGAGATCAAAGAAGAAACCATTCGTTCCAAGAATGAGATTGACAAGGAGATCAAAGAGCGTAGAAATGAAATTCAGCGTAACGAGCGTCGTATTGTGCAGAAGGAAGAAAATCTGGACAAGAAACTCGAATCGATTGAAAAGCGTGAGGCAAGTTTCCGTGCCAAAGAAGAAGATTTAAAGAAGCAGAAAGTTGAGATAGCAAAGCTCAACGAACAGCGCGTACAGGAACTGGAAAGAATTTCAGGATTAACCTCTGAACAGGCAAAAGAATACCTCTTAAAGACCGTGGAAGAAGATGTGAAGATTGACACTGCGAAGATGATCAAGGAAATGGAAGCGCAGGCGAAGGAAGAAGTCAACAAGAAGGCAAAGGACTATGTAGTTACTGCAATTCAGAAATGTGCTGCGGATCACGTTGCTGAAACCACAATCTCTGTTGTACAGCTTCCGAATGATGAGATGAAAGGCCGTATCATCGGTAGGGAAGGACGAAATATTCGTACACTTGAAACGATGACAGGAGTAGATCTGATCATTGATGATACGCCGGAAGCAGTTATCCTTTCCAGCTTTGATCCGATTCGAAGAGAAGTTGCGAGAATTGCACTTGAAAAGTTGATCGTGGATGGACGAATTCATCCGGCACGTATCGAGGAAATGGTTGAAAAAGCGCAAAAAGAAGTAGAGACAATGATTCGTGAAGAAGGCGAGGCTGCTGTATTAGAAGTCGGCATCCACGGCATTCATCCGGAGCTTGTCCGGCTTTTGGGCAAAATGAAGTATCGTACCAGTTATGGACAGAATGCATTGAAACATTCGATTGAGGTCGCACAATTGACAGGTTTACTCGCCGCAGAAATCGGTGAGGATGTCCGTATGGCAAAACGTGCGGGATTATTACATGATATTGGTAAGGCTGTAGATCATGATATGGAAGGTTCCCATATCCAGCTGGGTGTGGAACTGTGTAGAAAGTACAAGGAATCACCTCTTGTCATCAATGCAGTGGAAGCACATCACGGTGATGTGGAGCCGGAGAGTCTGATTGCATGTCTGGTGCAGGCAGCCGATACCATCAGCGCTGCACGTCCGGGTGCGAGAAAAGAAACTTTGGAAACATACTCAAACCGCTTACAGCAGCTTGAGGATATTACAAATAGCTATAAGGGTGTAGAAAAATCTTTTGCAGTTCAGGCAGGTAGAGAGGTTCGTATCTTAGTTGTTCCTGAGCAGATCAGCGATGCGGATATGGTTCTTTTAGCCAGAGATATTTCAAAACAGATTGAGACTGAGTTGGAATATCCGGGTCAGATCAAGGTAAATGTGATCAGGGAATCGCGTGTTGTTGACTACGCTAAGTAATTGTGAAAATGAACTTAAAAAGGCTTAAGACCGCGGAAAGCGGGATTAAGCCTTTTTTATATCATAATGTGTTGTAAAATAAATACATTGGGATTTCATGGGACGTATAGAATAAAAAGGAGGGACCAGTACAGCACGGCTGCACTGGCCAGATTATGAAAAAAAATGATCGAAAGGTTTTGGTTCCTTTTGATGATTTCACTATACCGGAAAAGTGTGAAATGGATATGTTACAAATTTGAAGAAACTGTGAACGATGAAAAATATCCGGGGATGATGTTCGGACAGGAAAGAGAGGTTTGAAATATGGTAGAACATGTAAAACGATTGAAGAGAGAACTGGTATACAAGGGAGCAATTCTGGATATCTACAAAGATACGATGGAACTTCCGGATGGAAACAAAGCAGAGTGGGATTTTGTATCCCATCGTATGGGCGCAGCCGCCATTCTTCCGGTTATGAAGGATGGAAGAATTGTGATGGTGCGTCAGTACCGCAATGCGCTGGAGAGAGAAACACTTGAAATTCCGGCCGGCTGTCGGGACAGTAAGATGGAAGATACGGCGTATTGTGCGGCACGGGAGATGGAAGAGGAAACGGGATACCGCAGCACGAATGTGAAACATTTATTATCCCTGCGTACGACGGTGGCATTTTGTGATGAGGCGGTTGATATTTTTGTAGCTACCGATCTGGAAGTGGGAACCCGGCATCTGGATGAAGCGGAATCTATTGATGTGGAAATTTACACACTGGAAGAGTTGTGCGATATGATCTATGAAGGGAAAATTCAGGATGGAAAAACCATTGCTGCAATTATGGCATATGCGGCAGCAAAAAAAGGCGGAATGGGAAAACATCTGGATTTATAAAAATGGAATAAAGAAAACGGACAGGGCATAGGCTGAAAAGAAAAGAGTTTTAGGAATTTTTATGAAAAAGGAACTGGCGATTGGAATCTGTTTTGGCCTGGCGGGAATTTTATGTACCTGTTTGTTTGGATATGAATATTTTACGACTTATGGATTTTTAAATGCGTATCATATGAAAGCATTTGCGGCATCGGATACCGGGTATTTGCCGCTTCTGGCAAATATTTTATGGGAAAGGGGAAAAGTGTTTGTGATTATTGCAATCCTTTCCCTTACTGCTTTAAAAGCAATTCTGCCATTATTATTGCGCTGCCTGATTTATTTTACCGGCGGGGTATTTTTTGCTGCCTGTGTGATGAATATGGGGATTCTTGGAATTGTTTTTTTTCTGGTATCGTGGCTGCCACATGGAATTTTGTATCTTGCAGCGCTTGCGCTTTTACTGCTGGTAGAACCGCACAGGTTTTATAACCGGAAAAATCCATGGCTGCTGCGGCTGGCATGGGGGATGGGAGTTGCGGTACTGGTACTTCTTGGATGTGTATTGGAGGCATCTGTTGGAATCCGGCTGTTACGTTTTGTTGTAGAAAAATTATAAAAAAATGGAGTGCAAAAGGAACACTTTTTACACTCCATTTTGTTTTCAGACAAAAACTGTTTACTTTGCGTTCATCTCCGCAATGTCATAGATCAGCTGTTTGGAATCTTCCCATCCGAGACAAGGATCGGTAATGGATTTTCCGTAAATATGATCTCCGATAGACTGATTTCCCTCTTCGATGTAACTTTCAATCATCAGACCCTTTACCAGAGAACGGATATCGGAAGAAAGCTGGCGGTTATGCATCACTTCTTTTGCGATACGGATCTGTTCCTTAAACTTCTTTCCGGAGTTGGAATGGTTGGTATCAATGATGGCTGCCGGATGGATGACATCCATTTTTTCGTACATCTCATGAAGACGGATCAGATCTTCATAGTGATAATTCTGGGTGGTATTGCCGTGTTTGCTGACTGCACCGCGAAGAACCACGTGAGTCAGAGGATTTCCGGTTGTCTCCACCTCGTATCCGCGATAAACGAAATGATGCGGATGCTGTGCCGCGTATACAGAATTGAGCATAACAGAAAAATCACCACTGGTAGGATTTTTCATTCCGGAAGCGACATCAAAACCACTGACTGTCAGACGATGCTGCTGATCTTCTACCGAACGTGCTCCGATGGCAACGTAGGAGAGAAGATCCTCGACATATCCCCAGTTTTCCGGGTAAAGCATTTCATCGGCACAGGTAAGACCGCTTTCTTCGATTGCACGGATGTGCATTTTACGCATGGCGATCAGACCCTCGATCATATCCGGAGCTTTTTCCGGATCTGGCTGGGAAGCAATCCCTTTGTAGCCTTCGCCGGTTGTACGTGGTTTGTTGGTGTAAATACGCGGAACTAAGATGACCTGATCCTTGACATCTTCCTGGATTTTGGTCAGACGGCTCACATAATCACATACAGAATCTTCGTTATCTGCAGAACACGGTCCGATGATTACGAGGACACGTGAATCTTTACCTGTAATTACATCAGAGATCATGAGGTCTCTGTGTTTTTTTAATTCACGAAGCTCCGGGGAAAGCGGATAATCGCGCTTAATGTCTGCCGGAGTCGGTAATTGGTTTAAAAATTCAAAACTCATTTTTTTCTCCTATCTCTTAAGTTCGGATATCACATACCGTGACTATCTTAATGGAAAACGGGAAAAATGTCAAATAACAGGAACCGGTTGTTTCTTTCGGGCTTTTAGAATATAATAACAGAGAATTACAACACAGCAGGAGGTGCAGAGATGGAAAATCTGCTTTGTATAAAAGGAAAGATTATAGGAAAAGGGAAACCGCTCGTGTGTGTGCCGGTCATGGAGTCTTCGAAAGAAGAAATTTTAAGAGAAACCAGAAGGCTGGAAGAAGCACACACGGAAATGATTGAGTGGCGTGTGGATGCGTTTGAAAACGTGGAAAGTCCGAATGCGATCCGCGAAATATTAAACGAAATGAAACATATCATAAAGGAAAGTATTCTGGTGTATACCTTCCGTTCTAAAAATCAGGGAGGGTGCAAAGCACTTTCCGCGGCGGATATTTATGATATTCATCAGGTGGCGGCAGAATCAGATGTCGTGGATTTTATTGATGTGGAATATTTTGAAGCAAAGAATCCGCAGAAAGAAATAGCAATGTTGCGGGAGATGGGAGCATATGTGATTGCTTCCCATCATGATTTTGAACAGACGCCGGACCCAGAGGTGATCCGCATGCTGTTGGAACAGATCCGTGAGAGTGGCGCAGATGTCGTGAAACTGGCAGTTATGCCACAGAATATGTGGGATGTATTGCATTTGCTGGAGGAGACCAACCGCTTTCATGAAAACCATCCGGATCATCCGCTGATTACCATGTCCATGGGTGCAAAAGGGGGGATTTCCCGCGTGGCCGGAGAGTTTTTCGGATCGTGTGTGACATTTGGCGCAGGCGGGCAGGCGAGCGCACCGGGGCAGCTTCCGGTAAAGCAGCTGGAAGAAATACTTCATATTTTACATCAAAGTGTGGATTGACTCTAAATTTGAAGTGTGATATAGTAAAAAGGCACTTGTGAAATAAGAGTGCTATGCAGCCGTAGTATAATGGATAGAACGCAGGACTCCGACTCCTGAGATGCGGGTTCGATTCCCGCCGGGTGCAGTTTATGCTATGTGGCAAGGAAACAACTTACCCATAGAACGACAGGAAAAGCGGTGCGTCATGCACCGCTTTTTTACTGGACGAATAGTATGAGGTGTGGTATCATAAATGGAAAGATGCATTTTTATGGAGGGTTCATATGCAGAATGAAAAATTAAAAAAGTTTACAGACTTTTTTGTGAAATATAGACGATATTTTTGCGCAGCTGTTTTATTTGTGATTCTTGTTGTGATTCTGGTAAAGTGTACCGGTTCGCAGAAAGATCAGAAAGAGACACAAAACGGTACACAGGGAGTGACACAGACTACAGAATATCAGGAAATCGGTAAGCTACAAAAAGATGCAGATGCGGAACTTGTGACACTGATGGAAAATTATTATGCGGCATATGCCGGTGGAGATACGGATTCGCTGGAGATGATTGCACAGCCGCTCAGTGACAATGAAAAGAGTTATATCACGACGTTTTCTGAGTATTATGAGGATTATCAGAACATCACCTGTTATTCCACAAAGGGGGCAACCGATGATTCTTATCTGGTATCTGTATGCTATGATCTGAAATTCAAAGGTGTGGATACTCCGGCACCGGGAATGGATTTCTTCTATGTGGAGAGAGACGGAAAGGGAAATCTGATCATCAATAACATATACTCTGCATACAATTTCAATTTCCTGGATCAGGATCTGGATGCAAATCTGTATTCCCTGATTCTGGCATATGAGAAGAGTGATGAAGTGGTTGCTCTGCAGAAAGAGGTGCAGACAAGCTATAATGAAGCTGTAAAGAGTGATGAAAAACTTGCCAATATGGTGGGTGGAACACTTCGAAATGCCATGGCAAAATGGAGAGAAACGATTGTAAGCAATACCGAAACCCAGACGACAGAGACGGAAAGCCAGACGCAGGAAACCCAGACCACAGAGAAAAAGAAACAGGAAGAAACTCAAAAGACCGAGGAAACCCAGACAACGGAGTCTACGGAAAAGAAGGAAGATACCCAAAAGAGCGATTCCAAGAAATCTACCGGTACGGTCAAGACAAAAGATATCTGTAATGTCAGAAAGAGCCCGAGTACGGATGGTGAGCTCCTCGGAAAAGTGGATATTGGTGTGGAACTGAAGAAACTTGGAACGGAAGGTGACTGGACCAAGGTAAAATTCCAGGGAGGAACCGGATATGTAAAGAGTGAATTTGTAAAGGAAGTGTCTTCCAAGTCAGGTTCCGGCAAGGAAACCGTAAAAACGAAGGATATCTGCAATGTGCGTAAAACCGCCAGTACAGATGGAGAACTTCTTGGAAAAGTGGATGCGGGCGTAAAATTAAAGAAACTTGGCACCAAGGGAGAATGGACGAAGGTGAAGTTCCAGGGAAAAACCGGATACATCAAGAGCGATTTATTAAAAACGGTAAAATAATAAAGACATCATAAAGAAGCGGAGGCTGTGAGGTCTCCGCGATTTTTGTCAGACAGGGAAGAAACGTGGAAGTCAGAATTAATAAATTTTTAAGTGAAGCAGGGGTATGCTCCAGAAGAGAAGCAGATCGCCAGATTGAAGCAGGAAATGTAACCATCGGCGGAAAAACCGCGCGGATGGGGGATCAGGTATCGGATGGACAGGAGGTCTGTTTCTGTGGAAGACCGGTACAAAAAGAAAAAGAAATGATACTGATCGCGCTTAACAAGCCGGCGGGTATTGTCTGCACGGCGGAAAAAAGGGAAAAAAATAATGTGATTGATTTCCTGCATTATCCGAAACGGATCTATCCGGTCGGGCGTCTGGATAAAGAGTCGGAAGGACTGTTGCTGTTGACGAATAACGGTGAGATTGTCAACAAAATTATGCGGTCGGGAAATATGCATGAAAAAGAATATCTTGTTACCGTGAACCGTCCGGTGACGGATGCATTTCTGCATGGTATGGCAAACGGTGTTCCGCTTGTGGAACTTGGCACGACAACGCGCAAATGCAGGGTAGAACGGACAGGAAAAAAACAGTTCCGGATCATTCTGACACAGGGATTAAACCGACAGATCCGACGCATGTGTGAATATTTTGGGTACCGTGTACAGAAACTGGTACGTGTACGGATCATGAATATTGAACTGGGGGATCTCGAATCAGGAAAGTACCGGGATGTTACACCGGAGGAATTTAAAAAGTTAAAACAGTTGATCGCACATTCGAGCAATCAGCCCGTGCGACCAATGGAAAAACCACAAAAATCAAAACGAAAACCACGCAATTCTGCCATACATGGCACGTATACGGTGGTAAATCATCATATAGATAGAGAGAACAAAAATGGAAACAGAAAAGCAACGGATTGAAGAACTGGTAAAACAGTTGAATGCAGCATCAGCTGCGTATTATAACGGACAGGATGAAATCATGCCAAATTATGAGTGGGATGCTTTGTTTGATGAGCTTACCACGCTGGAAGAAAAAACCGGATATATTATAAAGGACAGCCCGACGCAGAATGCCGGATATGAAGAATCCGGAAGCGGACAAAAAGAACCGCATGAGTATCCGGCACTTTCTCTGGCGAAGACCAAACAGGTGGAAGAACTGCAGCAATGGGCGGGAGCTTATCCGATCTGGCTGTCATGGAAACTGGACGGACTTACGCTGGTTCTGACGTATGATAACGGAAATCTTGTAAAAATTCTTACCAGAGGAAATGGAAACCTGGGTACCAACATTACATTTTTAAAGGGTGCGATCGGAGGATTCCCGCAGAAGATTTCGTATCAGGGGCATCTGGTTGTGCGAGGAGAAGCTGCCATATCCTATACAGATTTTGCACAGATCAACGACATGATTGAGGATGACGATGAAAAATATGCAAATCCGCGAAATCTGGCATCCGGAACGCTGAATCTGGAAGATCCGGCAGAAGTAAAAGCCCGGCATGTCAGGTTTCATGCATTTACACTGGTGCATCTGGATGAGCCGATGGTATCGTGGGGAGAGCGGATGCACTTTCTGGAAGAACTGGGATTTGATGTGGTAGACAGGGAAGCGACAACCGCCCAAAAACTTCCGGAAGCCATTGACCGATGGACGAAACTTGTAGAGAGCGGAAAAATGGATATTCCGGTAGATGGTCTGGTGATCTGTTATGATGATACGGATTATGCGGCATCGGGAAGCGTGACCGGGCATCATGCGACACGTGCCGGTTTTGCGTTCAAATGGCAGGATGAGGCTGTAGATACAAAACTAAAGTATATCGAATGGTCGTGTGCGGTATCAACAATTTCCCCAGTTGCCGTGTTTGAACCGGTACAGATTGAGGGAACGACAGTATCCAGGGCATCGCTATGTAATATCAGTGAGATCGAGCGTCTGGGGATTGGAAAAGAGTGCACACTTTCTGTGATCAAAGCTAATAAGATCATTCCGAAATGTATTGCGGTAAAAGATGCTGTAGGTGCTCCGGAGATTCCATCCCAGTGTCCGGTGTGCCATGCACCGACAAAAGTTCATGTGAGTGAAAACAGTGGCACAAAGACCCTGCATTGTACCAATCCGGACTGTACAGCCAAAAATGTCAAGAAATTTACCCGTTTTGTCAGCAAGTGGGGGATGGATATTGACGGTCTTTCCATTCAGACGATGCTCCGTTTTATGAATGCGGGATTTATCCATGAATTTGCGGATATTTTCCGTTTGAAAGAGCATTTCGGGGAGATCAGCCAGATGGAGGGCTTTGGTGAAAAATCTGTGGCAAATATGGAACAGTCCATTGAAAAAAGCCGGCAGGTACATCCGGTGAACTTTATATTTGCCCTGTGCATACCGCTGATCGGTGTGGATGCCGGGAAAAAAATTGTTGCCGCCATTGGTTTTGAAGGCTTTTTGCAACGTCTGCATCAGGGGGGCGGGTTTGAGGATATTGAGGGGATCGGAGCGGAACGTTCCCGATCAATTGTAACCTGGTATCAGAATGAAAAAAACCACAGTGGGTTTGAGGATCTGCTTCATGAACTTTCGATAGAACATGTAGAAGTGCAGGATACTTCTTCCGGAAGCTGTGCGGGACTGAGCTTTGTGATCACCGGAGATGTGCATCACTATAAAAACAGGGATGAATTTAAGGCCTATGTAGAAAGCCAGGGCGGAAAAGTGACAGGAAGCGTCTCGAAAAAGACGGCATATCTTGTCAACAATGACGTAGAATCCGCATCATCTAAGAATCGTAAGGCTAAAGAACTGGGAATTCCGATTATTTCCGAAGATACATTTATAAAACAATTTGGTGGGAGGTAGAAAAAGTTATGCCAATCAGAACACAAAGTGATCTGCCTGCAAAGGAGATCCTCGAACAGGAAAATATTTTCGTGATGGATGAGTCCCGTGCGATGCATCAGGATATTCGTCCGATCAATATCGTGATTCTGAACCTGATGCCACTGAAAGAAGAGACGGAATTGCAGATTTTCCGGTCATTGTCAAACACCCCGTTACAGGTAGACGTATCGCTGCTTGCACCGGCATCCCATGCATCCACCCATACTTCAAAGAGCCACCTGAACAAGTTTTATCAGACGTTTCAGGAAATTAAGAACCAGTATTTTGACGGGCTGGTTATTACCGGTGCACCGGTGGAACAGATGAAATATGAAGAAGTCGATTACTGGGATGAAGTGTGTGAGATTATGGAGTGGTCCAAAAAGCATGTGACATCCACCCTGCATTTGTGCTGGGGGGCGCAGGCTGCACTTTATTATCATTACGGAATCCAAAAATATGATCTAAAGCAGAAAATGTTCGGGGTATTCCGACACCATGTAATGAATCGCAAGATTCCGATGGTACGCGGATTTGATGATTATTTTTATGCTCCACATTCCCGGCATACCGAGATCCGGGAGGAAGATATTTTAAAGCATGAAGAACTGACCATTCTGGCAAAATCAAAAGAGGCGGGGGTTTTTCTGGTAATCAATCAGGATGGCAGCCAGATTTTTGTGATGGGACACCCGGAATATGACCGGATGACATTAGACAGTGAATATAAGCGTGACAGGGAGAAGGGACTTGCGATCACGCTTCCGTGTAATTATTATCCGGATGATGATCCAACGCAGCGGCCGATGTTGCAGTGGCGGTCACATGGAAATATCCTTTATGCAAACTGGCTGAATTATTACGTTTACCAGCAGACACCGTATGAGTTTATCAATACCGATGAAATCATTGGGAAATAGGGCAGCCGTTATGGGTTGCAGTTTTTACAAGGGGAATATCCGTCTTTGATCAATTTCTTGCGGAGCCCCTTGTATTTTTTTCGGTTTTTACTGCTCATCTGCTTTACCGAATAACAGTCCGGTTTGTGGAATTTTTTGGTGTTAGTATTTAAAATATAGACCGCGGATGCGTGTTCCTTTGCAGAACTATTATGGGAATTCTGGTTATTTTTTCCATTCAGATGACTGTCACCGGTGGCATAATCTATGGCAACACCCGGCTGTACATTGTAGCAGTAGGTACAAAAACAAATGCCCTTTCCCTGATCCTCCACAGAATAAGCTTCCATCAGGACACCGGAAGCGACCAGGTTACTGCCCTCAAAAACCGGTGTCACGCGGTATAAGACATGGTTATTGGTTTTGTCTATATATCGTGCGGTTTTTTCCTCATAAGGAAGCATGCCTTCATTGTTCATGTAGCGGGTGCCGGTGATCAGGTTCTTTTTATTGGCATTTTCCGCAGTAAGGCAGTAGGCGATGAGGTGGCAGCGGTTATACAGATAGTTGCCGTCCACGACACCGGTGTATTTGACGGTGTGCCAGCCGGATGGCCGGATCTGACCGATTTCCCCGCGCGCTTCGGTCGGCATGGTGTCTTTGCTCACATTGGCATAGGCCACACCGCATCGTCCGAGCTTGTCGAGTTTGTGGTAGGATTCAAAAGTATTGGTGTTTTTCTTTTCCCGGCTGGTGAAATATGGTTTATTTCCATGTACAGCCACAGAAGATTTTCCATTGTATTTTGGAACTTCTTTGATGGAAAAACGGTCTTTTGTGTTCTTTTGGGCAGCCTGTGCAGTCGTGATAAGCGCAGCAGAATCGGAACTTGTATCAGAAATGGGTGGTACAGGTACGAAAGCTACGGAAAAGGCAAGTAAAACAGCAAGCAAAGAAGTCCTGCATTTTGTGAAGTGTAATCGTTTCATGGGATTTCCTCCTTATTCCGTTATGATTTGTTTTCTATAGTATAACATAAAGTAAAGAATTTTTGGAAAAAAAGGAAAAAATCCAATAGATTGGAAACGTCAGTTTCGTATATTCTGATGTTGTAAGCGGAACTGTTTCGGTGTCATCTGATAGCGTTTTTTAAAGGTACGGATCAGATGGCTGCAATCGGCAAAGCCTGTTTCTCCCGCAATATAACTTAAATCATGCCCGGTAAATAAAAGGAGATTTTCCACTTTGCTCAGCCGCACAAATTCGATATACTGCTTGCAGCTTTGTCCATAGTATTTACGGAACTGCCGGGCAAAGTAAGAATAACTCATATGATATGTGCGCGCCAGAGATTCAATATTGATATTTTCCTGGGAATGATCATCGATATACATCAAAACATTCTGCATCGCTTCTTCCTCCACTTCCGGGATCTGATCCGTATCAAAAGAAATTCCCTGTTCCAGCCAGAAACGCAGCAGCTGTACGATCAGCCGGGCGAACTGGGCATAAACACAGGCATCATATCCGTAGCGTTTTTCCTGAACCTCTTTTAAGATATCCGTGAAAAACAGTTCAGCAGGAAAATCGGGCAGGTTGTCCGAATCAAAAACCAGCGGAGGGTTTGTGCTGTTTAAAATCTGGTGAAAGGCAAAGTTTAAATTTGGAAGATAATTCTCGGAAAGTTTTATGCGGTTGAGATTGAATTTACAGCAGATGTAAACATAGGGCTTATCATCGGTATGATAGATGGAGTGCATTGCCTGCGGAGGAAATACAATAAAGGCTCCTTTTTTCAGGAGACAGGTATTGTCATTACAGCTGACCGTTACAGATCCTTCCTGCACATAGACAAGTTCCAGAAAATAGTGCCAGTGGGAGGAAACGGGACCTTCCCAGTATCCGGTGCCACAGCAAAAAGCTTCAATAGGAGAGCGCAGCATATCACTGTATTCAAATAAATTTTCGTTCATATGACCCCCTGGTACTAAGACAAAAATCATAAAAATAGAATAGATTTGTTCTATTTTTATGTGATTGTATTATATCATAATTCAAAAATAATTGATACAATAACAGAAATTTGACAAGAAAGACAGTGGGGGCTTGTGATGAAAGTGAAAAAAGAAACATTGTTTCCAAAGACAAAAATACAGTGGCTGTGGGAAAATATGAAAGGCAGACGTGTATTATATGTGATCGGCATGCTGGGAACCGTTGTCTATAATATATTGCAACTGACGGTTCCGTATTATTCCGGAAGAATTGTGGATCTGTTTTTAAGTGGGGCAGATGCGTGGAAAAATATGAGAACGAATAGCGGTTTGTTCTATCATCTGCTCATCCTGATGATTGTATTTACCGTACTTCGCGGTGTGATTGTCTATGGAGACTGCATGATTTACGAGCATGTGTCACAGACGGTACTGTACCGTGTGCGCAATTTTTTGTATGACAAAATCCAGAGGCAGGATATGACCTTTTACAGCACATATCGTACCGGCGATCTGATGACGCGTGTTACGGGCGATCTGGATGCGGTGCGCCACATGGTTGCATGGGTGATCCGCATGGTGATCGAATCATTTTCCCTGTTTGGTGTGGTGGCAATATACTTCTTTTATATGAACTGGAAAATGGCTCTGAGCCTGTTAATTATTTCGCCGTTTGTGTTTTTTATCATTTATCTGTTCAAAAACAAGGTGGCACCGATGCATGCGAAACTGCGTGAAAAACTGGCACAGATGAACACCTATGCGCAGGAAAATATTTCCGGAAACCGTGTGGTAAAAGCGTTTGCCAGGGAAGCATATGAAATTGAAAAATTTGACCGGGCAAACAAAGATTATGCAGAGACGAACAAAGAAACCAGCATGGTATGGCTGAAATTTTTCCCATATGTGGAAAGCATTGCAAACCTTATGCCGGTAGTGATGCTGGCCGTGGGCGGTGTCTTTTTGATCCGGGGCGAACTGACGATGGGAGATTATGTGGCATTTTCCGGACTGATCTGGGCAATTGCCAACCCAATGCGTCAGATGGGAAATATCATGAATGAATTTCAGCGGTTCTCGGCCGCATCCAAAAAGGTGATGGAGATCTATTATTCCGAACCAAAGATCAAAGATGCTTTGGATGCAGCTGCGCACACGGATCACTTTAAAGGAAAAATCGAATTCCGGGAGGTATCCTTTCAGTATGAAGATGGGGATCTTCCGGTGCTGCATGATATCTCTTTTACTGTAAAACCGGGGGAGACCATTGCAATCATGGGAGAAACCGGCTGCGGAAAGACTTCCCTGATCAACCTGATCCCGCGGTTTTATGAGCCGACGAAAGGGGAAGTGCGGATCGATGATATACCGGTGCAGAATTTCAGACTGTCCGACCTGCGCAAACAGATCGGACTTGCCACACAGGATGTGCTGTTGTATTCCGATACGATCGAGGGAAACATTGCCTACGGAGACAGCAGCATTGATCTCGAAGAAGTGGAAAAATTTGCAAAATATTCTGAGGCATCTGATTTTATCTCAAAGATGCCGGAAGGATATGATACGGTGGTCGGAGAGCGTGGCGTAGGCCTTTCCGGCGGACAGAAACAGCGAATTTCCCTGGCAAGAGCACTGGCGGTGCGGCCTTCGATTCTGATTCTGGACGATACGACCTCTGCGGTGGATATGGAAACGGAAAAACAGATTCAGGAAGCACTGCGGCATCTGGATTTTTCGTGTACGAAGGTAATTATCGCGCAGCGGATTTCCACTACGATGATGGCGGATCAGATTCTGGTGATGCAGCATGGACGGATCACGGAGATGGGAAATCATGAGGAACTTATGGCAAAAAAAGGATATTATTACGAACTGGTACAGCTGCAGACCGGCGAAGACCTGGTATAGGGGGTGAGACAATGGCAAAGAATACATATAAGCAGGATGAAATCCTGGAAGAACCGTTTGATATCCGGCATCTGCTCCGGGCGTCATCCTATATCAAAAAATATCGCAGGGGTATGATCCTTGCGATCGTCCTCAGCGGAATCGGAGGAGCGTTCGGATACGTGGCACCGATGATTATTCAGCGGGCACTTGATATTGCGGTGCCTGATAAAAATATGAGACTGTTATTTTCCCTGGTGGCGGCGCTGATTGCCATCTATGTGGTCAGCGTGATTTTTACCACGATCCGCAGCCGCATCATGGTGGATGTCAGTCAGAATATTATTTATGACATCCGCAAGGACTTGTTTGAACATCTGCAGGAACTTCCGTTTCAGTATTACGACGACAGACCGCATGGAAAGATTCTGATCCGGGTGGTCAATTATGTCAATTCGGTATCGGATATGTTGTCAAACGGACTGATCAATATCGTGCTGGAAGCATTTAATCTGCTGTTTATTATTATTTTTATGTTTATGGTAGATGTGCAGATGGCACTGGTTGTGTTGTGTGGAGTTCCCGTGCTTGCCGTCTTTATGTTCTGGATCAAAAATAAGCAGAGAAAGGCGTGGCAGGCCGTATCCAACAAGAACTCAAACTTAAATGCGTATCTGCAGGAAAATATTGTAGGTGCCCGGATTACACAGATTTTTGCACGTGAGGATGAAAATGCAAAAATCTTTAATGGACTTTCCAAAGAATGCAGACGGACCTGGAATACCGCTGTGCGCTACTCAAACCTTGTATGGCCGGGCATTGATACCATTTCGGTGTTTGTCCGTGCTGCCATCTTTTTGTTTGGCCTTGTCATTTTCGGGCAGGAAAATAAGTCGCTGGGAACGATCGTGGCGATTTCCAGTTATGCTTCGTATTTCTGGCAGCCGATCATGAACCTTGGAAATATATTCAACAATTTTATCAATAATATCGCTTATCTGGAACGGATCTTTGAAACCATCGATGAGCCGGTTACCGTAAAAGATGCAGAGCATGCGATCGAGATGCCAAAGATCCGGGGGAAAGTTACGTTTGACCATGTGACCTTTGCATATGATGAGACAAAAACGATATTAAAAGACG
>PPYE01643725.1_pt1 | contig 20272 bp, 29 predicted proteins | sample 1559881 | NCBI WGS metagenome assembly PPYE01 (sample SAMN08240022, study PRJNA423297) | Human gut metagenome, whole genome shotgun sequencing project.
GATAACAAGGCTTAACCATGACAGCAGATCAAATTATCGAGGGCATCCTCGGAAAGGAAGGGGGTTATGTCGATCACCCATCTGATAAAGGCGGGCCAACGCGCTGGGGTATCACACAGACTACCGCCCGCGCATATGGCTATAGTGGCGATATGAAGGCGTTACCACGGGATACAGCCAAAGCCATTTATCTGTCGCAATACTGGACTGAACCGAAGTTCGACCGCATCGCCGAGTTGTCGCCAGCCATTGCACAGGAATTGTGTGATACCGGCGTGAACATGGGGCCACGTGTCGCCAGTATATTCCTACAGCGCTGGTTATCAGCTCTGAATATGCAGGGCAAGCTATATCCGGATCTGAATCCGGACGGTGCAATCGGCAACATCACCATCGCCGCCCTGAAAAGTTATCTCGCTGTTCGTGGCAAAGATGGTGAAACCACGCTACTGAAGGGGCTGAATTGTAGCCAGGGCGCTCGCTATCTTGAGCTTGCTGAAGCTCGGGCGGCAAATGAAGATTTTCTCTATGGTTGGGTAAAGGAAAGAGTGGAACTATGAACTATCTCATTAATCGACTGAAGGAGCCGTCCACCTGGCGCGGCATCATTCTTGTTGTCGCGGGTGTATTTGGTTATCAGATGCCGCCGGGTATTCAGGAAACAGTCATCGCTGGCGGCGTAGCGCTGGCTGGCGTTGTTGGTGCGGTATTGCCGGACAGCGTTAAGAAGTAACAGCAACGAGCCTCGCAATGGCTGGACTTTTTACTAACCAAGGAATTCTAATGACTGTACGTGCAAAATTTAGCTGCATATCAATTCATAAATCACTCGACAACCCTTCTGCTGTCGTCAATCTGAGCGCTGTAACGACTAGTAGTACTGAGAACGAAACCTGGTCGAAGTATACCCCCAGCGGTCAACTACAGATGCTCATCTCTAACTTGGCAGTCCTCGGACAGTTTGAGCAGGGCAAAGAGTATTTCATCGATATTAGCCCTGCAGACTGACTGCATTATCGGGAAAGTGAGCTACCTACAGGACTGCATCCAGATGTAATGTAAAAATAGAAGCAGCGGGAGCGTAAGAAAATAGAGGCCTCCTATGGGTAAGCTTGTCCAATAGGAGGGAATTTTTCGAATATTTTCGACTTGTCTCCCCAAAGTTCGGACACATTAAACTGTTGACCATAAAGTGTAAAAGTAGCCTTTCCCAATAAAAACTCTGATGAGTTTTCTGGAGCCGTAATAACTGAAATCATCATTGCCCAAATGAACGATTGTGGCATAATCCATTTTTCACCAATCAGCAACATGCCCTGTTCGACAAATTCCATCCTTTTGTCAAGCTCACCGTTATGCATCATAGGGTTTCTTGCCATTTTGTAGATTGCTTCAGGAAGGGTGTACTCGCCAAATTTAACGCCTTTAAAAATCTTGCGCAGGGCCAAGCCGGATATCAGGACTTCTTCGTCACTGATGAACAACTTGATCCTTTCTCCAACTTTTGCATTAGGCCTTCTTGCCCTTGCAGTATTATCCATTGCTGGGAATAGATTGATAAGAGCCTGCTCATAGTCTTTTTGTACTAATGCCTTAAATGTGCTTTCGATTCTACGCCCGATAACATCTTGATTTTTTTTCATCCTAATTTCCTTATGTCATGAATGTTGGCTGAAAAACTATGTATAGAAGTGTCAATATTGATCAGTTCTTACAGAAATAGAAGGGGAATTAATAGCAAAATGTGCTATTGGGCTTAATCACTCGAGCTTACGGCATTGGCCATGTTTGCGGCATTAGTAAAGCGGAAGCCACCAGAGAGGCCAGCGATACACAAACAACTGTCGGCCATATGCCTGATGACGATGTTGATCGGGGGCTGCGCGAAAAGCTTACCCGCCCCGGTAGTCGTTGATACGGCCTGCAGCTGGGTGAGGGTCATCTACCTGACCGACCACGATATTGACGTGATGGACCGTCAGACCAAGCGAGACATTCTGGCACACAACAAATCTGTGCTGGCCAATTGCCCGCAATCAACCGAAAAGGCTACGAAATGAGTGAAGCAAAACCGCAGGATGGCAGCACTGTAAAAGGCTACCGCACATTAACCGATGGCGACATTGAGCGGATGAACCGCCTCAAAGGTGTCAGCCGGCATTTTTGCAGTCTGCTCGATACTGAGCGCGAGGTTACAACGGCTGAAGTTGTCGAGAGAGGTAGTCAGGCCGAAACCGATAGAGCAGAAGCTTTGCGCTGCATGGCTATCGCGCGTACCAAAATGCAGGAAGCCTGTATGTGGGCATGCCGCGCTGTTGCCCGGCCAGATGCTGACTGTTAACCCCACTAAGGGCTAAATCAGCCTTCATCCCCACATGAGGATATTACAGAAGTTACTAACTGAGTGGCTTCGATAATGCTATAGTTCACCAGAAAAAGATGATTGTATGGAGGCATGAGATACTGCTCCTTTTTAGCACATAAGGGTTATGTTAGTGGTGAATGTGGCTATTAACAGCGGGATATGTAGTTATTTATTTTTATTTCTGACTATGTGGCCAGTTTTTATAACACTGTGTCTAGGGATGTCTATAGCATTTTACGGAGTGTTAATGAAGAAAACTGCACTTGGCTGGCTACTTGCCGCTTTATTTTTTGGAATTATTGGAGGGCTGTGTGGGTATTAACTCACTGACGCTGAGGTTTCTTTTCGAAGTCTTCAAGGATGTATTGCTGCCGTTATCCATCGAATGCATGTATGCTGGTAAGGATTTTTAAAGGAAAAGGAATGAATAATGAATACCCAGAAGCTTTTAGATACATACATGTTAGTTGGGACCGGTCTTGCTCGTGCCAAATATGAGGTTTTCTCAGGAGAGGAAGGATTATATGCGTTTATTACAATTTATGCATATGAGCCTCATTTCCATATTAAGGGATATGATTCTTTAAAGTTAGACGACACTATTGATGTTAGATCTCAGATCGAAGGACATTTTGTAGATAGCTATCAGTAGCCAAAAATATTTATCTGAATTTAAAGCTCCGCTTATGCGGGGCTTTTTATTGTGCTTCAAATGCTAAGTAGTAACCAATTCCAGTGTTAATCCCCCCCTTCATGTCGTAAGCGTGGAAGTGCAGTCATAATTACCGATCGCTCAGGCTAGTGTGAGAAGCACCACAATGACGGTTGGCGGCAACTCAAGGGCATGAGCGTGGCCACTCCGGGAAGTGGCACAGCATTACAGGATCCATTCTGCCGAGTGGCTTCGATAATGCCACGGTTACTGCTTTATGATACCTTCTCAACATAAATTTTATGGTTAAGTTAGGGGGCAGTGATGGGGGAGTATTTTAGAGTTACGGTTCAGGTTTTATTAGATATCTTTTTGACATATCGTTCAGCCAAAAGGCAACAGGCTTTGGATAAGGTAAACGCTTTAAACAAGGTGTTGATTGATAATAAAATCTACCTTACTGAGTGTAGCGATGGTAGGGCCAGATGTGCTTTAACTGAACGAAGCTTGTCTACTGAGTGGAGTAGGGTGGGCGATTTAATCCAAAATGACTCACCAGATCTTGCAGCATTCTGTCGTAATAAGTCGGACTACTGGGTTAATCCTAAAGGCCATTCTCGTGAAAAAGTTGAACAACTCGGCATAACTATCAAGATGCTGGAAAGGCAGATAGAACATTTAAAAGCCAATATGCTTTAAGTGGTTCTCTTCACTCAGTTGAAGTTGCCTTCGGCTGCTTCTATCAAAATCATAAATGCCACCTACGGGTGGCTTTTTTATTGGTTGTTACTACAGGAAAATACTATGGCAAAACCGGACTGGGGCGAGCTTCAGCAACGGTTCCTGTCCGATCATGCCGCAACCGGCGTATCACCGAAGGATTGGTGTGAAGCGCAGGGACTGAATTACGCTACTGCCCGCCGATACATCAAGAAACCCACTGCGCAAACTGCGCAAAAACCTGCGCAAAAGAAACTGCGCACTGCGCAAAAAGAAAAGTGCGCAGAAGAGCTGGTGGAAGATGATGGACTCACCCATCAACAGCGTTTATTTGTCGCGGAATACCTGAAGGACAACAACGCCACGCAGGCCGCTATCCGTGCCGGGTACAGCAAGAAGACAGCGAATGAGTAGGGAGCAAGGCTGTTAGCAAAAGTTAGTATTGCGCAGGCCATTGCGCAGCAGCAGAAAGCATCCATTGTGCGCACGCTTGGCAGCGCTGATGAAGTGCTTGAGCAGATGTGGCGGCTGGCAACATTCGACGCCAACCAACTTTCTCAGTATCGCCGCGGGAGCTGCCGTTACTGCTGGGGCTTCGGTCACCAGTATCAATGGCGCGATGCGGTTGAGTTCGAAGAGAAGCTGGCTGAGGCTTTAGCGAAGAAAGGGAAAGAGCCAAACGACAGAGGAGGCTACGGTTACGACCATACCAGCTCGCCTAACCCGAAATGTCCTCGCTGTAATGGTGATGGCATCGGCCAGCCTTTCTTCGCCGATACGCGCAAGCTGGCGCCTGATGCTGCACTTGCCTATTCCGGTGTGAAGCTTGGTAAGAATGGCATTGAGATAACCGCCATCAGCCGTGAGCGCATGTTCGAGGCGGTGATGAAGCGTCTTGGCCTGGCTGATAGTGAATTCGCCCAGCGTCTACAGCAGATTGAAATCGAGCGCCGGCAGTTGGAGATCGACCAGCTTCGACGGGAGATAGCCCTAGATAAAAACCCGACGGGATTTGAAGAGGATTATCAACTTCAGCCAATAACTCCCGATGAGGAACCTCCAGATGATCCAATCCTCTAGCAGCGACGCTGTCAGCCTGACACCGAAGCAGGCAAATATTTACGTCTGGGGATGGCAGCGCTCAGCGCGTTTCAGGGATGCTGTATGCGGTCGCCGGTTTGGTAAAACATTCCTGGGCAAAGCGGAAATGCGCAGGGCTGCCAGACTGGCGCAGAAGTGGAAAGTCAGTGTAGAGGATGAAATCTGGTATTGCGCACCCACACAAAAACAGGCAAAGCGTGTTTTCTGGCGAAGGCTGAAACAATCCATACCTCCACACTGGCGGGCATCGAAGCCGAACGAGACAGAATTATCCATCACTCTTAAAAGCGGACACATAATGCGATGCGTCGGGTTGAATAACTACGATGACTTGCGTGGGTCTGGCTTGTTTTTCGTGCTGGTGGATGAATGGGCGGATTGCCCGTATGCAGCATGGGAGGAAGTATTGCGCCCGATGCTGTCGACTTGTCGGTATATCGTAAATGGTGTGCAGTTTATAGGTGGGCATGCTCTCCGGATTGGCACACCCAAGGGATTTAACCATTGCTATGATTCATGGCTTGCCGGACAGGACAACCGAGAGCCTGACCATAAAAGCTGGCTTTATACGTCGGTGGATGGTGGAAATGTTCCTCCAGAAGAACTGGAAGCTGCTCGCCGGCGAATGGATCCCAGAACGTTCAGGCAGGAATATGAAGCTTCGTTCGAAAACTATCAGGGCGTTGTTTATTACTGCTTTGATCGCCGTAAAAATCATACTGATGAAACCGTTAAACCAGGTGAAGCGCTGCATATCGGTATGGACTTTAACGTAGGGAAAATGGCGGCAGTGGTTTATGTTCTGCGTGATGGGCTTCCCCGGGCGGTAGATGAGTTCATGGATGTATTTGATACTCCGGCAATGATTGAAGCGATTAAGACGCGGTACGAGGAAGGGAAGCACACAATCAATATCTATCCCGATGCTTCAGGGAAAAACAGGAAGTCCAGTAACGCCAGCGAGTCGGATATTTCTCTGCTCTATGATGCTGGATTCTCTGTGCTGGTTAATGACAGCAACCCGGCAGTAAGGGACCGAATAAACGCTGTCAACTCAATGCTGTGCAATACCTACGGCGAGCGCAGGATGATGGTTAACACGGTAACTTGCCCGAAATTCACTCAGTGCCTAGAGCGACAGGTCTATAACGATAAAGGCGAGCCAGATAAGAAAGGCGGCTTTGACCACGGCAATGATGGCGGTGGTTATCCAATCGTGTACCTGTTCCCTGTCAACGCTACAGCGTTCGATATCACCCTCGATACGACATTCTGATATGGCCAATAATGATATTACTTACGTCCGCCCTGAGGTCAGGGCGGCGATGCCCGTGTGGAAAAAAATTCGTGACGTGTGCAAAGGGGCTGATGCTGTAAAGGCTGCAGGAAACGAATACCTCCCTTTTCTGGATCCGTCCGATAAGTCTGCACGCAATAAAAAGCGCAATGCCGATTACATTCAGCGCGCCGTTTTCTACGCGATAACGGGCAATACAAAAGTGGGTTTGCTGGGGCTGGCATTCCGAAAAGACCCTACCATGACCGCGCCGGATAAGCTGAATTATCTTCGTGATAACGCCGATGGTGCTGGTGCCAGTATCTATCAGCAGTCCCAGCAGGTTACAGAAAATATTCTGGAGGCCGCGCGCGAGGGGCTGTATACGGATTATGCGGCTGGGACTGATGAGGCGATTATCCTTCGCTATCAGGCGGAGAACATCATTAACTGGCGCACCAAACGCATCAATGGACGTGATCAACTGGTGCTGGTGGTTTTACGCGAATGCATGGAAAAGGAAGATGGTTTTGCGTACAAGGATGAAATCCAGTATCGGGAACTTGCCTTGGAGGACGGCAAGTTTATCTGCAGGGTGTGGCGAAAGTCGGCCGATGCAGGGTCTTTTTCCGTCGATTCTGAGTATCACCCGAAGCCTAAAGGTGAGGATTTTTGGGATGAGATCCCCTTTACCTTCGTTGGTGCACAAAATAACGATCCCAGCATCGACGAGTCGCCATTAGCCGCCCTCGTTGAAATTAACCTTGGTCATTATCGAAATTCGGCGGATTACGAAGACAGCGTATTTTTCTGCGGTCAGGTTCAGCCGGTGATTTCCGGGCTTGATACCGCCTGGCGTGATTGGCTGCAGGATAAGGGAATTCGTGTCGGTTCTCGTTCTCCATTCCTGCTGCCGAAGGAGGGGAGTTTTACCTATGCTCAGGCGCAACCAAACACCCTGGCTAAAGAGGCGATGGACAGTAAGCGTGATTATTCTGTTCAGCTTGGCGCCCGGCTTATCGAGCAGAACGGCGCGGTTAAAACCGCCACGCAATCCAGCGGCGAGCAAACCGCATCCACATCGGTGCTCGGCATTTGCGTTTCCAATGTCTCGGAGGCCTATACGCTGGCGCTCGGCTGGTGCGCCAGATATCTCGGCATAAAAGGCGAGGAATACCGTTACAGCATCAATCAGGAGTTTATCGCCAAAGTCGCAGAATCCGGCATGGTAACGGCAATCGTCAATGCCTGGCAGTACGGTGCGATTCGCGACACGGATATGGTCAGAGCTCTGCAGAGGCTTGACCTGATAGATCCCGCTGATGACCCTGAAACTGTCATTGACGCTATTCGTAACGGCGCGCCTAACCTGATTGGTGGCAATAATGGCAACGGCGAATGACAAACTGCAGGATGAATCCATAGCCCACGCTATATGGGTGAGTCGCTACAGTACCGGCGTTGCCAACAGGATGATAAAAGTCCTGAATGACAGCGACGCCGAACTTACCGCAAGGTTGCTGGTGGCTATTGATACGCTGGACGCCGAGAGCTTTACCGTTTCTAGGCTGGAAGCGTTACTGGTAAGCGTCAGGGCAATAAACAAGGATGCGATTCAGTCGATGTATGCAGCTCTTACTGCCGAGTTGCAGGAACTGGCGAAGCACGAAGCCACTTTTCAGATGAGCCTCTTCCAGTTTGCTATTCCCGACGATGTTCTTGCTCTTCATCCGCTGGTGGGCATCTCCCCGGATGCGGTTTATGCCGCGGCGATGGGGCGTCCATTCCAGGGACGTTTGCTGAGTGAATGGGCCAGCAACCTCGAAGCTGATCGGATGGCGCGCATATCCAATACGGTGCGGCAGGGATTCCTGCTGGGCGATACGCAGGAGCAAATCGCAAAAAAGGTCCGTGGCCATGCTAATCGTGGTTACCAGGACGGCGCGCTGCAGATGAGCCGGGCCAATGCAGCCAGCATTGCAAAAACGGCAGTAGGGCATCTTGCATCGACAGCCAGACAAAGCTTTGCGTCGGCGAACGACGACATTCTGAAGGGTAAGCAGTGGTTATCTACTTTGGATAACCGGACATCAAAGGATTGTCGGATCCGCGACCGTCTCAAGTACACGCTGGATAATAAACCGATAGGGCACAAGGTGCCTTATCTGCAGGGACCTGGAAAAATCCACTTTTGCTGTCGGAGCACTGAAACTTACATCCTGAAATCGTCCGAGGAGTTGGGTATCAAAGTCGGCGAAATCAAGGACAGCTCGCGCGCCAGTATGGATGGACAGGTTCCGGCTGATACGACTTACCAGGACTGGTTCTCCCGGCAGTCGTTCACGCGACAAGCTGAGATTGTCGGAGAAACGCGCGCCAGGCTGATTCGTGATGGCGGCATGTCTCCCGATGAGATCTACAACGACAGGGGCGAGTGGTTGACGCTGGACCAGTTGCGCTCAAAGGATGAGCAGGCATTCAGAAACGCCAGGCTTTAACCAACAAATCTTATTCAATCAGGCTGCCTTCGGGCGGCCTTTTTTATTGGGCCAGGCCCACAGTAACTATCCCAAGGGGACAACATGCTTATTCGTAACATGCTCATTAAATATTATTCGGCAGCTGGTGGTGAAGGTGGTGATGGCGGTGGCTCCGGTGGTGGTACTCCTGAGATTACGCCGGAAATCCAAAAGCTGATCGATGAGCACGTCAATGCTCAGGTTTCAGGCCTGAAAAATAAAAATAGTGAGTTACTCGGTAAGCTCAAAGAGTCCACTGAGTCGCTTAAGCGTTTTGAAGGTATCGATCCTGACGCGGTGAAAACTATTCTCCAGCGTTTCTCTGATGATGAAGAGGCGCAACTGATCGCCGCCGGGAAAATTGACGAGGTACTGGATAAACGCACTGAGCGGCTACGTGCTGATGTTGATAAGCAAATCAAAGCCGCTAATGAACGCGCTGAAAAGGCGGAAGCGTTCTCCAGCAAATTCCGTGATCGTGTCCTGGGTGATGCTATCCGCAGCGCAGCGCTTAAGGCTGGCGCGCTGCCAGAAGCATCCGACGATCTGATTCTTCGTGCTAAAGGCACATTCCAGCTCAACGACGAAGGCGAGGCCGTAGCAGTTGATGCAAATGGCGATGTTCTGTTCGGTAAAGACGGTAAAACTCCGCTCACCCCGGTTGAGTGGGCTGAATCTCTGAAAGAGACGGCCCCGCACCTGTTCCCGCGCGCCGAAGGCTCCGGGGCTGGTGGTCATAAACCCGGTGGCGGTGGCGGTAGTCTGAAACGTTCAGAAATGAGCTCAAGCGACAAAGCGGACTACATCCGCAAACATGGCCAGCAGGCCTATCTCAAATTGCCTAAGTAAGGACTAATCAATGTCTACGACCGTAAACAACGACCTGATTATCTATGATGACCTCGCGCAGACTGCGTTTCTTGAGCGTCGCCAGGATAATCTGGAAGTCTTCAACGCCGCTTCAAACGGCGCAATAATTCTCGACAACGAACTGATCGAGGGTGATTTTCGCAAGCGCACCTTCTATAAAGTTGGTGGCTCTATCGAATCGCGCGACGTTAACTCCACCGACCCGGTAACGGGTAAAAAAATCGGTGCCGGCGAATCTGTCAGCGTCAAGGCGCCGTGGAAATACGGCCCGTATGAAACCACTGAGGAGGCGTTTAAACGTCGGGGTCGCGACGTTAGCGAATTCTCCGAGGTGATCGGCGTCGACGTTGCTGATGCAACGCTTGAAGGGTATATCAAGTATGCCCTTCAGGGACTGGTTGCAGCCATTGGCGCAAATGCTGACATGACGGTATCAGCGGACATTGCCACTGATGGTAAGAAAACGCTGACCCGGGGACTGCGTAAATACGGCGATAAATTTAACCGTGTTGCGCTGTTCGTTATGCATTCCACGACCTATTTCGACATTGTTGATCAGGCTATCGACAACAAAATTTACGAAGAAGCCGGCGTGGTGGTTTATGGCGGACAGCCAGGCACGCTGGGTAAACCGGTGCTGGTGACTGACACCATGCCGGTTGACGCGATTCTTGGTCTGGTGGCTGGTGCGGTATCCGTAACGGAATCACAGGCTCCGGGCTTCCGTTCCTACGATATCAACAACCAGGAAAACCTTGCTATTGGCTATCGCGCAGAGGGCACGGTTAACGTTGAACTGCTGGGTTACAGCTGGGATGAGACGAAGGGCGCTAACCCAGACCTGACCAAAATCGGCACCGGCGCGAACTGGAAGAAACATTTCACCAGTAACAAATCCACTGCAGGTGTACTGATTAAGCTGGAAGCCCCTGCGGGGGAGTAACCCTGTCAGTGGATAAAACTTCCGCAACTGCTGACAGTACCGACGCGGTGACCGTTTCGCTCAGGTACACCAAAAATGGTGCCGGAGTCTCCGGGGCAGCTGTGGCGTGGACGTCTACTGGCGGCACGTTAAGTGCTTCGACGTCACAGACAGGGTCTGCTGGTGGCTCGACCGTGAAACTCACCTCTGATACGGCCGGCTCCTTCACGGTGACAGCTACCGTTGACGGCGTAGTGAAAACAACTGAAGCGATTGCGTTCACTGCTCCAGCGGGTGGTTAACTGACGGGGCGAAAGCCCCGTTTCTTTTGGTGAGGATCCGATGACCGTTTATATAACAATCCAAGACGTTGACGAGTTGCTGGGGGATACCTGGACTACCGCCGACAAAAAGGTTAAAGCCGTGCTCCAGGCAAACACCTGGATGACGGCGCTTAACCTTCAGGATATCGACCCGGAGCATATTCCTGAAGAAGTTAAGCAAGCCGGAGCGTTTATCGCTTCCGTAGCCGCTGCAGGCAATCTGTATCAGCAAAAAACAGGTTCCGGCGTGGTGACGAGCAAAAGCGTTGAGGCCGACGATGTGAAGGTTTCCCGCACTTTTGCCGAGCTTTCAACCACCAGCACTGAATTACTCGATCCTGATTTGCAGCTGGCGCTGGATATGCTCAAACCGTGGATGATTAACCCTTTCCAGACATTCTTTGTGAGGGCGTGATATGTCCGATTTGAAGGTGGTCCCATTTCAAAAGCCCAGCCATCACAACCTCGATAACGACCAGGTTATTCGCCTGCTGAAACAGGCTCTGGAGAGAGCCGAAAACGGCGGCTGCCACAGTGTCGCAGTGATACTGCTTGATGATGAGGGTAACGCGATTGATTGCTGGCATAACGGTGGACGCCCCTATGTGATGATTGGCGCTATGGAGTCGCTTAAAACCGACTTTATCCATGCTCATATTGAGCGGCGGTAAGGGGGTAACATGCAAAATCCATATGTGCATTATGCCGGCGACGGGCTCGGTCCCCGCGATGTGTTTGTGAATGGAAACCCGATCAGACATGTCGTTTACGCAAACCAGGCAAAGGGTGTTGTAGAGTTTGCTCCGCTCCCGCTGCGGGTTAAGCGCAATGGCGAAATTTATACCCGCAAACTCCACGGTACAGTGATCGTTAAACCTCAGCAGCGTATTGGTGGGCGCAATGGGCATTCGTGACGAGCTGCAAACCGAAGTCGCCGCGGCATTCGATACCGACCTGCAGGATGCCGTTAAGGATTTCACTGGGTCATATACCGTTCGGGGTGCCTGGGACCCGGTGACGGAGACCGGCACTGAAACGCAGGTGACTTACTCGGGGCGTGGAGTGCTGGCGCGCTATAAGCTGCGCCGTATCGATGGCGTTAACATTCTGCATGGTGATGTGAAGCTAACCGCACTGGTTAACGAGGTGACTGATAAGCCGGCCGTCGGGCATATCATCACCGCACCGGATCCGATTACGGGTGAGCTTCAGCGCTACGAGGTCATCACCGCTTCTTCCGACTCTGCTGGCGCTGCGTACTCCATTCAACTGCGGAGAGCGTGATATGGCTAAGGGCTGGAACATCGACCCGGCGGCATTCGCCGGGCTGGTGGAAGACGATGTGAGGTTACGGCAGAGAACCATCGCCATTCAGTTGCTGAATGAAATTGTTCAACGGTCGCCGGTAGGAAACCCGGAGCTGTGGGCCATCAACGCGACCGCGGTTCAATACAACAAAGCTGTTGGGGAATGGAACGAATCTCTTTATGCCGATCCTGCCAACCTGACAAAGACAGGCCGTCTCAGAAAGAAAGTCCGTGTTAATGACAGCATGGATATCAGGCGGCCGGCTGAGTATCGCGCAGGAACCTTCAGGGCATCGCATTTTGTCAGCATCGGCGAACCCGATCACTCCGTCCCGACCGAACCGGATCCGCGTGGAACAATGACGTTTCTTAATGGCAAAAATATCATTGACCAGGCGCCAGCCTACTCGGTGATTTACATCCAGTCGAACCTGCCTTACTCCGTGCCTCTGGAGAATGGTCACTCAACGCAGGCGCCAACAGGCGTCTATGCCGTCTCGTTTAATGGTGTGATTCAGGCCTACAAATGACCCTTACAGAAATCAGAAACGCTGTCATTTCCCGAATGGCGGCACAGACCGCTATTGCCTCTGATGCAGTGGATTATCCCAATGGTCCGGTGTTTGACCCCGGCGGCCGCGATATCTGGGCCCGCCTCACCAACATTGCAGGACAGGCTGGCGCAACCGAGATCGGGGATGGGCCCGTCGTCCACAGGACGGGCTTACTCATCATTCAGCTGTTTGTTCCGGTCGGTTCCGGGACGTTGCTTATCTCCCGAACGGCCGACCAGCTAACGGAGCTATTCGAGTTTAAGGACGACGGAAAGCTGAGTTATTTCGCTGTTTCTGCTGTGCCGGCGGGTGAGACCGATGGCTGGTTACAGCTCAATCTTCAAATTCCTTATCGCGCTCTGTAGCGCACAAAAAACAGGAGGCTCCTGTGAGCTCAGGTGCAAAAGTAGTAGCCGCGTTTATTCGCGAGACAACGCCAGGAATCACGCCAACAGCAGGGGCGTGGAACCTGCTGCGCCGTTCTTCATTTGGTCTGAAACCAACGCAGAACACCAACGACAATGACGAAATCGCTGGTGACCGTATGGCGCAGGGTGTTTCACGCGGCACAGTGGATGTCGGCGGCGATGTCGGCACACGGTTTCGCTGGAACCAGCATGATGATTTTCTTGCCAGCTGCTTCGGTTCCGAATGGGTAAATAACGTACTGACGATGGGTAACGGTCGCATTACGTTCTCAGTGGCGACTTTTGCCAGTGATGTGGGGATTGCCCAGATTGCCCGCGGTTGCCAGGTTGGCACCTTCCAGATGGAAATCCCGGCCGATGGTGATATCACTGCAACCATTACGTTTGCTGGGCTGGACTGGGAGACGAAAGGGGACGATACCAGCTATTTCACCGCGCCGGTGGATTTAGCGGGGGCGCTGCGTTACTCCTTCAAAGAGGTCACGAACATCCGGCTAAATGGTGTTGATGGCGGGACAGGTTTCTGCGTCGACACCTTCAACATCCAGTTCAACAACAATATGCAGACTCAGCGCTGCATCGGTACCGGTTCGGCATTCGCCGGCGCAAACATTCCGACAACCTTTACCCCGTCAGGTCAAATCACGCTGTCATGGTCAAAGGCTGCCTGGGAGGTTTACAAAAAAACGTTCACCGGCGAAACGGTGCCGTTTAGCTTCACGCTGGAGAATGCTGAAGGCGCCTATACCTTCGATTTCCCGGAAGTGCAGATCTCCGGCGACTGGCCGGATGCGGGGAGCACTGACATTGTTCAGGTTCAGCTGGATATCACCGCGGCCAATACGCCGCCAACTATCACCCGCGTTCCCAAAGTGCCGGCGACGGCAATCAGTGTTGCGCCAGCCACTTCAACTGGAGCAGTGGGATCTACTGTGACGTTAACCGCCACGCTTACGCCAGTTGATTCAACTGATGCCGTCCAGTGGACGTCATCGGATCCGACTATCGCCAGCGTGGTTTCTACCGGGCAGAAAACAGCGAAAGTCACACGTAACGCAGCCGGTACTGCAATCATCACCGGTAAGGCCCGCACCTTTACCGCAACGTCTGAAATCACCGTTACCGTGCCTTAATTTACCTGGCCCGTTCTGCATTCATCGCGGATCGGGCTTTTTTGGGAGTCTTTATGCTGATTATTTCTTCTCAAATTGATTTGAACGGAGAACGCTGGTTTTTCCCTTACAAAAAGCCAGCAGGAAGTAAAAAGAAATTCACGCCGGAAGATGAGGCGCTATTTAAACTCCGTCTGCTGGTGGCCAGTAGCGAGAATCCACAATACCGCTCACGCAATGCGCTGGTGCGGCGCCATATCGACAAAATGGACGCGAGCTACCAGGTCGGTACGGATGCTTTCGATCTCGCCAGTGTGGGCGAGATTGACTCGGTTGATGATCTTCTCATCGACAATTGCGCGCGCTTTCTTCTGAAAGACTGGGAAGGCGTGGGGGAGCTGGTGGATGGTACGGAGACGGCGGTAGCGTATACACCTGAGCGTGGTGTTGCGTTACTGAAGCAAAACCCCTCTCTGTACTGGCTTATTCTGGCTGAGGCTGCGGCCATTGCTCAGGGTAAGGAGCTGCAGACTCAGGAAACCGTAAAAAAGCCATAGAGGCCCAAAAGTGGCTAAAGGAATTCGCCGGCGAACAGGGCGAGAAAGCAAAGTGGCGCAGGGAGAAGCTAAATCTCCCGCCCATTCCAGAGCCTGAAATCGATGCAGTCACTGGGGAGATCCTCAACGCTTACGCCATGATATCGCGCGGCAGGAAGTATGCCGGAATGGCCGGAGTGCCACTCCCTCTATCCCTGAACGATATTGAGCTTTATCTGGCATCGCGCACCATCCTGATCGACCGCATTGAGTTTGACGCAGCGATACTGGCCCTTGATGATGCCTGGAGGGATGAGTGGGCAGAGGCACAGAAACGTGCAGCAGATAAGAAAGGAAGCAACTGACCTACCATTAATGGTGGTCCATGCTCCTGAAAGTCGATGATAGGATGTTTCCGATTGTAATCAAAGGAAACATATAATGAAAAAAGTCATCGCTTTGGCGCTTGGAGCGCTGTTACTTTCTGGTTGTACAGTACGTGTTGCAGATTTGACTGTGGCGAGTACTAAAAATTACAACCTCAATGGGGGTAAGTTCTACAAAGGGAAACGTGTAACAGCAGAAGATAGCTATCCGGTTATCATCTTCCCTCTTGGCATCCCGAACGTTAAAACAGCCGCTGATCGAGCGATTGAAAAAGATCGCTGTGCAGTTGGTCTGTCTGACGTAGTTGTCACTCAACTTAACCACTCCTTCCTGTTCGGTAAGATTGGTCTGCGTGTTGAGGGTAATCTTGTGATTGACCGCAGCCTGCCGGGTTGTGAGAACGCAAGCTGATTGATAAAGCCACCATCGGGTGGCTTTTTAATTTATGGGGTAGACAAGTGAAGATTATTGGATACTTAGCGATTGTAATAGGGGTGATCTTTGCTGTATCGGCGCTATTTATGGATGTGACAGTAGCGACAAGCGGTGGCTATAGGGTTAACAATCTTGGATTAATGTCATCGCGCCAAAATTACATGATATTTGGAGGTTTCGTAGCCATCGCAGGTATCATTATTGCTCTGGTGGGAGATAAGCTAAAAGCGTCCGGAACTTCAGTCAAATGCCCTTACTGCGCAGAATTAATAAATTCCGAAGCGGTGAAGTGCAAGCATTGCGGGAGTGATGTAACTCCTTCGAAGATAATAGCTAATACTGACAATACTGGAGCTAGTGATAGGCTGGCTGATGTCAATGTAAAGTTAATCGCTGGAATTGCAATTACTGTCTTTGCGGTGATTATCGTAGCAATAATGTTTTACCGCCAATGAAGTAAAGACCCGACAGTTTCAAAAAATTCCAACCTCGCTTTGGCGGGGTTTTTTATTGCCCGGAGAAAAGCACGTGACAGAACAAACCTCCCGCCTGGCCATTATTATTGACAGTTCTGGGGCAGAAAAGCAGGCTGACAATCTCGCAACTGCACTTGTAAAAATGACGCAGGCAGGTGAACGTGCTGCCACCAGTGCAGGGAAAGTGACAAAGGCCACTGATGAAGAAAAACAGTCCCTTTCTGAACTTTTAGATCGTATCGACCCGGTAAACGCCGCCCTGAACAAACTGGATAAACAACAGCAGGATCTTGCGAAATTCAAATCAAAGGGGATGGTAGATGCCGATACATTCGATCTTTATTCAAAGAAAATCGAGGAAACACGAAACAGGCTAACTGGATTTCGTGACGACCTTGGCAAAACCGGCCAATCAGCCGCACAGACTGCCTTTGCCATGCGCATGATCCCAGCGCAGATGACCGACATTATTGTCGGCTTATCTACAGGTCAGTCACCGTTTATGGTGCTGATGCAGCAGGGCGGTCAGTTAAAAGATATGTTTGGTGGTATTGGCCCGGCAATTAAGGGTGTGAGTACCTATGTTATGGGGTTGGTTAACCCTTTCACTCTTGCAGCTGCGGCGGTCGGTTTTCTTGGTCTGGCCTATTACAAAGGCACTCAGGAGCAGGACGAATTTTATAAGTCTCTCGTTCTCACTGGTAATCTGGTAGGCAAAACTTCCGGTCAACTGGCAGATATGGCGGCCCGTGTATCGGTCGCAGCTAACTCCACAACCGGTGCAGCAGCTTCAACGCTGAATCAGTTGGTGTCATCCGGTAAAGTAGCTGGCGACTCATTGGAGCGCGTGACAACCGCCATTGTTAAGACTAGCGAGGCGACGGGCATTGCTACCGATAAGCTGGTTGGTGATTTCAACGACATTGCTGCTGATCCGGTTGCAGCCATTACCAAACTTAACGACCAGTACCACTTTCTGACACTGGCAACCTACAACCAGATTAAAGCGCTACAGGATGAAGGTAATCAGCAGGATGCTGCACGGGTGGCTACTGATGCTTACGCCAATGCCATGCAGCAGCGTGCGAATGATATTCATCAGAATCTTGGTCTTCTTGAAAGTGCATGGGACTCGCTGGGTAAAACGGCCAAACGTGCCTGGGATGCGATGCTCAATATTGGGCGCGAACAAACACTAACGGATAAACTTTCCACCTTAAACGAAAATATTGCTGAAGCCCAAAAAGGGCAAAAAGATGGTGGGTTCTGGAACAGTTTTAGCGCGAGGTTTACCAACCTCCCGGAGATGATAAAACAGAGAGATTTGCTCGAATCAGTTGCCAATCTTCAGGGGGATGTAACTAAAGGACAGGCGAAGGCTAAGGAAGCCGAACAGCAAAGAATTAAAACGCAGCAGGAAGCAGATCGCGTTAACCAGCAATATTTGAGCAATGCGGATAAGCGCAATAAAGCTATTAAGCAGCAAAGCGAATTCCTGAAGGCTGGTGCAATTACTGCAGAGCAATATGCAAAAAATGTTTCTCGCATTAACGAGATGTACAAAGATCCGAAACCACCCAAGACGCCAAAGGGGAAAGCATATACCGAGGACGCAGCAACCCGGTTGCTTGATCAGATAAACCAGCAGACCGCTGCCATGCAGTCCCAGCTGGACGCCAGTGATAAGCTTAACAGCGCTACCCAGGCGCGAGTTAAATTCGAACAGCAAATTACTGACCTAAAAACTAAAACTCAACTCACCGCTGACCAGAAGTCGATTCTTTCCCGTTCAGACGAAATACTACAGGCCTATAAGCAACAGGAAGCACTGCAAAACTCCGTTAAAACACTGGATGACTACCGAAAAATGCAGGCGCAAATTGCACCAAAGGAATTGCGCCAAAATGAGATGTTGCAAAAACGCCTCGAAATTCTTCAAAAAATGGTTGAGCTGAAGAAACTGACGCCGGAGGCTGCTGGGAAGCAGGCGAGCGACCTGATTAGTAAATCAGTACTACCGGATTCAGTTATTTCTGGGGTGAATAAGGCTGGCGGAACGCTTACTTCAGGGGCGACAAATAATGACCTGGCAGGGCAAGGTTTGAATTTGATTGGGATGCAAATTGCTCCTCAGCTTCAAATCATAGAAAAGCTGAAACAGGCACAGGCCGACTATGCTATCTGGCTTAACAATCAGGAAAAAATCATCACCCAGAATAGCCAGTTGAATGCGCAGCAGCGCCAGCATGCACTCGACGAACTATATGAAAAGGGTATGCAGAATCAGCAGGCAATCAGCTCCGCTGTTTATATCGCGCAAATGCAATCTGCACAGGAATCGTTTACCAACATCACCGATTCGATGGGGAACATGTTTGGTGAGCAATCCGCAATGTATAAAGCCGCTTTTGCGACACAGAAAGCATTCGCCATTGCACAGGCTTCGCTGCAACTCCCAATGGCAATGGGGCAGGCATTAGCCGGATTACCATTCCCGGCTAACCTCGCAGCTATCGCGCAAGTTATTGGGCTCATGGCTTCGATTACTTCCAGCATAACCAGTGCTGCCGCCGTTGGCTTCGCCTCCGGCGGTTACACAGGCCCCGGTGGTAAGTATCAGCCCGCGGGTATTGTTCACAAAGGAGAGTACGTCTTCGACCAGGCGTCAACGAACCGGATCGGCGTGTCTCAGCTTGAGGCACTTCGAAATGGCCAACCGCTTGATGCAACTCTGGGGCGCACAGGGTTTGGTACTGGTGTTCAGAACGTTAACAGCGATAACCGTAGGCAAACAACTGTACACGCGCCGATTAATCAGGAGTTTCATCTCCAGGGTATTACTCCGGAGCAGTTGAGCGCTACACTCAATCAGAATAATCGACAGCTTTCCAGGCAGTTAAAAGGTGAACTCACAAAAGAGGTTACCATGCCACAAGGGGCTTTTGGCAACGCTCTAAAAGGAAACTATACACGACACGGTCCTAGGTAAGCTAAACTGCATTAGCTGAGACTTGATTATGTAGGTAAGTCTAACAATCTGAGTAGGTGCAAGAAAACACAAGGATCTTATTAATGGAAGCGTTGTTAACATTTACATTTAAAGACTTTATAGCTTTTATGATTCCTCTTTTTATTGGCGGACTTATCTTCAATAGGAGACGTAAACGTAAGGAGGTCCGAGTGAAGCTTTCATTTCTTTGGCTTGTTTTGATAGTCGGTGGAATTCTTGAAATATGCGATGACATCTACACAACTTATTCCTATAGGCATAATCACTTATATAATAATGATACGCTTACAACCGTGTTTAACTATGATTTTTCAAAAATTGTTTTTTGTGGGATTTTGATTTTTGTTTCTATTGCGCTTCTTCTTCAGGAGTTGCTTTTAAACAAGCAGTCACATTGACGTATATTGCCTGTCGGCACATTGCCCTTTTTTATTTTGATATGGGGCTGTGCCGAAACAATGTAAGCTCCCACTAAAGTCAATGAAATTAATGTATTGATAATGCTGTTTTTTATTTATTTTAGCTCTTAAGGTGAGTTGATAAATATATCACCTTGTGTGTTTGTGTCGATTTAATAAGATTTTTATCTTCATTAATCTGAACCAAAAAATCAGAGATTTCTTCGATTCCATCGTGCTTTATTCTGAAATGAATACCCTCCTGAGGTTAATGGTGAAATTTTATTCGAGATACTTTACCGGGAGACTGCATGACTGATATCTACTACCCACATGACTATCTTCCAATGCCACTGCAGGAAGGATACGGATTCCAGCCTGTAAGCCCGTTAAAACGAACCCAGCTAACCACCGGCCGCGCGCGACAACGCCGGGCATATACGTCAACTCCTACTCAGGCCAGTGTGTCATGGTTTATGGAGACCGACGGTCAGGCTCAGCTGTTTGAAGCCTGGTATAGGGAAAAAATAACGGATGGCGCTGACTGGTTTTTTATGAAGCTACAAACCCCGCTGGGGGTGGAGTTTTATAAATGTCGGTTCACTGATATCTATGAGGGGCCAACACTGGTGGCGCCGATTTACTGGAAGTTCACAGCGACACTAGAACTCTGGAAACGACCTGTTTTGCCTGATGGATGGGGCGATTTTCCTGACTTCATTGTGAACAGCGATATTCTTGATCTTGCAGTTAACAGGGAGTGGCCTGAAGCATGACAAGACTTAACAGGCTGTATGCCAGCAGCGGGCCGGAGGTGATCATTGAAACGCTGCAGATCACCGTTGGCTCAGATGTTCACTATCTGTGCCAGGGGTATGAGG
>PPYE01357547.1_pt1 | contig 20266 bp, 25 predicted proteins | sample 1559881 | NCBI WGS metagenome assembly PPYE01 (sample SAMN08240022, study PRJNA423297) | Human gut metagenome, whole genome shotgun sequencing project.
AAAAGGCTAAAAACATTGTGATTAAGCCTAACTTGAAGTATTTATTTGTGTTCATGTCTTTTATATTTTTGTATTATTGCATTTCTTCCATTTTCTGAGTCCATATTGTTTGTAGTTCTTGTTGCTTTGGATATAAATATGTCTTGGTATAACTAAGAATATCGTATTCGGTAGTTTCATCGTCGCCATCTTCCTCAAAGTCACAAGTAATAGAAATTCCTGTTTTGGAAAAAGCCGGTTCAAAGCCAACGCTATACCTTACTCTACTTTCCTTAGTGTTCAATTCCTTACAAATCTCACGAGCCATGTCTACATGCAAGTCATTTATAATAACAGCCCCAACAAGAGAAATAGCAAATCTACCATTTCCAAGAGAAAACACCTTTACTATCCCTTCCGGTAAGCCAAGATATACTTCTCCCGTACCATCCTCATTGCATTTACTGATGTTGCACCTAAGTTTTTCTTCTTCTGCCAGCAACTTAGCCAGCAAGACATAAGAATGTCTGCTTCGGATTTCACGTTTGTAAGCCCGTTTTTGAAACATGCTGAATATCCAACTGCAACCAATCATTTGTGCAAAGCCTATAACTATAAGCCAAAACTGTGTAGTAAACATGAAGAATTATTAATGAGTCTGATAATAGAAGCCTTACTAACGCATTTTATCAAGCAGATCTTCTGTTTCTTTGATAAACTTATCTGTACGTTTCAGAACGTCTTTGACTCGTTTTTCCTTTTTACGCTCTTCAGAACTTTTGAATATAAAATCTAATAATCCCATATCGATTTCGTTATTGTTTTATAATTTTAAATCAGCTTCTATATGGAAGCTATTCTCTTCAAATGTTATGGACTGTAGGTCCATCTTTTCAAATACAGACTGCAACTCATCTATTTCCTGCAAATTCAACTCAATGACATTGCCTGTGTCAGTTCTAATAAAGTTGGCTTTCTCAGGCAATAGTCTTCTAAAGAATGCTATTGTCGGGTTGACAAGCAGATCAATTCCTAACTTTCCGCTATAAGTTAGAAAGATTTTTGCATTTTCAATTTTAACAACACCAATATTGATACTTATGTATTTGGTAAATCCAAGAACCTTTAATGGCGTGGCAATATTAAGCTGCGAGCTATCCTCTAACTTAAACGTTATTTCTCTTTGAAAATGGTGAGCAATATATTGTTCTACTTCACTATAACTTATTGATACTACCATTGTTTTCAGTTTAAGTTGGCATTTTCTGTTGTAGGAAACCATTTATCGAGTAGAGAGTCGGCTTTCATCTCGATTTCAGGTGTGATGTATCTACATACCTTTTGGTATGCTACAGTCAAATATACAACCTCGTCTAACCAACCGATAATCGGTAACCGCTTGGCAGAGATGAGGTCTATTGGCAGGACCAAATAAGATAGTGCTGAAAGTATTAACAACTTATCTGATTTTGGCGTGTCACTACTTACCATTACATAATAAAGTAACACTGCTGGACGTGTGCTAATTCTACCAATTTTGGTTGCATACACACAGAGATTTTCCAGTAACTGCTGATAATTTATTATTCCTTGCTTCATATTTTTATTGTTATTGTTCTAAACTAATAGATGGAAAGTAGATGTCGGTTCTATCAAGTCATAAAAGAAAACATTATTTTTATTTGAATATTGATTCATACCTAATTATTTCTCTACTACTTTCAAGCTTAACAAAACCTACTTTTTCTAACAATTTTATTGAAGGCGTATTGACACTTTTAACCTCAGTACTTAACCGATTGCACACATTGTTACGAAATAGATAATTCATTATTGCCAAAACACTTTCCTGCATATACCCTTTATGCCGAGCCTTTGGATGTAAGGCGTAAAAAATAGAAGGCTTATAAGACAAGTCTATGACACCTACGAAACCAATCAATGCCTTATCCAATCTGAGCCCCCACAAATAGCCTTCTCCTTGATTTTGATATTTCTTGAAAGTATTCACCATGTTTTGTACACCTTTTGAAGCATCACATATTCCTATCAGTTCTGGCAAAAATAGATTCGTTTCTTTATCATTAATAATTTCTGTCAGTTTCAAGCAATCTTTATCTGTTACTTCTGTCAGTTTCAACCTTCTTGTTTTTAATGTTGGAAATTCTGAATTTATCATACCACGCTCTGCCATTTCACAAAATATGCGAAAACCGATCTTCATAAATACTTTCTCATTATGACAGAGTGTATTCCATTGGCTGTCGTTGTATTCAACAGCAGTAAGGCATAGGTTGCACATTCTTACAGCAGGACATTTCCGACATTTGTATTTGCGCTTCTTATAGTACGAAGAAACAATAATGTTTGCCTCTTTCCAATCAATCCCATTATAAACATTTCCTATTCGATAACAATCAGCCATCTTTTCACAAACACCAATCTTCATATTTGCATCAACATACAATTTGTTTGATATGGGCAAACACGTAGACATGGGAATACTATCACTTGCATCAAGAATTGGTCGATTAATCCAATAAGCAATACATTGTTCGAAAAACACTTGCAAGACAACCCAATCTCGATGTCGCTCGTAACAGCTCAAAAGTTCCAAGTATTTCTCTACTAATTCTTCGTAATCACATTCTGTCACACCAACCTTAAAATTTGGAGCAAGGCTTGAAATCTTTGTTGGCACAAGATTACATAAAATTTCATCTTTTGCCCAATGGCGAGCAATGGTTTCCAAATCACTTAGTGAAGTCAAGGTCATTAGGAGCAATACATTCTCTTTAAGATATTGCGGATGTTGCTGTTTTATGTAAGATAAAGCCTTATACACATAATCAAAAGAGCCTTTACCTGTTACATTGATTCGCTGCCTATCGTGAATTTGTTTGTGACCATCTATAGAAATATCTATTCTTACATTTCTTTTAATGAACCAGTCTATTGTGCATGGTGTAAGCATAACACCATTAGTTGATATGGAAACAGAAAGATTAAAGTCTTGGAAGAACACAGAGGCTTTTTCTATAGCATACTTCAATAGTGGCAGATTGGTAAGTGGTTCTCCTCCATAGAAAGCAATCTTTAAATCCTTACTTTTTACTGTTCTTTTAATGAACTCATATATAGCATCAATATCATCAGCACTCATGCTTTTTGTACCATGAATGCGATTATTTTTGTATTTTCCCGAATAGCAACAATAAGTACAACGCAGATTGCATTTTTCGGTTATGCTTATAACAAAATTGTCCACATTGGGTAATTCACCGAATGCGGACAACTCCTTAAAAATCCACTCAAAGTTATCTTCCTTTGGCTCTGCTATTATCTCATTTGTTCGTGGTAGATAATAGTAATCATGTTTGCTTGATGTTGTTATTTGCATACCACCATTATCTATGACCACTGCCATGGCATTTAGAGCAGCATCCTCGACTCATGCAACTAGCTTGACATGCACTCATCCCCATAGCCTTGATAGCTTCTTTCTTTTTATCTTCAGTAATTCTGTTGGCATTTAGAATAGGCATCAGCTGCCCTCTGTTACCATTATAAAATGGTGTTATCATATGGTCTTGTATTTATTGATTATTTTCTGATATTCTCCCGACCTGTACCACTCATAAAGATAAGCCGCTCTTTGTACCATCCATGGATATTCACATGAACGCAAGGACAATGCTTTTGCTATTTTGTCTAAATTCCCTACATGATGGTTTTCAAAATCAAAAGCTTGCTTCAAAAATGCCTTGATGTTAATTTCATTATAGCATTTCTTTGGTAATCCTGCTCTTTTTATCATTACCCGAAGAGCCACATCAATATTCTGGCAACACAACAATCCGACTCTATCAGCAGTGAAATCAGATTTTCGGTACCAATCTAACAATGGTACTTTTACGATGGTTGACCACATCTTCACCGACGGATTATCAATGAATGGCATATACAAAGCCTCCAACAACATCTGATATGGCTTGTGTCCACAAATATAATGTCCCAACTCATGCCCAAGGAAGAATATCAATTCCTCCTTCTCAAACAAATCAATAGCTCCAGAAGATATAACTATTCGGAAGTTTTCATTGCCTGCCGAAAATGAAGTGGGTGCATAGAACCATTCTGAGGTTAACTTTGGTACTTTTTTGACTCCCAATATTCCACAAGCCTCTTTAAGACATTGAAAAATTTGCGGTGAACTTTGGGCAGTAATGTTCCAACCATCACCATATGATTCTACTTCATTGTAAGATTCTTTTATTGGAACGATTGTATTGTTTAAGAATCTCTTGAACAATGGAATCTGATTAAGTCCATCTAATATAGTGCTATCATCAGGGTGCTTGATTATATCAATATCAAGATTGGGTAGTTTGTACTTTGCCATTTATTATTTAATCAATTACACTGTATGTGATTGTATGACCTGCTGCCATATTAAAAGAGTTGGCAATCACAGCTATAACCTCTTGATCAAGTTTGTGCTGCTTCACCAACCCTGCAATTTGGCATAATGCTATAGGCCACCATACAGCAATCGTCAGTATTGTAGGGATTGCTTGTTGTCCAAACAATCCAATGTTCATCTTAACCAAAGCATGTGGGGTAGAGGCGGACAATCTTACTTTGAGAGCTGTTTGCATACCTAATACAGCTTGAAATAAGTTTCCTTTCTTAAGCGAGATATCCCATTCTCCCGTAGGAAGTTTTACCTCATTAACCTCATAGCCTTTGTATCGGAAAGTGTTGGATACTCTACGAGCTACATTATCTATATATCTGTCAGCATTGTTGAACAGATATGCGGAATTCAAAAGATTCATTTTCATAATTCATCTATATTATTTTAGTAGAAAGATGGATGAATCCTTGGTTTTCTATCATTTGCAAACTACTTGAACAGTTTGCTTAATATGATTTTTCCCACTTTTCTTTCAATACCGGCTTTTGATGTCGGTATTCCTGTTTCTTTTGCTATTTTTTGCTTCAACGCAGTTATGCCGACAGCTCTTTTCCATGAGAAACTGAGTCCTGGTATTATAGTACTTTTCTTTGCCATGTCAATGTGCGCTTGAACAAATCATGCAAGGATTGTTAGAACAGTCGCAATTACCAGACCATCCACCGCATTCTTTTTTGACCGCATTATAGCTGTAAGCATTGCGTAACTTCATTTCTTTGGGAGCAATAGCAAAAGCCAAAGATACGCTTTTCTCAACTGAGGAACCTAATATTTCCATTATTTTTTCTTCTAATCTTGTAGCCATATCAATTAAGTTTTAATGATCTAATTATCTTGTTTATGTCATGTTTCAAATTCTCACGTTCTATCTCGTTTTCTATTTTTTCGGCAACTTTCAGTTGGTAATCCAAGGTATGGAATATCTGTATCATAAAAGCCTTGCAATAAAACGGATTTATACGATTAATAGCTCCATTAAACTTCAAATTACAACCAGCACACCCTGGACAACAGGATTGTAAGACACAATCTCTGCATTCTTGTACTTGAAAGTTTTCTGCATCGGCAAAATCTATGTCCTTTACTTTGTTATACATGGCTGAATCCATGGAAATAGGAGCGAACATTTGGCATGGATAAACGGTTCCATCCCAATCTACACAGCTCATTTCCTCACCACAGCTACATCTTTTAGCATGCTGCTCTTCTGACAGAATAGCATCGATAGGCGTATTGAATAAAGAACAATGCATATCTCGACCAGAGTCTAAGTAATATTTTTTTAGAAGAGACAGTTGTTCGTTCCACAATACAAGATGCTGTTTTGTCCAACCATGCATATATGCCAAGTCTGTCTTTATCTTCGTAAATCCTTTCTCTTCTAAGAAAACGACATTGTTACAGAGATTCTTCAATGAATCTGTAGAGATAGTCATTTTCACGGATGACTCTGGCCATGTATCACGGAAATAATCTAAATCTACCAATGAGGCCGAGTTGGATCTATTCGTATTTTGTGTGCTAACATCACCGTCAAAACTAAGCCCTAATGAAATTCTGTGTTTGTTTGCAGTAAACCAATTTTTCATTTCCTCGTTTAGAAGCGTACCATTCGTTGCTGCAAAAAGAGAATATGGATATTTTATATTCTTACTCCACAACCATTCACTCACATCCTTTATCAAAGGAAAAGCAAGCAATGGCTCTCCACCCATAAATTGAATGGAAACACCATCAAAACCTGTTTCATTAAAAACATCCAAGATGACTCTCTTTGCAGTATCAAAATCCATCTTATGCGATGTCTTATGACTCTCATAACAATAGACACAATTCAAGTTGCATGAATTTGTGACTAGAAGCATCAGAGTCCTGATTTTTGACGAACGAGGATCTGCTGAACAAGTTTCGTTAATGTCCACCATCTTATTTGGCATATTTGCTGAGAATATTTTGGTATGCGCCACTCTTATACCATTTCAACAGTTCTGATGCTCGTCTGACCATCCATGGTGCAGCATTGTCCATAACAGAAATCTTCTCTACGATTTTGTTCATGACACCCATCTTGGAAATTTTGAAACTTTCAGCTTGTTCAATAAAAGCATCTATGTTCAAATTGTCATATAATGATTCTGGTGCTCCTGCGAGTTTTATCATCGTTCTTAATGCGACATTAATGTCTTGACAAGCGAGCAGTCCTACTCGGTCTGCGGTTAAGTCTGTCATTCTTGACCAATAGAACAATGGTATTTGCAGCAACGTAGAGCCTGGTATATATGAATGATACAGCGACCAATATCTGCACAATAGCAGATACTTCAGATGGTTGCTCTTGATATGACCAAACTCATGTCCTATCATAAAGCGTTGCTCATCAGGTGTCAGCAAATCTACAGTACCTGTATTCACTATCATCTTAGGATGCTTATCACCATCTGTGGTTAAATATATATCATATCCCCATCGGGTATATACTTGTGGCACATTGTTTACATCCACCGTAGCGGCGACATCATTTACCAAGTTGAACAATTCAGGAGTAGCATCTTGATTTACACAAATACTACTACCTGTTTGCTGAACATTAGTAACTTCTTCTATAGTATTTTTTATGACCCAATCAACAGCTTTGTCGAAAGCCTTTACTTTTTCAAGACTCAAAAAAGCGGCTTTGTCAGATTCGTGTTGATAGTCTTCAAGTTTTAATCCTTTAAGCTTCTTCATTTTCTTCTTTTTTTGTTTCTTCCGTTTCTCCAGTCGGAGTTACCGACTCAGAAAATGTTGATAATTTTGTTTTTTCTGTTTCTTTCCACTTTTCAATAGCAAGCTCTGCTATTTCTAGTTGAGCCAGTTTTATCTTTTCGAGAATATTCTTCTTTAATTCTATTTCTGTATCATGCTGCTCTTGTTGTAATTCTTCCTGTGTACTTAGAGCTAATTCATGAACATGTCTTATCTTATCGGTATATTCATCAGACTCCAAGTATTCTTCCAAACTCTTCTCTTCGGCATATACCATTCGCTCATAAGAACCAATTGGAGACACGATTTTCACAATGGTCGGAAGAATTTCAACAATAAAGAACAACAATCTGACCAACCATAAGAACATAAGTTGGTCTTTATCTGTTAGATTGCCGTCCTTGTCTGTTTTCCACACTGCATATTCAAGTATTTGGAAGTTTTGAATGAAGTGATTTCCATTATCTATTTTTTCTTGCTTGATTTTTTCCTTATCTCTACGCTCCTGTTCCGCTTTGTCTGCTTTTTCCCTATCCTTGTTTTGTCTGTCCAATAATTTATTATAGGCATCATCTTTATTTTTCTTGTCTTCTATTTTCTCGTCTCTTTGAGGTACAAGAGCGTCTATAGCTTCTTGTTTTTCATCCTTCCAAGTCTTGGCTGCTACATTCATGTCACGCTTTGCCGCATTCATCATAGAGCTATAATTATTCATTCTGGCCTTATATGTGTTTAGCGCACCTCGTGACGGATAGCTTTTCCTGTTTTCTGCATTATAATCAGAACGTGCCCTGTTGTATTCTTTTTGGGCGGAAGTATATCTGCTTTGTGCAGATTTGTATGCCGCACTATTGGGATGGTTTTTCTGATACTCTAAAGAATTGATTTTTGCCCGTAAAGATTCTATCTCCGTGCTTAATCTGTCAGCTTCTGTATTCAATTTCTTTTGCGTTGCGGTGGCATCATCTATTCTTTTGTTTATATTGTCTTCTCCGCTATTGTCTTTTACTGATTGCCCATATTGCTTAATCTTGTATTCAGTGTAATCACCTTGGTTTTCATTGATATAGTCTTCAAATATCACAAGTTCCAAAGGTATAGAAACCATAAATGCAACTACTACAGCAAGAAGAGCACGAGAAACTAAAGGCACAATAAACTTTTGATGTTTTTTTGTTGGGTCTTTTTTCAGTGTTATCACCAAGCTTCTATCAATACAGAATATAAGAGTTGCCCATAAAAATCCAAATGCCAAAGACCAACCGAACATTCCAGAGCTGTCATCACCTTTTTGCGTGAAATACCATGCTGCGGATGTACCTGCGCATAGGGCAATAAATGCTGTCATCAAAATGGTCGCACCAATGGCAGAGAATTTCTTGTGGTCTGTCTGGCACTTTTCTAATATCGGGAGTTCCGCTCCTGATATATTCCATAATAGTTTCTGAAACCAATTATTCATATATGCTTTTCTTTTTCTTTTCTAATTTATAAAATGTTTTACTCCTTTTTTGTATTAATATTATTGTCAGCCAATAGGTAACACTTACCATCAACATAATAGAACTTGGAAGCAGCCAATTCGTATATGTATTAAAGAGAAAAAGACAGTCAGAACCATATTTGCTGAATAATTTCCATTGCTGTTCCACAAAAACATAAAGGCAGATTGGAGATAACGCATACAAGTACAATACATATCCAATAGCAGAGAGTATTAGATAATCGTCTTTGCTGCCTTTCTTCAACAATGTCGGAAAAAACTTATATAAGCAATAAGACATACCTATGTAGGCTATGGCTGCACTAAATGCCCATATGAATTGGAGAATGTCATAACTCTTGGCACAAACAACAATGTCCATACATATAACCAAGCATCCCATAACAATCATGATTGTCATGGCATCTGCCACTTGACGATAAAATGTAGGCAAGAGATACAATGCAGATTTATTCCTTTTCATCTTTTTACGAACATTTTTCTGATGGCGGAGCCAAATGACTTTATTTTGTGCTTCAGATTAAAGCGAGTAATATCATCCAATGGCGTTATTGTCATCCATTCGTCTATCTTGGACTTTTCCATGCTACTTGATATGAAAGACAAATCAACATTGCATGATGGAAGTTCTATTTTAGAGATTGAGTCCGCAAACTTGACATCAACCTTTGGTAAAGTTCTTACTCCAATACAGACAATAGCCTCTTCTTTGGAAATTATATTTCTTGCTTCAAGCCTGTATTCTGTTGTCCTTGATGGAGCGACTTCATACTTGTTTAAACTTGAAATATCTCTTGCAAATGGATATAATATAACACTGTCTGCATTTTCCACATCCCATGTCAATACCACTTTATCTGATTCGACGATATAATCCTTATTTGCCTCAAAAAATTTTATCTTGACAGGTAGCATCACATGAACATCAATAGACTGTTCTTCGTAGAAACGTTCGTCTTCTGCGAAACATACCAATGTATATGTTATATCTTTATCTGGCCGATGCTTAAAATAATCTTTATGTGTTACATCTATCTCTTCACTTCCATATTTTAATACTGCTCTTGCAAAATTGCGTATGCTCCATTTCAGTTTTATTTCTTGATTGGACGATATGCTTCGTTGGGATGATGAGAAAGAAGTTATAGAAGGAAGAGAATGTGGTGATAGTCTTAATGATTTTGATGCTTTATCATAATCGTTCTCTGCAGATATCGTTAAAGTAGTTGCGCTATCAACTGTAATCTCAAAGTCCGACCTAGATGTTACGTCAACATCGTTAATCATCACAATGTTGGCATTATCCACTTTCCATTCTATATGTACAACACTCCCTTTCCAATACTTGTCTTCCCTAATCTTGAAACTTTTGATTTCTGGAGATAAAGATCCCCCAGTTATTGTAGCTTCGGGGAATTCATATCTACAATGCCTACAGAATCTTGCAAGAGCAGGATTGTCTGTATGGCATTTAGGGCATTGTTTTGTATTTAATGCTGATGAATTCATTTTACTTTTTCGAAATCTTAAATTCTTCTTTTCCTAAGCAGATGTTTTTATACCAAAATTCTATTAGATAGTCTCCCTCTGCCCAATGTCCACGTTCTTCATAACCAAATTCTTTCATGTCGAACTGGGTTATTACGCCTTTCTTTATATCATATATCCCTTCAAAAGAGCAATCAAAAGGACTACTATCGTTTCTTTTAAGAATCATGGTGTCATAAACCAAACCATGTAGCAGAATTGGCACAAATACACTATTTCGATAAATCTTAGCTTTTATCTTATAACGTCCGTCCTTAAAGCCGACCACAGTTAAATGTGGTTTTATAAATGTCGCCTCATCATAACTTATTTTATTCGTTAGTTTACCATAATCGTCCTTAATACATATGTTTAAGACTTCAAATGGTTTATAACACGCTATTTGTTCCTTAAACTTTTCTTCCTTATTGTAGATGTAACAACAACTAAGAACTCCTATGATAATGAATAATAGAATAGAAAGAATATACTTTATATGTGTCTTAACTGGACATTTATGTATTTCTTTTGTTATTATTTGAGGTTTGATTGGCTTACGGTTGGGAACATTGAACTTCAAAGCGTGTAATTCATGCTCCAATTTCTTTATTTTCGTTTCTTGGTTTTCTATCACATCTCTTAATTGGAATCGTTCTCTCGTTAAAGAGCTTTCAAAAAAGCGAACATCATTTTTTAATCTATCATTCTCATGTCGTAGTCTTTTATTTTCTGTATATATATTGTCTTCTGAAGATATTGCATAACCACAATATCTACAGAAGTTAGCCTCTACTGGATTTTCTGTATTACATTTTGGACATATTTTATTTGTTTTGCCCATTTATTTCAATATATTGCCATAAATATCATAATAACTCTTATGCGAATCCTTTGCTACCTCTATGACTCCATTCTGTATAGAGGCTATTCCGTCGAATCCTATGGAAATGATAATCTTTCTCAAAGGAATGCTGTATAAACCAAACTTGTTTCCTTTTTCTATCAGTATATAAACATCATCGAATTTAGAAATAGAATCGTAGGCGGGAGTCAGCAAAACGACCTTATTCCTATAGTCAAAGAGTCCCAATTTTTTGTCTTTTGCTATTCGTTTAAGCTTTTGTGCGAAAAACGATTCTTCTATATAATCAGCATTTTTTAAATACGTAAAATATCTAATATAATGTTTAATTCCATTTATACATAATAAGCTAAGCAAGAAAGAAAATACGATTCCTCCGATTGAAACAACTCCAAAGGTATCACTACCAAAGTCATCTATGAACTCACCTTTAAAATCGTTACAGATAAAATATAGGAAAACTAAAAGCAATGGTAACAAAAAAAATGCTCCTTTCTCTAAAATACTAACGAAGCTAGTATGTATAATTGCTACTGGACGCAAGGCTATATCTGGAAACAAATTAGGAGTATATTCATCCTCACTTGTTGATAAAGGATGCTTGCACATTCTGCAAAACTTTGCATTTGCAGGGTTTTCTGTTTGACACTCCGGACATCTTATAATACCACTCATAATATTGGATTTTCTATAAAATCTAATTCCATAATTACCATCTTATACGAAACAACGTGTATTCTAACTTTTCAGAATTCTATAATCTTCTACAATAAATTGGAAGTTAAAAACAGTAATACAAATTTTCAAACTCCGAAGAATCTGGTTGAAATTTGGATGCTTCACAATAAACATTATTCATACAATCTTTCAAGTCTATGTGTGCTTGATATGAAAGAGAGAGTACTGTCAAAATATCTATGTAAAACCCCAAATCCTGTTTTTTGTTTTTTTTGTCCATTCTCTATGTAATTATCAGAATCCCAAGTTGTGTCCATAATAATCCATCTTTCATCAACATAAGCAGCTACAATAACATGATTTGCTTCATGATGGATGTTGTCCTTTATACTCCATCCACCTAATGTTGATTCCCCTAAGGCAAAACAAGACAACACAAATGATGGAATATTTATAGATCTTAACATTGCAACGGTAAGATTTGCATAACCTTGACAAACACTCTTTCTTTTATTTAATGTTGCAAGAGCACTATTATCATTCCTCACGTATGATCCATTAGCTAAAGCATCATTATCGTAATAAATATTTTCTGCTATCCAATCATGAATAGCAATAACCTTGACATAGTTTAATGTTTTTCCTTTAATTATATTTTTTGCAGTCTCTTTGATTAAAGGAGAGTCTGACTGAATTGTTCTCGAGGAGCGTAAACATTTAGTGATGTTAATATCCCCTTTTGGGAACAATGATACTTTGATGCTGTTCATTAGTTTCACAGGTGATGTATAAAAAACAACAACATTATTGTTGATATTTAATAAGATATCATCTTCCTTATGATAACTCCAGAAATTATTACTTGAATTACTCTTGATATAAACATTTAAGGAATATATTCCTGGAGCTAATGACACTGGAACCTCATAAGTTATTTTAGTGTGCTTAGGATTAGGATAAATTTGTTTATTATATTCTTTCCCATAGCTGTCCTTCAAGAATATAAGAACTTCTGTTTCTAAAAAGGTCATTGGAACATTCTGGAATAGGATTTTATTCCTGAAAATGATTAATTTTAGAGAATGATAATTGTGTGTTGTTGATAAAGTTGTATTCATTAGATTCTCTTTGTTCCACAATTATTGCAATATCTATCACCTACTTGAAATGCATAACCACATTTTATACAATAAAGAGATTCCTCTATTTTTTTTGAGTCTTCAATAGCTTGCTGAATAGCCTCTACAAAGGTGCATTTTGAGTTACCACAACCAACACCTTTATCAACTTGTTCTGCAATAGCTTCTTCTTTACTTCTAAGACAAAGTACACATCTTTTCGGACCTTTTTTAACACTCATAACAATAGAAATTGTTACCTAATTTATTCAATACGTTTTATTTTAAATCTCGGAGGTCTTGGTTTCGGCTTTGGAATTATTCTTTTGTTCTCAATTGCAGTTTGGATTTCTTCCATAAAAATGCAATTATCGCATCCACATCCTTTCCTTTTTCTCACCTGCTCCTCTATTGCTTCATTTTTTGAGCGGGAGCATATTGGGCACCGTGTCGCACCAGTTCTTGTTGTTGCCATTTCTTGTTGCCTTCTTTTATTGTAGAACATGAACGAAAATATAAACACATAAAAACAATACCCACAAATGCAAAAACTGCTAGTAGTATTTCTCTTATATGCATGGGATTCTTAAACGACCAGAAGTAATTTTTTTTGCTTTTTAATAAGTTGTCGGAACAAATCTTAATATGTTCTAACTTAATCATATCGTCAAGCATAGACTTACATACAACAAGTGTTTTACACAATTCTTTACAAGTCTTATCTCCAATGTCTGAATTATCTACGTTTTCGTTTGTTTTTTTTGTTATTTCTATTCTTTGTTTTTTTTTTTCAGAATTATTTTGTGAAATCTGTTCCTGTTTAATATCTGGTTTTAAGTACAGAGGTGATACAAGTAATTTATTCTGCTTGATAGAGTTCACAATGTCATAACAATACACATTTTCATGCAGTTCTTCGCCATCTATAATTTTAAACCCCATAACTTCATTACGCAAATTATCAACAACTACACCGATTTGATGTTTTGCATAGAAACATGAAGCTAACATGGAACTATCAGTTCCCGAATAGAAACAGCCATAACCAGGATGAGAATGAATCCAAACAAGCTGATTCATATGATGAGCAATACAGAAATTATCATAACGAATATTGTCATCATACGAAATCGTACAGGTAACACTTGTTGCAGGTCCATTTGCTTGAATAAAATTTGTTGCAACAATTATTTTTCTATCAGGATCTTTCTCGTCATGAAGATAGTAACCCATTATTATTCCGGTAGCTTCATTATGAGATTTTAAATATGCATCATTGGCAAAAGCAACAAATGCATCAAATGCCTGTTGTTCTATATAGCATCTAAATTTATCCGTATTTGATTTTACTTCGTCACGGAATAATTTAACAATATTCAACAGGACGTCTCTTTCCTGCCTTGGAACCTCACCATCTAAAACTGGATATAATATGTCAATTATTTCTTCATTAAGTGGAAGAGATTCGACGTTGGATTTCTTTTTAATCAGCATAGTTTACTTTTAAATATATATATTTGTATAAACAATCAGTTCCGGACAACACTATACATTCATAAATGTCATTATCTGGAATAGAGAGATCATTAATTCTCATATTTAATAATGAATCCTCAAGATTTAGAGAGATTTCTCTGGGTATCTTGGTAAAACTATTTGGGAAATTGACATTCCACAAATTCTTTTGTTTACAATCATTACACCAACGTTCATCATCATACATCTCTGTTGCACGCTTTGCATATGAAATTGTCTTTCCACAGTTGCAACACTTACCTTTCACAATTATATCATCAGGAAGGTTAATTAGAACTTTTGACTGATAATAACTTTCAACAATTTGTAACATCTCCCTAATTGTCGGATTTTCTTTAACAGAAATTATATCAAGAGGGTACACCTCATTATGAACTTTACATTTTGAACTACGATGATAACCAATTTTAAATGTTTCGTATGTCAATCCTGAATATAGCAGCATTTTATTTCGAATTGAATCTATACCACTTAAAAACTTCACTAATTCAGTTGCTATAAGTGTACCAGCCATAGCTGCTGAAACTTGAATTGTTGGAATCTTTTCCAAATTATCATCCTTAACCTTGAATCCTGAACAGGAGTTTCTCTTTTCGTCAAAAGTTCCATAACCAATTTCTTCTCTTAAACATACAGGGAATTCGCCCATAAAAGAAGGAAAGAAACCATCATGAGTAGGAAAATTGTCAATAATCTCACCGTTTTTCTGTTTTAATTGACCATCAGGTGCAAAAAAAGTTATATTCACGGTGTATTTTTCAAATCCCATCTCAAAAAATGGTGTCTTTGTCTTTACACACCAATCATTTATATAGGCTCTGCATTTCTGAGTATCTACACATGAAATGACTATGTCATGTTCAACGAACAAACCTTTTCCAAAATCAGTCATAAAATTACCATGCAATCCGACTATTTCTGGACTCTCATGAAGTGCCATATCTTTTAATCGTTCTGCGGCAACTAAAGATTTGGATTTACCAATATCTTCCTTTCTAAATAATGTTGTACGAGACAGATTTGAATCTTCTACTGTGTCAAAATCAAGAATTGTAAAATGTCCAAAACCCATAAGCAACAAATTCTTGAGAACTTCATTACCTCCTGCTCCTACGCCGATAACAAGTATTTTTGTTGCTTTAATCAATTTGGCAGTATCTGGATTTATCATTAGATTCTGCCTATCGTGATAATGCAATTCCATATTACATTTATTATTATTAAAGGGTGAGACTACGCAAAGAGCCTTATCCCACCCTCCATATTAAACCTTCTAAACCAAAGCCCCTCCACCACGTTGTATAATACGAATAGTATCGCCATCTGTGAAACCTAGTTGTGCTAAAGTTTTCACTTCATCAGGTTCAACTTTTACGCCTGCCTTATCTATGAGGCTATACACTGTGGGGGTGTTATCTGCTGCACGTGGAAGTTGTGATTCTGGTACCATAACACCAGCATCAATCATCTGTTGAATTAAGTCTCGATTGGTGATTTGGTCGAGGTCTACATCTTCCAACTCAAAACCAGCACCATCCCATGTGGTCTTTACATCTACTTTTGCCATAATGAAATATTTTTAAATTAATAATTAACCTTTCCTCTTTATTGTGAATTTTGGCTTCTCTTCTTTTGGTTTAATAACCAATCGATATTTAGGAGTAAATCTTAGGTTTGATTTACCAACTGTTGATGGAACTGACGGAATCCAGTCAACAAAAGCAAACCCTGGCTTGTTTGGAGCGACAGGGGCAGAAATAAGAGTTCCCTCTTCCAATTTTTGATTAGAAATTATATTTCCTTTCTCATCGGTAAAGACAACATCATATTTCTTCTTTACTTCATCATCGACCAAATTAAATGGCCAATTAATTTCATTATTAGGGCGCATGCCTCTGTCTTCCACCCAATAATCATAAGCTGCTGAATTCAAATGAACTGTTTCGTGGATGTTCATTTCGCTCTTATCTTGATTTAGGATACCGCCAATTGAAACCACAAAATACCATATACCTAAACCTCGTGAAGATTCCCATTCTGATCCTATACAAAACCATGTTTTCGATACATGACTATTGTACGGGATTTGACCATCGGGAAATTCACCATTTTCAATACGGAAGAAATCTGAATCAACTTTTTTATCGCTAATAAGAATGTCTTCTGAAATAGAAAATATAAATGAATAAGACCAATTTCTTACCACTTGTCCTGGTCCCACATACATTATAGGGAATGTGTATTTTACCTTAAACTCATTAGGATAGAGACTACTTGACGGATTATCCATAATTGACTTATAATCCGTTCCTCCAAAGCGATCTTTATAGAAGATATGTATTATACCTCCAACATTGAATGGATGTCTTTCCAGTTTTTGAAGGAGTTCAAACTCCTTTCTTAATCTTGTATTATAAATTTCAGACATAGTTATTTGCTTTAATCCGTTTTATATTGCCCCTCCACCACGTTGTATAATACGAATGGTATCACCATCGGTGAAACCTAGTTGTGCTAACGATTTAACCTCGTCAGGTTCAACTTTTACGCCAGCCTTGTCAATAAGGCTATACACAGTTGGAGTGTTATCTGCTGCACGTGGAAGTTGTGATTCTGGTACCATAACACCAGCATCGATCATCTGTTGGATTAAGTCACGATTAGTGATTTGTTCGAGATCTACATCTTCCAACTCAAAACCGGCACCATCCCATGTGGTCTTTACATCTACTTTTGCCATAAGAAATGAATTTTTAATTGTACAATATGTTGTTTATCACTATTTTCCCTGATTTTATTGCTTAGGGGTTATTTTAATTTTGCTCCCAGACTCAGCATCATCTTTAGGAGTTATATTGAGCTTAGATTTTTTTTTGGATTTTATTAATAAAGGAATATTACCATGATTTACGATTTCATAGTATCCTCCTTCGCTTATCCAATTAAGTAATTCTGCTGCTCTCATCACTGTCCAAGGATGTGAATCATCAGCAATTGAAATGGTTTTAATGATTTTATTCATACCATCAAAATCCAGTTGCTTGAAATCCTTGGCTTGCTGAATGAAAGTTTGATATTTCATGTCATCAAATTGCTTGATTGGCATACCTGCCATCTTCATGAAAGCACGGATAGCAGCATCTTTGTTCTGGCAACAGAGCAATCCTGCACGATCTGCTGTAAACTCAGACATTCTGTCCCAATAGAAAAGAGCGAATTGTACTGGAGCTGCAGCAAGGCTACCGAAAGGTATCATGCTTATGATGATGTTAATTACTTGTGCCATCATGTGATAGAGCATGTGGTTACTTTTTACGTGACCAAGTTCATGTCCGATGACAAACATGATTTCTTCATCGTCGCAAAGGTCTATCAAACCAGAATTGAGCACGATGATAGGATTCTCTGCACCAACAGTACAAGCATTGATGTTATATCCCCATTCTATGTATAGTTCTGGAATTTTCTTGATGTCAAGTATCTGACACGCATATTCCAAATATTCATAGATTTTAGGATAACTGTCCTTTGTGACACGCAAATGGCTACCAGTGTATTGAACCGTATAGACACGCTCAACCATGTTCTTGGTGATGAACTTGCCTACAAGATCCAAGCCTGGTGTCGATTCAAGAGCCGACAATGCCTTTTGGTCAAAAGGATGCTCATACGAGGTGTGATCCAAACCTGTTAGTATTTTCTTGTTTCTAATCATAAATTGATTATTTTGTAGTTGCGTATTTCAACAATTCCTCATATCTCGTAAACAAAAGAGGATGGTCTTCTCCTGTCTCCTTATATTGATGGAAAACATTTCGTTCTTCTATCATCCCTAATTTCAGAAACAGATTTCTGACGACTTTTATGTCTTGACAGCACAAAAATCCTGCTATATCAGCGTTAAATTCAGAGCGACGGCACCAACGTTTCAATGGTACTTCTATCGTGTCTAAAACAATAGGACCAAGAATTTCAGATTTGTCTGTCATACTATTTAGGAGGCCATTTACAGTGTGTCCGACCAAATTTCCTTGTTGGTGATGTCCTAGTTCATGCCCTAAAATGAATTTCATTTCATCTGTCGTAAGGGATGCAGCAAATCTTCTGCTGACAAGTATCATCTTACAACCCTTAATCTCAACACTAAGTGCATTGATACCTCTCAACTTAGTTGTCACATAGACTATAGGGATTTCTTTAATACCTAATATGCTGCAACATGAGGTGTAAATTAGATATAAAGAAGGATAAGAAGAACGTGAAAGTTCTGTTGCTGTATTTTGAATGTCCTCTATTTGTCTGGCATAGGATTTATCAGCAATTGTTTTCAGACAACTCTTGACCAACTTGTTTTCTATAATGTTGCCAAGGTAATTATCTTCCTTTACTGTATATTTTGCATTTGTTTCTACAGATTTTGTAAGGACACCTTTTGGATTTTTCGTTTTCTCAACTGCATAACATCCTGCCGACGAGTTGGCAAACTGGTCGGCAAAATCCTTTACTTTTGTATATACAGTATTGAAATCCATTATCAGAAACCTAATTCTTCAATCAACGCTTCCATTCGTTGATTAAAATTTCCTCTTTCAGTATTTATCGCGGCTTTTTGAAAAGAAGGATTGATGTTTGAAGGGGCAAAGGCAGCAGCACTAAGCGCTATGTCGTGAAATGATGTCTGCTGGTTGTTTTTGCAAGAACTATCGTTGTATTCTTCTATGTCGCCCACTTCCAATTCATAGTCTTCATCCATCATCATCATTACAGATTCCAACTCTTGTGGATATTCCGCAAGATACTGACGCACAACATTTCTTTCTTCTGTCGAAACATTTCCTTCAGCGTATGCTGCTAATAGTTCGTTTGAAATTTTCATGTTCAGTTCGTTTTAATATAGTTTGATGATAATCTCTTTCAATCTGTCCTTCGCCCTTTGAGTACGTACATCGACATAGCCAGATGTGGGAACTACAATATTTCCTTTGTTGTCGTACTTCTTGACACCATGCTTTTCCCACGCTTTTGTCAACAATTCAGCAATTTCCTTGCTATTGTAACCTTGGAGACGTTTAAGAATAACAAACTTTTGATCTGGGTCTTTGAGCATCCCAATAGCTTCAAGCAACATTATCTTTTTTTGTAGTTGCTCATAATCCTCAACTCCGTTGTCAGGAAGTTGGACAGGTGTTCTGTCTTCATCATCATCTATAGAGATGGAATTTTGAATTTTTCCTATCAGATATGGTTTGATTTCCAAAAAACGATTGTTTGCAGTTCTGCCTAGCCAAGGTCCGAAATTACATCTCCACTCAAAAGTTCGAAGTTTGTTCCAATCTTGATTTTTCCCTTTCAGATAATCAAAGAGATCGCCAAGGCAATCATCATACCATGAAAGATTCTTATCGAATATTTTTCGATAAAGTTTGAAGAGAAGAGGGTCGTAGCGATTATAGAGAAGATAGGCTGCAGCTTCTTCATTATATGGCACGGTGATTATTTTTTCAACAATCTCCTTGTCGCTTTCTTCTTTATAATTATTGTGGAAAGTCAGTTCCATAATTATTGTCCATTTGTGAGTGTTTTCAAAAACGCACTTGGTACATAAGCCGTTACAACAGTCACTAAGTCTTCCACAACTACACCAACTCTCTGTTGTCCTTGCCAGCGTGCAACTCTTCCAACCACCCCTTTGAATACACCATCAATAACCTTTACCAACTGTCCTTTCTCAAACTTAGGTACTTCACCTAATGATACGATGGTATTGTCCGCATCGGCTGCACAGATTATTTTCAAACTATCCATCTGATAGTCTGGAACTATTAGTGGAATCTTCTCTA
>PPYE01643726.1_pt1 | contig 20259 bp, 17 predicted proteins | sample 1559881 | NCBI WGS metagenome assembly PPYE01 (sample SAMN08240022, study PRJNA423297) | Human gut metagenome, whole genome shotgun sequencing project.
CCTACCTGGCCTACTTCGACGGCAAGGCCCCCTACCTGGTGGGCATGAGCGCCGCCCGCGTCAAGGCCATGAGCCAGACAATCGCGGCCGAGATGGCGCCCGAAATGATGCAGGTGGACACCAGCTACTACGACAAGGGCGAACTCAACGCCGAGGCCCTCCTGAACCTGAACGTCGACGTCGTCCTCTACAACGCCTTCAACAAGGAACACGGCGAAATGTTCCGCAAGGCCGGCATTCCGGCCGTCGGCTTCACGACGACGGGGAACCCCTCGGAGACCTACACGGAGTGGATGGAGCTCCTCGAGGACGTCTTCAACGAGGACGGTCACATGGCCGACAAGATCGCGCTCGGCAAGGACCTGGTCGCCGACGCCCGCGCACGCACCGCGAAGGTCCCCGAGGACCAGAAGGTCTCGACGATGGTCCTCATGGGTGCGGCCGACGGTCAGCTCGCGGTCGCGGGCGGCAAGGACGGCTGGTTCACCAACGAATGGGCCGACTCCCTGAACTACACGAACGTCACGCGCGACACCGACACCTCGCACACGCCCGTCACCTTCGAGCAGGTCCTCACGTGGGATCCCCAGGTCCTCCTCGTCACCGGCAAGGGAATGTCGAACATGACGGCGAACACCGTGTTGACGAACTCGGTCGAGGGCGTGGACCTGTCCACCCTCAGCTCCGTGAAGTCCGGCCGCGTCTACTCCACCGGCCTGGGCATGTGGAACTGGTTCACCCCCAACCCGGATGCTCCCATCGTCGCCAACTGGATAGGAGCGTCCCTGTACCCGGAGCAGTTCTCCGACGTTGACCTCGTAGCCATGACGAAGGACTACTACCAGAAGATGTACAACTTCACGCTCACGGACGAGCAGGCCCAGCGCATCGTCAACCCGGACGCCGCGTCCTGATACCTGACCCCGGCCTCGTCTCCCCTATCGACGAGGCCGGGGCCCCTTATGCGCTTTACTCCCGGCGTGCGTCGGGGAGAGGACATCATGAAGTCTGTGCTGACCAGGAACGGGCGGCTGCGCGTGTGGGTGGTCCCCACGCTGGTCGCCCTTATCGTCGTGTGTGCGGTGGCGGCCATGCTGATCGGCCGTTTTTCCGTGTCCCTGGAGGACGTGATCGCGGCGCTGCGCGCGCGGTTCTGGGGAGGTCCATCGGTGCCCCCGCGCGTCAACTCCGTCGTGTTTGACCTGCGGGCACCGCGCATCATCGTGGCGATCCTGATCGGCGGGGGCCTGTCGGTTGCCGGTGCCTCGTTCCAGTCGCTCTTCTCCAACCCCCTGGCCACACCGGACACCCTGGGGGTCGCGGCGGGCACGTGCGTCGGCGCGGTCATCGCCCTGCTGCTGGACTGGAACCTGATCGGCGTGCAGGCCGCGGCGCTCGTCGCGGGCCTGGGGACAATGGCGTTTACGACGGCGATTTCGCGCACGCGCACGGGTTCTTTCAACGTCATCACTCTGGTACTCGGCGGCGTCATCGTCTCCGCCCTAGCGAACGCGGTCCTCTCGCTCCTCAAGCTCACCGCCGACCCCACGAGCCAGCTCCCGGAGATTACCTACTGGCTGATGGGCTCCCTTGCCGCGGTCACCTACCACCAGATCGCACTGGGCGCCCCCTTCATCATCGCGGGCGTCGTCGTCATCGTGGCGCTGCGCTGGCAGCTCAACATCCTCTCCCTCTCAGAGGACGAGGCCCGCTCAGCCGGCGTCAACGTCTCCCTCATGCGCGCGATCCTCATCGTCGCCTCGACGGTCATCACGGCCTCGGTCATTTCGATGTGCGGCCAGGTCGGCTGGGTCGGCCTGCTCGTGCCGCACTGCGCGCGCATGCTGTGCGGGCAGAACAACCGCGCGGTCATCCCCGTGTCGCTGCTGCTCGGGTCGGCGCTCATGATCGTCATCGATACGCTCGCGCGCTCCCTGTCGGCCTCGGAAATTCCCATTTCGATCCTGACGGCCATCATCGGCGCCCCCTTCTTTATCGTGCTGCTGCGCCGGACGGGGGGAGCGCGATGATCAGCGTCGAAAACGCGACCTTCACGTACCCGGGCGCGCCCTCCCCAATCCTGACGAACGTGTCCTTCGATGTGCCCGAGCGCTCGCTGCTGGCGATCCTGGGCCCCAACGGCGCCGGAAAGACGACGCTGCTGCGCACCATGATCGGCCTACAGAAGTGGGACAGCGGGCGCACGCTCATCGACGGCACCCCCATATCGTCGATGTCGACCCGGGCGCTGGGCCGCGTCCTGTCCTACGTGCCGCAGGCCCGCAACGCATCCAACGTGGCGCTCACCGGCCTCGAGATGGTGATGGTCGGGCGAGCCCCGCACATGCGCACCCTCGCACAGCCCGGCGCGCGCGAGGAGCGCATGGCCCGCGACGTCCTCGACGAGGTCGGCGCCTCCCACCTGGCCGAGATGCCCTGCGCGACCATGTCGGGCGGCCAATTCCAGATGATCCTCATCGCCCGAGCACTCGTCGCCAACCCGCGCGTCCTCGTTCTCGACGAGCCGGAAACCGGCCTCGACTTTCGCAACCAGCTCATCGTCCTGGGACTCCTCGAGCGCCTCGTGAAGGACCGAGGCCTCGCGGTCATCATGAACACGCACTACCCGGCGCACGCCCTGCGCGTCGCGGACCAGGTCGCGCTCTTCTCCTCCACGCACGAGGCCGTGGTCGGCCCGGCGTCCTCCGTCATGAACGCGGACACCCTCGCGGCCGTCTTCGGGGTCGACGTGGCGATCGGGAGCGTGGCCTTCGAGGGCGAGGAGGTGCGGGCGATCGTTCCGGTTCGTCTAAGTGGGGACAAGTAGCGACATCACGCCGAAAACTTCTTCGTCACGATTGTGCAGGTCAGCCACATTTTCGCCGCGAGTGCGGTACCGTATAAATGTGATTCCGCACGCCCAGTCCGGGGGGCATCGATGCCGGACAGGGGCGACGGGACCATGTCGACTCCGCAGACGGGGCCGAACGGTGCCCCAGCGTTGGGGCGAACACGAAGGAGGGCCCATGGCTACCGGGACCATCAAGTGGTTCAACGACGCCAAAGGCTTCGGATTCATCACGCCTGATGACGAATCCGGCGACGTCTTCGTGCACTATTCAAACATCATCGGCCAATCTGGGCGCCGCACTCTTCTAGAGGGCGAGAAGGTCGAATATGAGGCGATTGAAGGACCAAAGGGCCTCCAAGCTATGAATGTGGCACGAGCCGAGTGACACTGTGTGCCCGGGTGGAGTCCCCACTCGGGCACACTTGCACGAACTGGCGTGTTCTCCACTGATCTTCACGCATGTCTTTTTCGTTGACAAAACAGCGCTTTAACAGCTTTTTACGATGCCTGTGCCATGCCTTACAAGGGCTTGTGCGGTATAGACCGAGCGGTGAAATCGGCGTAGCATTGTGACTGCACCAAGGGGGGGCGACCACGAGTCACCTCCCTTTTTTGATACCGCTGCCCACCCGGGCGGCACGGACCAACAGGTCCACACACACGCTGGCGTGCGGGGCGCGCTTCGTGCTTCCGCGCGAAGACACTCACAAGGAGAACCCCATGAACCAGATCGTCAAGGCTGAAACCGCCCCCACCATGTCCCAGGCCACCGCCTCGGCTTCCGTTCTCATCGCCCTGATCGTTGTCCTCGCGGGCCTCGGCGTGTTCGCCGCCCTCCAGGTCGCTTCCGTCGCGTCGGTCGTCTTCGCGGTCGTCATCGCTCTGACTGCCCTGATCGTTTCCCCCGCTCTTTTCTCGATCGCTCGCACTCGCGCCTGAGCCTATGCGGGGCGCGTGACTATCGCGCGCCCCACCCCCGCCAGCGTGACACCACGAAGGTGTCACGCTTTTTCGTTGCTTTCTTGGCTTCTTTGCGTCTTCGTTTCCTCGTCCTTGCAGCACCGTTTCCCGTGCTCCCATCCTTGCAGCACCACCCCCTTGCCCTCGGTTTCAGCAGTTCATACCCTCAGGGTTGCCCAAAACGCAGACCACCTCACCCCAAACAGCCCTTTTTCGCTGTTATTTGGCGAGGTGGTCTGCATTTTGTGTGCCACGCCCTTCAGACTGCCTGCGAGGCGGGGGGAATTGCACTACATGAGGGTGCGACACGCCGGCGACACGCTGTCAGAGGGCCTCGTGTAGTGCAAAACCCCCACATCAACCCCTGTGTCGGGCACCATAGCTCCCGAGAGGGAGGCTCGAGCACGAAGGAACAGCGACCGAGCGCGACACCAACTCGCAGTCGTCAGACCCAACAGTGGGGATCCGAAGTCTCGGGGCCACGATAAGCCCAGAGGTAACGTCTTGGGCACAGTACAGACGCTGAACGGATCAACAGGAGGCACCACAGTCGGATGTCCAGCTGGGCAGCGCAGCAACACGCATCATCCCTTCACCCGAGATTTGCAAATTGTGCTCTCCCCCACTAAAGTCCGTCTGTTAAGCACGACATCAAGGAGGATGGCATGAGCGATTTTCAGATGGACACGGAACAAGTGCGCTCCGCAGCGGACACGGTACACCAGCTCTCGGCCAACATGTCCGAGTTCAAACTTAAGAAGGCAAGCCCTTTCGCCGTCGACACTGGCGACGCTGCCGTCGGCGCCGCACTTGTCTATTTCACCGGCATGTACAACGCACACAAAAACGCGGCGCAACGTTGGCTCGACAAGACCTCGGGCGCGCTGCGCGACACGGCGCAGGCGACCGAGGACATGGACGACGAAATCGCCGAGACCTTCAAGTCCATTATCTCCAAGCTCTAGAAACGAGTCTGCCATGCATTCACCATTCGCTTTACTCTTCCCTCAGTTTCCCGGCGATCTCGGATCTATCTGGTCGTGCCAGAATGAACTACGCAACCAATCACGCGATGTCCGATCGCTCCGAAACGACATCTCCCAATTAGCCTCCACCCTGACAGGTTGGAAGGGGGAAGCGAAAAGGGCTTTCATCCGGAGCAAAAACAACGAGCTGAGCGAACTCTCCAACTGGGAGGATGGAACCCTCCAGGCAGCAGATACACTGAAGAATTACTACTTCAAGCTCGAAGAAGCGAAGCAGAAGGTCGATTCCATCCGTGGGCAGGCAGATGACCTGTGGGATGACTTTCAGTCAATCCCCTTCCTCGATAAGATAACGCGCTGGGAGGAATACAAGAAGAAACTGGCAGATCTGGGGATTTTGTACAGCATCGCTCAGGGCACCCTCTCAAACGAGGCTCTCAATACTGCGGCTTCTCTGAGAGAGGCACTGTACTTCACCCCCGAGGACCATCAACAGATCGACATTGATGGCGATGGAAAACTGGACGATGTTGACCTCGGAGACACGCGCATGATGTCACAGCAGGAGCTTGAGGACATCCACAAGCGCCTGCAGGATCCGTCGAAGCCACTGTTCGACATCCGTCAGCACCAGATCGGCGACTGCCATCTATTGTCCACCCTGAACGCCTATAACCAGACCGAGGAGGGCCGCAAATACCTGGCAAGCCTGGTCACGCCGCACTACAACGCGCAAGGAAAGATCGACGGGTACTTCGTGGACTTCCCGGGATACGGGAGAAACAAAAAGCGCGTGTTCGTTCAGGACGTCATGACTTATGGTGACACAGCCGGGAACTCGTCCAAGGCGGATCTCGCTTCCATCTTCGAGAAAGCCTTCATTCAGTCCCACGAGGGAGGAACGAAGAGCATGTTCCCCCACGGAGGAGCGTCGGCGAGCTTCTCAGCAATCACCATGCAGAAAATCTCCGGCATTCCAGGAGCCCCTCTCGTGGATATTGGTGTCAATCGTGGCCCCATCAAAGATGCGACCATTGCAGCGATTAACTCGGGGCATCCCGTTGTCGCCGAATCCAGTCCATTCGCCGGAGATGCACAGGTTACAGCCGACGGCAACCAAGCGAATATCAAGATCGCTTCCAGCCACGTCTACACGGTGGCCGCAGCTGACGAAAATGGCGTGACCCTCATCAACCCGTGGGGCCATAACGACCGTAGTGATGGCAGCGGTGGCAGCACAGGAGCGACCTTCACGATGAGCTGGGAAGATTTCTACGCCAACTATGGCGATGTGACCGTGGGGTTCATCCCATGAGCATCAGACCCGCACGCGTCCGCGCCATCGTCGTAGCCATCCTCGTCCTGGCGTTCGTCATCCCCTGGACCTACGCACACATCGCCTACTCCTGGGACTGGAAAGAAAAAACTGAGGGCGACGCCTGCACCGCCAAATACTACCTGACCCCATACGACAAGCAACGATCCATGAGACTGGGAACCATCTCCGATGGACGCCTCGTTTTAGTCGGTATCTCCGGAGAAGTCTCCATGGGACGCCAGATCGGCTCCTTCGGTTTGTCAGCATTCGACGACAACAACCATTCCGACTTCCTCGGGGGCGCAAGGGATCTACATCGGGGTGACAGCATCACCGTCGAGGGGGTCGGCACCTTCACCCTGAAGGAAGCACACTCAGACATCGTCTGGTTCACCCCCAACCGAGGAACAGCAACATTCTGCTTTGACCCAGACCCCACATTCACGTTCCGTGACTTCCCATAACAAGCTCCTTGATAACAGCAACCACCACGGAGGCACACCCATGAGCACCACACCCAGACGCACGCGCACACGCATCCGCGCCCTCGTCGTGGCCGTCCTCGTCCTGGCCTTCGTCATCCCCTGGACCTACGCACACATCGCCTACGCCTGGGCATGGAAAGAAAACTCCTCGAGCAACACCTGCGAAGGTCATTACTACGTCACCCAATACGACAAGGAGCGATCCATTTCCTTGGGCACCCTGTCTGATGGACGTACGGTTTACATGGGCAGCACAGGAGAAGTTTCCATGGGACGCGAAATCGCCTCTTTCGGATTGTCCGTCAGTACCGACACTGATAGATCCGCCCCACTCGGCCGGGCAAAAGACCTCCATCGGGGCGACAGCGCCACCATCGAGGGGGTCGGCACTTTCACCTTGAAGGAAGCGCACTCCGACATCGTCTGGTTCACCCACAACCCCGGAAAAGCAACATTCTGCTTCGACCCAGACCCCACATTCACGTTGAACGACTTCGCACAACAAGGCCACTGACGACAGCAGCCACCACCGAGCAGCACTCGCAATCAACCCGCCAACGGTAGAGACCAGGGGTGGGAACCCACCGGGATCCCCACCCCTCAACCGTTCACGGCACGGTCGCCGCGACGCGGTCGACTACTCGGGCTGAGCCGCGGCCGCGGCCTGCGCGGCGGCCGGAGCGGCAGCGGCAATAGCCTCCAGCTCCGCCTCGCCGTGAGCGCCGGACACAAACCACACCTCGTACACCGAGGGCGGCAGGGCCACGCCCGAGGACAGGAAGGAGTGGAAGAACGGGGCGTAGCGCCACGCCTCCTGGGCGCGCGCCTGATCGTAGTCGTACACGCCCGAGGCGGCCGCGGCCTCGCCAAACATGACGGAGAACAGGGATCCCGTGCTCTGGACGCGGTGGGCGACGCCGGCGGCGCTGAGCGCTTCCGACACGATCGTGCTGATCTCCTGCGCGGAGGAGTTCACGCGGTCGTACACGCTCTGATCAGCCAGTTCGAGGGTGCGCAGGCCGGCGACTGTCGCCAGGGGGTTGCCCGAGAGCGTGCCCGCCTGGTAAACGGGGCCCAGGGGAGCCAACAGGTCCATGACATCCGCACGCCCGGCAACGGCCGCCAGGGGCATGCCGCCGCCCACGACCTTGCCGAAGGTCACCAGGTCGGGCACCCAGTCGGCTCGCTCGACGCAAGACGCGTCAACGAAGCCTGCGCCGTAGCGCCCCGAGGGCGCGCCGTCGACCCACCCGGCCACAGCCTCGAGGCCCCACCAGCCGGCGGGGTCAACGCGGAAGCCGGTGAGGACCTCGTCGAGGATCATGAGCGCGCCGTGCTCGGTGCACAGGCGGCGGATCTCGCGGTTCCACCCGGGGTGGGGCGGAACCGTGCCCATGTTGGCGGGGGCACCCTCGAAGATAACGGCGGCGATACTGTCACCCACCTGCTCGAAGCACGCGCGCAGGGCATCGACATCGTTGTAGGGCAGGACGATCGTCTGGGCGGTGATGGCTTCGGGCACGCCGGCCGACCCGGGAAGGCCACCGGTGGCGACGCCCGACCCAGCGGCGGCGAGCAGGCCGTCGGAATGGCCATGGTAATTGCCGGCGAATTTCACGATGAGGTCGCGCCCGGTGGCGCCGCGCGCCAGGCGGATCGCCGTCATCGTCGCCTCGGTGCCCGTCGACACGAAGCGGACGCGCTGCGCGAAGGGCACGCGCTCGCGCACGGCGCTGGCCAGCGCCGTCTCAGTTTCGGTGGGGGCGCCGAAGGACAGGCCGCGCGAGGCGGCCTCCTGGACGGCGGCGACGACCTCGGGGTGCGCGTGGCCGAGCAGCGCCGGACCCCACGAGCCGACCAGGTCCACGTAGGAGCGCCCCTCGACGTCGGTGACACGCGCACCGCTCGCGCTCGCGATGAAGCGCGGGGTGCCGCCGACGCCGCCGAAGGCGCGCACGGGCGAGTCGACGCCGCCGGGGATCACGGATTTTGCTTGGGAAAATGCGGTTTCGTTAGTGGTCATTTCTACCTTCATCAGAAGTAGGAGGGATGCGGTGCGAGGATGCGCGCTCAGCGGGCCCGGCGGGCGACCTCGAGGGCCCAGTAGGTGAGGACAGAGTCGGCTCCCGCCCGGAAGATGCCGGTCAGGGATTCGTCGATGACGCGAGTGCGGTCAATCCACCCGTTGGCCGCGGCGGCCTCGACCATCGCGTACTCGCCGGATACCTGGTAGGCGGCGACCGGGATATCGGAGGCGGCGGCCACGTCGGCCAGCACGTCCAGGTAGGGGCCGGCGGGCTTGACCATGAGCATGTCGGCGCCCTCGGCCGCGTCGAGCAGCGCCTCGAAGAGGCCCTCGCGTCGGTTCGCGGGATCCTGCTGGTAGGTGCGGCGGTCGCCCTTGAGCGTGGATCCGACGGCCTCGCGGAAGGGCCCGAAGTAGGCGGACGCGTACTTCGCGGAGTAGGCGAGGATGGCGACGTCCGCGTGTCCCGCCTGGTCGAGGGCGGCGCGGATCGCGGCGACCTGGCCGTCCATCATGCCCGAGGGCGACACCATGTGTGCGCCCGCGCGCGCCTGGGAAATCGCCATCGCCTGGTAGAGCGGCAGGGTCGCGTCGTTGTCGACGCCGCCTTCGGAATCGAGGAGACCGCAGTGCCCGTGGTCGGTGAACTCGTCCAGGCAGGTGTCCGCGCACACGACGAGGGCGTCGCCGACCTCGGCGCGCACGGCGGCGAGGCCACGGTTGAGGATCCCGTCCTCCGCCCACGCCTGGGAGCCAATCGCGTCGCGGCGGGCGGGCACGCCGAACAGGTCGATGGCACCCACGCCCGCTTCGGCGGCCTCGGCTGCGGCTCGGCGCAGCGAGTCGATCGTGTGCTGGTACTGGCCCGGCATTGCGGCGATTTCTCGGGGTTCGTCGATGTCGTCGCGCACGAAGACGGGCCAGATGAGCTTGGCCGGATCGACGTGGGTTTCGCGCACGAGGGCGCGCATCGCGGGGGTCGTGCGCAGGCGGCGCGGGCGAATCGTCGGGATCGGGGCGCTGTCCACCCCGGCCTCGGCGAGGTAGGAGGTAACGGATTCGGGGACGGTAGTCATGAGTCTCTTTCTTCAGGTGCGTCGGCTTGGACGGGGCGGTCGAGGGCGTCGATGAGGGCGCGGACGATGGCATCGGACGTGGGGGACGAGGCCTGGGCAGCGACCGCGATCCCCTGCCGTCTGGCGGTGGCTGCGGTGGGTGCGCCGATGGTCACGACCCGAGTTGAGGGGGGCGGCATCCCGAGGAGCGGGGGGAGGGCGCGCGCCTGGGAGGAGGCGGTGAGGACCGCCGCGTCGTAGTGCCCCGCGCGGAAATTCCCCGCAATATCGGCGTTAATATCGGCGGCTTCGGCGGGAGTGGTGGTGTAGGCGTCGACGGCCTCGACCCTCCAGCCGAGAGCGCGTAGCCCGTCTGGTAGCGTGTCGGGCGCTGCCGCCGACCGGGGGATGAGGACCGGGCGCGCACCGGAGGCCGGGGCAGGGAAGCACTCGAGCAGCGCGGCGGCGGATCCGGCCCCGGTCATGTCGGCGTTCACCCCCGCGTGGTCGCTGATCCATCGGGCCGTGGCCTCGCCGACGGCGGCGATGCGCGTGCCGAGCGAGCACGCTCGTGGAAGGTCGGAAACGACGGCCCGCGCGGCCCTCCAGGAGGAGAACACGACCCACGCGTATCCACCGTCAGCGAGCCGGGCGCGCGCCGCGTCGAGCTGCGCGGAGTCCAGCGGCGTCGAGACGGTGAGGGCGAGAGCATCCACCTGCGCCCCTGCCATTCGCAGGGCGCGCGCGATGGCGTCATCGGGCTTGGCTCGGGTCAGGAGGATCCGCCGCCCGTTCAGGGGTGTGCTGACGTGTGGTTCGTTCACGAGGATTGCCTCGGCGCTTTCGTCGCCCCCAGGTCGGTGACCTCGGCGGCGCCACCATCGAGCAGCTGGCGCGCCACGTCCTCGCCAAGGCGGGCGGACTCCTCCAGACCAACCGAGTCCGTGAGCGCGAGCGCGCCACTTGCCTCGACCCGCTCACGCCCGTCGACGCTCATCACGCGAGCGTCGAGCAGGAGGGCCGAGAAGGCCTCGTCCACGCGGGCGAAGGCGCCCACGGGCGCCGCGCACCCCGCGCCCAGCGTGGACAAAACGGCGCGCTCGGCGCTGGCCGCGAACGCGGTCGGCCGATGGTGAAGGGTGCCAAGGAGGGCGCGCAGGAGGGGGTCATCCTCGTCGCGCGTTTCGATCGCGAGGGCGCCCTGCGAGGGGGCGGGCATCATGATGGCCGGGTCGAGCACGTCGGTGGCGTGGGTATCGAGGCCGATGCGCCGCAGCCCGGCAAGGGCGAGGACAACCGCATCGAGACGGTCGCCCGTGCCGAGGGCGGAGGGCGCGGTGCCCACGTCGGCGCCCAGGTCGATGCCACGCACGCGCGAGAGCCTCGTGGGGACATTGCCGCGCAGGTCGCACACGCGCAGGTCGGGGCGCGCGGCGAGCACCTGGGCGGCGCGCCTGGGTGAACCCGTGCCGACGAGCGCGCCCGCGGGCAGCGACGACAGCGTCGCCCCGTCGGCCGCGCACAGGGCGTCGTGGGGGTCTTCACGCTGCGGGACGGCCGCGATGCGCAGCCCCGGCGTGGGGGCGGTGGGCAGGTCCTTAAAGGAGTGGACGGCCAGGTCGCACTCTCCTCCGAGGAGGGCGAGCCGCAGCTGGGCGGCGAACACGCCGACGCCGCCGAGCGCGGCCAGGGGCGCGGCGGACACGTCACCGTGCGTACGCACGACCTCCAGATCGACGCGCACGTCCTCGCCGAGGCGAGCCCCGGCCTCCTCGATCGCCCGCGCGACGGTGGTGGATTGGGCGAGCGCCAGGCGCGATCCCCTGGTTCCCAGAACGAATGTCCGCGTGGTCATAGCAGTCCTTTCACGCCCGCGCGGGCATGTGTGACGACGGAGGCGATACCGGTTCCTGCGACCCAGGCGCCCGTGAGAGCCACGCCGCCCAGGGGCCGCACCTGTTCCTCGAGCGCGGCGACGCGGCTGCGATACTCGGGCGGCAGGGGCGGGAGCGTGCCGTTCCACCGGGCGAGCAGGTGGTCGGTGACGGCCTCGCCGGCGATGGTGACGCCGGTAAGCGTGCGGATGTCGCGCAGGGCCTCCTCGACGGTGACTGCGGGTTCGGCCTCGCCGAGGCGCCCGTATGACAGGCGCAGCAGGTGCATGTGGGGCGGGAGTTGGTCGGCGAGCCAGGGCCACTTGACGTTGAGGTGGGACAGCGCCTTGGCCGCCACCGGCCGCTCGTCGACGGGCGCGGGCGCGACCAGGAGGCCCTGGGACACGGGTGCCTCATCCAGCTCGGGGGCGTGGACGGCCAGGGTGAGGCGCGCGATGGGCGCGCCCTCAGGAACGCTCACATCGGGCACGAGGCCGGGGATGCGCGCCTGCGTCAACAGGCGCAGGGCGGCGCTGGCGCTGCAGGCGAGGACGAGGCGCTCCGTCGTGACGCTCACGCCCGGCCCGCTCGGCACGGGTTCAGCTCCGGGGGTCGGCCCGGGCCTGGTCGGCCCGCACTCGAGGGTCCAGCCCGTGGCCGCGCGCGTCATCGCGAAGGCGCCCGTGCGGGTAAGGACGGTTCCCCCGGCCTCTTCGATGGCGGCTCGCAGCGCGTCGACGAGGACGAACATGCCGCCCTCGACGCAGGCTTCGGGGGTGCGGCGCGATCCGGCGGCGACCAGGCGCGCCGCGACCGCGGCGGCCAGGGATCCGTGACGGGCAGTCTCGGCGCGCAGGCCGGGAGCGACCGTGTCGGTCGCCAGCATTGCGGGGTCGGCAGTGTAGATGCCCGCGATGATCGGCCGCACCGAGCGCTCCAGCACGGCCTCCCCCATGCGCGCGGTCACGAAACCGGCCAGGGTCTCCCCGGCCTCGTCCATGCCGACGTCGCCGCCCATCGAGCGATCCTCAAGAGCGCGGCGCACCCCGGCCTCGCCCAGCACGTGAGCACAGTCGGGCGCGTCCGGGTGGGCCGGGATTCCCAGGAACGAGTCGCGCAGGAAGGGGCGCAGCTCCCATCCGCCGCGCAGAGCGGGGGCGTAGAGGCGGGCACCCGATCCGGCGGGCTCGACCGAGGTCAGCCCCAGGGCCTCCACGATCGACGAGGTGTCGGTGCCGCGCACGACGTATGTCTCCGCACCCAGGTCTACGTTCGCTCCGCCGACCGCGCCGCGGGCGATGAGGCCCCCCAGGTAGCCGCGCGCCTCGACGAGGAGGGGACGCACGCCCGCGCAGGCCAGTTCCCACGCACTCACGAGGCCGGCGATACCTCCGCCGACGACGACCGCGCCGGGGCGGGTGGGGATGGCCGAGCGGGGGGTCATCGGGCGTCACCCAGCTCGTGGACCAGCTCCACGATGCGCGTCAGCACGTCGGGGTCGGTCGTGGGTGGCACGCCATGCCCAAGGTTGAAGACATGCCCAGGGGCGGAGCGACCAGCGTCGAGAATATCTCGAACAGCCTGTTCGATAACGTTCCACGGGGCCTGAAGCAGCGCGGGGTCCAAATTCCCCTGCACGGCCTTTCCGGGAACCTGGCCGATGGCCCACGACAGGTCCGTCTTCCAGTCCACACCCACGCAGTCGGCACCGACCTCGGCCATGTCGGACAGGATCGGCGCGCTGCCCGTGCCAAAGTGGATGAGCGGGGCGCGCTCGCCCGTCACCGGGCTGACGGCACCCGCGACGCGCCGCGCGACCATGCGCGAATACGGCGCGACGGACTTCCTATAGGTACGAGGCGAGAGGGACCCTACCCACGAGTCGAAGAGCTGCGCGGCGCTGGCGCCGGCCTCGATCTGCGCGGTGATGAAGTCGGCGCTCACGCGCGCACACCATGTCATGAGAGCATCCCATGCGCCCGGGTCGGACGCCGCGAGCGCACGCGCAGCCATATGGTCGCGGGAGGGGCGTCCCTCGACCATGTACGCGGCCAGGGTGAAGGGGGCGCCGCCGAATCCGATGAGCGGCGTGGAGCCCAGCTCGCGCACTGCCGTTGCGACGCCGTCGCGCACGGACTGGGCGCCCTCGGCGCAGTCGCGCGTACGCCCGGTGGAATCGGTCCAAGACCCCTCCCCGTAACGATGACTCAGGAGTTCGTCGATGCTCTCGCGCGTGCGATAGGGATGATCGAGGACCGGGCCGACGCCCGGCTCAATCTCGACGCCCACACCGGCCAAGCGCAGGGGGACCATGATGTCCGAAAAGAAGATGCCCGCGTCCACGCCGTGGCGTCGCACTGGCTGCACCGTCGCCTCGGCGGCCACGTCGGGGCGCAGGCAGGCCTCGAGCATGGGCAGGCCAACAGCGGCGCGCAGCTCGCGGTACTCAGGCAGGGAGCGCCCAGCCTGACGCATGAACCACACGGGGGTGGACGCGCGCTGCCCGGTCAGGGCGACGATCAGCGGGGGCGTCGTCATGTATCTCCCTTAATTTAATGATGTTTTCGTGCGTTAATTCGCGCATTTCCGTCGTTTTCCAGTCTAGTTCAAGACAATTTCTCACACGTCGCAAATGGGCGTATTTACGTGCCTTTATGCCCATTTATCCGCGGGAGAGAGCCATTTATTTCGCTAACATTACGAAATGACACGGCGTCACCAACATTAATAGGTTTCCAGTGCTGCTCGCGCCACCCACGTGCCCTTAAATGGACGCGTTGTGACTATTCATGTGCTCTCCGCGGACCACCGCTACGCCCCCCTCGATGACATCGCCCGGCTCTCCGGCGCGGCCGACCTGGGTCCTACCCTCATGCGCTCGATGCCGCACGCGCGCGGAGTCATGGTCCTGCGTACCTGCAATCGGGTCACTATCTACGTCGACGCCCCGGCATCGGCCGACCCTCGCGCGCTCAAGGACGCGGTGGAGCGCGAGCTCGCCACCGCCGCCCGCACCCCGCGCGAGGACGTGCGCCTGCGTCACCTGTGGGGTCGCGACGGCCTCGTCGATCTGTTTTCGACGGCGGCGGGACTGGAGTCCATGGTCATCGGCGAGCGCGAAATCGCCGGGCAGATGCGCCGCGCCGCACGCGCGGCCTGGGAGGACGGGACCCTCAGCTGCGACCTGGGGCGCGCCGCCGAACGAGCATCGGCGACCTCCCGCCGCGTCGCGACCGAGACCGGACTGGCCGGAGCGGGACGATCCATCGTCGCCGTCGGCCTCGACATGGCTGCGGCTCACCTGGGACCGTGGGCGGACGCGAGCGTACTCATCGTCGGCACGGGCGCCTACGCGGGCGCGACAGTCAGCGCTCTGAACGCGCTCGGCGCATCGGACGTGTCCGTCTACTCGACGTCCGGGCGCGCCCGCGAATTCGCCCAGGGACGAGGCATCGGCTGGGTCAGCGCCGCCGATCTTCCCTCTGCTCTGGAGTGCGCCGACCTCGTCGTAACATGCCGCGGGCTGGGAAGCCCCGTCCTGACGCGCGACATGGCCGCGGCATCCGGGCCCACCGTGGTCCTGGACCTCGCGCTCATGCGCGACACCGAAAGCTCCGTCGCTTCACTGTCGAACGTGACGCTCATCGACCTGCCGACCATCCAGGCCTCGGTCCCGGCAGCCGACGCTGACGCGCTGACGCGCGCCCGCGCCATCATCGACGAGGAGGTCACCTCTTTCGAGCGCGGCCTCGGCGCGCGATCCATGGACCCCGTCGTGCGACACCTGCGCTCACGCGTGTTCCGCATCGTTGAGGAGGAAATCGATCGCCTCGGCGAGGCCCCCCTCTCGACCGACGACGCGGCCCGAGCGCTGCGCCACCTGGCCGCACGCCTCATTCACAACCCGACCGTCATGGCACGCCGGGCCGGCGAGGAAAGCCAGCAGGAACGCTACCTGGAGGCCCTCGGCGTGGTCCTCGGCATCGACGAGGCCATCCTGGCCTGCGGCGACAATGCTGGCGCGCACGCTTTCTCGCCCGATAGTCACGGGCTCCACCCTTACACTGTCACACCGAAAGTTGCCAATTTATTTCAAAAGTGAAATACTGCGACGTTCGCTCCCAACGGTGAAAGGTATCAACGATGTCCACCCCGAACTACGGTGACCAACCCGGCCCCAACGGTCAGTTCCAGGGTCAGGCCCCCGCACCCGGCCCCAACGGTCAGTTCCAGGACCAGGTCCCCGCACCCGGCCTCAACGGTCAGTTCCAGGGCCAGGCCCCCGCACCCGGCGAGAAGAAGAGCCGCGGAAAGATGGCGGCCATCATCTCCGTCATCGTCGTTGCCATCCTGGTCGTCGTCGGTGGCGGCGCCTTCGCGCTCAGCCGCTGGTTTTTTGGCGGCTACAAGAGCCCCGATGCCCTGGCACAGAGCATTGATTCCGCTTTCGCGAAGAACTCTCTCGTGTCGTTGGCGGGCGCCGCGTCGCCCGAGGAGCTCAACGCTGCGACGGCCTGGCAAAAGGACTACAAGCACAACGGCGGCGCCGATTGGTCCCAGCTGATGGACCTGAAGGCCCTCAAGGACTACATCGACCAGATCGACATCAAGAAGTCCGAGATGGAGTACACGGTCGACACCAAGTCCGATCAGGTGGCACTCATCACCATCACGAAGTGGGAGGGTGATGTCGAGATCAAGCCGGAACTCGCCGACAAGATCCGCGAGCACTACAAGGAGGCCAAGGGCTCGGACCTGACGGCCAACGAGTCGCAGACCTTCGACAAAATGAAGCAGGATATCCAGAACAAGCCGGTCTCCTCCGGTAACATCCTGGAGAATTTCCCGAACAACAAGCTCACGCTCGTCTCCGTGAAGGAAGACGGCAAGTGGTACCTGTCCGGCTACATGACGGTCGCCGAGCAGTTCCTGGGAACCGATTCGGCTCAGCCGAACTACTCCGCGAACTTCACCGACGTCAAGGGCGCTTCCTCTCCCGAGGAGGCGGTGTCGGGCATGGTCGACGCCCTGCGTAACGGAGCGAGCATCGGCAGCGAGGACGTCTACCGCTACCTCGACCTGCCCGAGCGCCGCGTCGCGGCGGTCTACGGCGGCGGATCGTCCTCGTCCGAGTACTCCGCGTCCGACATGGACGGCAGCGGCGTGCAGGTGACGTGGGGCCTGAGCTCCACGAAGGTCTCGGGCGGCGCGATCGTCAACCTCGGCACGACGTCCATCACCACGGACGAGTACAAGGTCGAGTTCAACGGCGGTTCGCTGACGGTCTCCTACCCGGACACCGACACGCGTACATTCAGGACGACCACCAAGACGATGACCACCAACTACACGGAAGGCCTCGTCAACCCCGAGCGCCTCGGAGTGTTCACCGTGGAGGACGCCAGCGGCTGGCACGTGTCGTTCGTGCGCACCATCGGTAACCTCAACCTGCTGGCCGCCAGCGACGACGCGGTCAACCAGGCCGTCGACGGCCTGTGGTCTGCTACCGGCGCCTACGGCGCCGACGTGTCCAAGGACGAGATACGTGACCTCGCGCTGAACAACAAGCCCGTCGGCGCGCTGATGGTCATCGGCTGGAACTTCGCGAAGAACGCGTAGTGACGCAGCCGTAGCCAGGGGGTGGGAATCCGCAACGGGTTCCCACCCCCTTCGCGTATCTGCCCGGGGGCGCGCCGCGTGGCCGACACCACCCGGGACCCGGGCGTGCGCCGGCGCCCGTCTCATCGGCCTCACTCGTCGCGGCGAAGCTGCCAGGTTGGTCCTTACACTGGAGGAATGAGCACCCAGAAGAACGATCCACGCGCACTCGCCCTCGGCGTCTCCTGCTACGTGATCTGGGGGTTCTTCCCCCTGTACTTCTCGCTGCTCTCCCCCGCCGGCGCCGTCGAGGTCATCGTCCACCGCGCGGTGTGGGGCCTGTTCTTCTGCCTGGTCGCGCTCGCTGTGACGGGATCGCTGGGGAAGATCCGCGCGCTGATCGCCGACCGGGGAGCCCTGTGGCGCCTCGCGGTCGCGGGCGCGCTCGTCGTCGTCAACTGGTCGGTGTACGTGTACGCGGTCCTCGCCGGCCACACGACTGATGCGGCGGTCGGCTACTTCATCAACCCCCTCGTCACGGTCGCGCTGGGCCTCATCGTGTTGCGCGAGCGAGTCACCCCCATCCAGAAGGTGGCGCTCGCCCTCGGCATCGTCGCCGTCGTCATCCTCGTGATCGGCCAGCGTTCGGTCCCCATCGTCTCACTCACACTCGCTCTCACGTTCGGCCTGTATTCCCTCGTGAAGAAGGACGTGGCCGCGCGCGTCGACCCTCTCGCGGGCATGGCGATTGAGACGGCCGCGGTCTCGCCCGTCCTGCTCGGCTACTACGCGTATCTGGTAGCCACGTCCTCCACGTCTTTCCACGCCATCGCGTCTTCCGACGGCTCCGGGTTTTCGTGGCCCATTCACCTCGCACTCCTGGTGGGCGCGGGCGCGTTGACGATGATCCCGCTCATCATGTTCGCCTCGGCAGCAAGGGGCCTGACCCTGGGGACGATGGGCTTCCTGCAGTACCTGGGGCCCACCCTGCAGCTGCTCGTCGCCGTGTTCATCTTCCACGAGACCGTTCCGACGTTCCGCTGGATCGCAATGGGCGTCGTGTGGGTAGCGCTGGGCTGCCTGAGCGCCGACTGGCTGGTCTCCTCCGTGCGCGCCAAGCGCCTGGCTCGCGCGGGTCACCAGGACTAATTCCGACGGGCACGTAGGGCCTGCTGGGCACGGTTGGCCTGCTGGGCACGGTGGGCCTGCGAGGAGCGCCCACGCCCGCACCGCGAAAAACCCGCCCGGCAACGCCACAAACCGCCGATTTCGGGCCATTTTTCGTACGCAGGGCGAACTTTATCGCGCTCGCACCCACCATCAGGCCGAGCAGGGAGAACTTTTTCGCACACAGGACACGGCCACGTGGCAACTGTGAAACCGCCATCACCTCTGCGGCCGCTGATGCAGGCCAACGTGAAACCGCCATCACCTCTGCGGCCGAAAAACGCGCCCAAAACAGCTCTTTCTCATCCGCAAAGGCGATGACGGTTTCAACCCCACACGCGCACGAGCGAGCAAAGGCGATGACGGTTTCATCTGAGGCTCGCCCTGCGCGAGCAAAGGCGACGGCAGTTGCACACGACAGTTCTGGAGTACCAACAGCTCTGGGGTTCCACAGGTATCTAAGTGCCACCCTTCAGAAAACTCGCACGTAATTCAATTGCGTGAAACTTCAACAACACTCAGAAACGTTGAAATACCAACGACCACAATTCAAAACCTGAAACATTTGCAGGGGAATTACGTGCGAAATTGCTAGGGGGAGCGGTGAGCGTGCTATCCACGCACAGCGACACAAGTGCCGCCGGTGTGGAGGGCGCCGGAGGGTCCGGAGGGCCTGGCTGCGGCGGCCGTGGGCGGCGGCGGGGCCTGGCCGGGCTTCGAGACGACGCGCCGAGCGCAGCTCGCGGCGCGGACGGCGAGCGGGCGGGCCGCCGCCCACGGGCGCACAAAGCAGCCCGGCCCGACGAGTCGGGCCCGACGGCGCCCGGCACACACAGCGGGCAGGCCACGCAGGCAGCCAGTTAAAACGCCCGCTACTCTCCGCCGCCGGGCTCCGGGCGTCCCGTGTAGTTGACGAAGCGCGCCATGTCGCCCTGGAAGAGAGCGGTGACGGTCGCGGTCGCGCCGGCTCGGTGCTTGGCGACGATGATGTCGGCCTCGCCGGGGCGGTCTTCCTTGTCGTAGTAGTCGGGGCGGTGCAGCAGGATGATGATGTCGGCGTCCTGCTCGAGCGAGCCGGACTCACGCAGGTCGCTCATCATGGGCTTACGGTCGGTGCGGCCCTCGGAGTTACGGTTCAGCTGCGCGACGGCGATGACCGGAATGTCGAGGTCTTTGGCCAGGAGCTTGAGGTTTCGCGACATCGCGGAGACTTCCTGCTGACGCGACTCGACCTGGCGGCCGCTCGTCATGAGCTGGAGGTAGTCGATGACGACGAGGCCGAGGTTTTCCTGCTGCTTGAGGCGGCGGCACTTGGAGCGAATCTCGGAGATGGTAATGTTCGCGGAGTCGTCGACGTACAGGGGTGCCTCGCTCATGCGCGAGGTTGTTTCGGCGACCTTGCGCCAGTCGACGTCGCTCATTTTGCCGGCCTGCATCTTGGACAGGCGCACGCCGGACTCGGCGGAGAGCATACGCATCGCGATTTCCTGCGAGCTCATTTCCAGCGAGAAGATGAGCGAGGTGATGCCGTGCTTCATGGACGCTGAGCGGCAGAAATCCAGGGCGAGCGTGGACTTACCCATGGCGGGTCGGGCGGCGACGATGATCATCTGGCCGCCGTGCAGGCCCTGGGTGAGTTCGTCGAGGTCGGTGAAGCCGGTGGGCACGCCGTTGAGCTTGCCCTGGTTCTTCTCGATGTCTTCGAGCGCGTTGAGGATGTCGGAGCTCATCTGCGTCATGGAGACGTAGTCGGTGGTTTCGCGCCCGTCGGAGACGGCGTAGACCTCGGCCTGGGCCTGGTCGACGATCTCGTCGACGTCGCCGCCGGCGTCCGCGTAGCCGAGCTGAACGACGCGCGTTCCCGCGGTGACGAGGCGGCGCATGATGGCGCGCTCGCGCACGATGCGCGCGTAGTAGGCGGCGTTCGCGGCGGTGGGCA
>PPYE01643742.1_pt1 | contig 20256 bp, 19 predicted proteins | sample 1559881 | NCBI WGS metagenome assembly PPYE01 (sample SAMN08240022, study PRJNA423297) | Human gut metagenome, whole genome shotgun sequencing project.
TCCTGCAGGGAGGCGGAGCAGAAGAAGTACTGCTGGCGCACGCGCAGGACCTTGCCCTCGAACGTGGTGTCGTTGGGGTACAGGACGCGGGAGATGTCCATGGTGCGCTCACGGTCGACGATGGCATCGGTGAAGCGCTGGGAGTTGAAGGCGTCGTAGTCGAATTCCTCGATGGGCTCTGCCTTCCACAGGCGCAGGGTGCCCACGTTCTTGGTGCCGTAGCCGGTGATCGCGATGTCGTAGGGGACGGCGCGCACGGTCAGGTCGGCGTAGGAGACGATGCGGGAGCGCTCTTCGCGGCGGGTGACGAAGGGGTAGCCCTCTTCCATCCACGGGTCCGGGTGCTCGGTCTGGAAGCCGTTGTCGAAGAGCTGCTTGAACAGGCCGTAGCGGTACAGGATGCCGTAGCCACGCACGGGCAGGTCGAGGGTGGCGCAGGAGTCCAGGAAGCAGGCGGCGAGGCGGCCGAGGCCACCGTTACCGAGGGCGGCATCCGGCTCCTCTTCGAGGACCTGACCGAGGTCGAGGCCGTAGGCGGCGAGGGCTTCGCGAGCCTTCTCGACGAGGCCGAGGTTCGACAGGTTGTTGAGCAGGGCTCGGCCCATGAGGAACTCGGCGGAGAAGTAGTGTTCCTGACGGCCCTTGGCGTAACGCTCCGTGGTGGCGGCCCAGTTATCGGCGACTAGAGGGTAGCGAGTGTGTGGCCCAATTCCCTGCTCTGACACAGCACTGGGAGAAACCCCACCCCCAGCCACGTGACAGAACACACCTGTCAATTCCAGCCCATGACCAAAGGCCCAGGTTGGCGCACATTTACAAACGACAACCAATCCCCACCTGCAGCAAGCTGCGAAAAATCCCCTCAATGATTTTTCGCAAACGTGAGACACGGTCAGCGTTCATGGACTAAGGTTCTCATGTAACCAATGCTGACCGGGCCAACAACAGTTCAACACGGCCAGTATTCTTGAGACCGAATCACCTTCAACACGAGGAACACGATGAAACTGACGCATAGGTTGACCATCGCGACGGCTCTGAGTGCCACGCTCGCGACCGCCCTGATCGCAGGCCCCGCCATGGCCGCGCCCTCTCACGATAACCAGCCCCCGAGCCCCGGCACCGCCAACGGCGACAAGTCCACCTCATGCCGCGCCGACTGGACCGCCGCCGCGATCCTCGACACGGATATCCTGGCCCACCACCCCGATCTGGTGACCCCCGCCGACATTACCCTTAACGCCGACGGCACCGTCAACAAGATCGCCACCGGCTCGAACAACGGCTACACCTCGAAGATCTCGACCAATTTCAACACCGAGACCTACAAGGCTCCGGGCATGTTCGAGGCCAACCACTGGATCGCCGGTTCCATGCAGAACTGGCGTTTCCCCGTGGCCACGAAGAACAAGCTGGCCGCCGGCACGACGATCACCGTCGACCTGCCCGACGACATGACCAACACCGCCTTCATCGGCAAGCTCGAGACCCGCAATGGCCTCAACGCCTTCATGCAGTCGTGGGGCCCTCGCGAAGCCGAGTACACGTGGAATGACGGCGACTTCACGGCTACCCTGACCGACGCCGCGAAGAACATCTGGACGATCAAGCTGAACAAGGGCCTCGACGCCAACACCGGCACGGTCTTCCAGTTCACGGGCACCTTCCCCGAGGGCGCCGAGTCCTCGACCGCGACCGCCAACCTGGTCGGTGCCCAGTACCCGGCCGACGGCCAGGTGTGCGGCGACCTGCCCACGCCCGAGACCCCCGAGCTCACCAAGTGCCAGATCACGACCGTGGACCGCACCGTGTGGAGCCCCTACTCGCGCGACATCGACGAGCGCTCCAAGTACTCCGGCTCCTGGGGCTCCGAGGAGCCCAAGTGGGGCGAGGCCAACGCTGACGGCTGGTTCGTTGCCACCGGCACCGACCCGAAGGCCGGCGACTCGCGCACCCTGCGTCTGTACGGCGCGACCCACAAGGACATCACCAACGCGACGCTGACGATCAAGGCCGTCCAGGGCCTGAAGTTCGACGCCTCCACGATCAACACGATCTCCAACCCCGGTGCCGGCGCGCTCAAGGGTAACGGCTTCACGAACACCGTCGAGGGCCTGGGCGATATCAAGGTCAGCGAGGACGGCAAGACCATCACCGTCGCGATCAAGCACATGCCGGCCAACTCCGGCTTCTCCTTCAACATCAACGGCATCCTGACCGGCGAGACCCTCAAGGACTCCCCGGTCCTGGCCCCGATCGTCCTGCACAACTGGCTGACCGGCACGGACAGCGAGTGCTCGGTTCCCACCGAGGAGCCCACCACGCCGGCGCCGTCGAATTCCCCGACGCCCGAGCCGACGACCCCCACTCCCACCCCGTCCGCGACCCCGAGCGGCAACCTCGCCCGCACGGGCGCTGACACCCCGATGCTGGCCGGTGCGGCCATCATGGCCGGACTGGCAGGCCTGGGAGCCCTGGCTCTGCGCCGTCGCCAGCGCTGACGGTTTGTCCCCCGCAGGGCGCGTCCCTGCGGGGGGCACACTCCGCAGGGACGCATCAACAGGAAAGTGGCACCGCTCTTGATGAGTGGTGCCACTTCCCATCACCGGTTCATCATGAGGGCTCAATTCATGGTGACTTTCGGTACCTCCATTGTGCATGTGATGCACGCATCATTTCAAGGCGAAACGATGATTTTTCGGTGCAAATTCGCGGTTTTCAACTGCACATTCGTGCACAAATAAGGGACTATCAGCGCAAACTAGACAAAACGCGGGCCCGCTCGAATCGAGCGGGCCCGCGTTGTTTGTCAGGCGAAGATGCCTCAGTGGCGCTTGCGAGCAACCACCAGGGTCACGCCACCGGCCAGCGCGATAACGCCAGCGCCAGCGGCGATCGAAGCGACGGAGCCGGTGTTGGCGAGCGTCGGGTTCGAGGCGGCGGGGGTGCCGGCCGGAGCGTTCGTGTTGCGGATGCCGCCGCGAGCGGAGACGGGGGCCGGGCCGTTGCCGGTGGAGATCTGGCCGCGGGTGGTCACGCCGGTGGTGCCGACGGGGCCGGAAACGGCGCCAGCGCCACCCTGATCGGCGGCGGGGGCCGAAGAATCGTCGGAAGCGGGCGGCATCTCAGCGTTGCCACCGGTGTTGTTGTCGTCAGCGCCGGTGTTATCGTCCGAGCCCGTGTTGTCGCCGGCCGGGTTCGAGGGCTCGGGGGCCGGGGTCTCATCGGCGGGGGCACCGGTGGTCGGGGCCGAGGGCTCCGCAGTGACCGGGGCATCGGTGACCGAGGGCGAGGGCTGCTCGGTGGCCGGGGACTCGGCGGCGAAAGCAACACCGGCCGAGGCGGCGATCAGACCGAGCGCCGCGGTGGCGGCGAACAGAGACGAGGTCGTCTTCTTCATTGTTTCTCCTGGAACGATTGTGGTGAGGGATGAATGCGTGACCCTGACCAGTGCGGGCCGTGTCGCGTCACGGCGTTCACACCCACCCTACAACACTTCCTGACCATTACGCACAGATTTTCAAAAATCACGCATCGGCGAGTCGCACTCCACTTTTTCACGGGGCTTTGTTCGGCTCCGCCGCGCGCGAGAACAACCAGGTCAGGACAGCTTGGCGGTCGCGATGAACTGGAAAATACCCTCCATGATGAGCTGCGTCGCAATGGCCGCCAGCAGCAGGCCAGAGATCTTTGTCAGCAGCATGATGCCGCCGGGCCCCAGGAGCCGGGACAGCATCAGCGAGAAACGCATCGTCAGCCACATGACCAGGTGGGCCAGAACCACGGCGACGATGACAGCGATCCACGATCCCACGTTCGTGCCGGCCTGTCCGACGGACACCATAACGGCGACGATCGAGCCGGGGCCTGCGAGCAGCGGCGTACCCAGCGGGACGAGCGCGACGTTCACGCCCTCGTCCCCCGTATCCGGAGACGACGAGTCCGTGCCCATGAGGAGTTCCATGGCGACCAGGAAGAGCAGGACGCCGCCGGAGAGCTGGAGGGCCTCCATCGAGATGTGGAGGAGGCGCAGGATCTGCCCGCCCAGGATCGCGAAGGTCAGGATGACGCCGAAGGAGACGGAGGTCGCCTGGATGGCGGCGTGGCGCTGCTTGGGCTGGGAGTATCGGGCGGTGAGGCCCAGGAAGACGGGCACGGTCCCGATGGGGTCCATGATGACCGTGAGCGTCGCGAAGGCAGTCGCGAAGAGTGTGACGTCGAAGAGGCTCACGGCTCGACCACCTCGATGGCGCCCTGCGCGATGACCTCGGCGATCACCTGCGGATCCGTCGTGTTTTCGCCGATGCGGTTGGGCTTGCCCGTCCCGTGATAGTCGGAGGAGCCGAACACCGCCAGGCCCATCTCGCGGGCCATACGATCGACGTCGGCGCGATCCTCGGGGGCGTGGTCGCGGTGGTCGCGCTCGATGCCAAAGAGGCCGGCCGCCGCCATGTCGGCGATGACGGCCTCGGGCAGCAGGTGCTGGCGCTTACGGGCGCGGGGATGGGCCAGGACAGGCACTCCCCCGGCCTCGCGCACGCAACGCACGGCCTCGACCGGGTCGGGTGCCCAGTGGCACACGTAGTAAGGACCCGACGGGTGCAGGGCCTTGACGAAGGCGGCACTGCGGTCGGGGAATGCGCCGGCAGCGACGAGCGCGTCCGCGATATGCGGGCGCCCCACGGGGCCGCCCTCGGGCGCGAAGGCTGCCACGTCCTCCCACGTGATCGGGTAGTCGGCCGACAGGTTCTCGACCATGCGCACGGCGCGCGTCTCGCGGTCCTCGCGCGTGCGTCGGAAATTATCGACGAGGCTGGGGCTGGCCGGGTCGAAGAGGTAGGCCAGGAGGTGCACGGAGATCCCCGAGGACGCGCACGACATCTCAGCGCCCCGGATGAGGCTCACGCCGGTGTCCGCGACGGCGGCCGAGGCCTCGTCCCATCCGGTCGTCGTGTCGTGGTCCGTCAGCGCGATAGCGTCCAGCCCGGCCTGAGCGGCGATAGCCAGGAGCTGCGCGGGCGTATCCGTCCCATCTGAATACGCGCTATGAGTGTGGGGGTCAATTCGCTTCACCATTTGAGACTACCCCATTAATCCGATCACACAACCGCGCGGGCGAACACCACCCGAGAGTGTCCCGAGGCCTCGCAAAAGCCCCATTTTTGCCCGGTCTTGACCGTTTTGTCTGCAGGTTCTTCCGTCTCGGCACCACCCTTTTTGGTTAACCTCTCACCTGCAGCGATGAGCTGTCGACTGTAGGAAACTGGCAGTACGCGGCCGTTTGGCCTCCCTCAACACCGATTGGAGTACACGCGTGTCTGACAAGGATCAGACCCAGGTGTCCACCGCGACCGACGCGGGAGACGCCGGGTACAACAAGGCTCTGAAAAACCGACACATCCAGATGATCGCCATCGGCGGCTCGATTGGCACCGGCCTATTCCTGGGCGCGGGCGGCCGTCTGGCCCAGGGCGGCCCCGCTCTGGCTTTCGCCTACGCGGTGTGCGGCATCTTCGCGTTCCTGATGGTCCGCGCCCTCGGCGAGCTGGCGGTGCGCCGCCCCTCCTCGGGCGCGTTCGTGTCCTACGCCCGCGAGTTCCTGGGCGAAAAGGGCGCGTTCATCACCGGCTGGTTCTTCTTCCTGGACTGGGCGGTCACCGTCATGGCCGACATCACCGCCGTGGCGCTCTACATGCATTACTGGAACATGTTCAAGGTGGTCCCCCAGTGGGTTATCGCCCTCATCGCGCTGGGCCTCGTGTTCGTACTGAATATGATGAGCGTCAAGGCCTTCGGCGAGGCTGAGTTCTGGTTCGCGATGATTAAGGTCGCGACGATCCTCATCTTCATGGGCGTCGCGATCTGGGCGATCATCACGCAAGCGCCCGTCGGCGATTACAGCGCGGGCATCCACAACATCTCCGAGTCCGGCGGCTGGTTCCCCGAGGGCCTGGCCCCCGTCTTTGCCCTGACGCTGGGCGTCGTCTTCGCCTTCGGCGGCACCGAGATGGTGGGCGTCGCGGCCGGCGAAGCCAAGGATGCTGCCAAGATCCTGCCCAAGGCCATCAACTCGATGGTCATCCGCATTTTCTTCTTCTACGTTGGCTCCGTCGTCCTCTTCGCCCTGGCGCTGCCCTACAACGCCTACTCGTCGAACGAGTCTCCCTTCACGACGTTCTTCTCCGGCCTCGGCGTGCCTCACGCGGGCGACATCATCCAGGTCGTCGTCCTGACCGCAGCCCTGTCCTCGCTCAACGCCGGCCTGTACGCGACCGGCCGCACGCTGCGCTCGATGGCGCTCGTTGGCGAGGGACCGCGCTACGCGGCTCGCCTCAACAAGAACCACGTCCCCTACGGCGGCATCATCATCACCGCGTCGCTGGGTCTGCTCGGCGTCCTGCTCAACGCCTTCGTCCCGGAGAACGCCTTTAACATCGTCATGGACCTGGCGGGCATCGGCATCGCCGGCACCTGGGCGATGATCCTCATCTCGCACCTGGCGTTCCTGCGCAAGGTCAAGCGCGGCGAGGAACAGCGCCCCGAGTTCCGCATGCCCGGCGCCCCCTACACCAACTACCTGGCGCTGCTCTTCTTCGCGGTCGTCGTGGCCTCGAACGTGACCTCCGAGTCGGGCCGTTGGACCCTGGCCCTCTTCGGCGTGGTCGTCGTCCTCATGGTCGCCGGCTGGTACTACGTGCGCGGGCGCGTCGGCAACCTGACCGACGAGGCCGCTGCCTCGCTGCAGGGCGAGGAAACCCTGGTGGCGGGCGACTGAGAAAGGACGAACAGTGCGTCTTCACGTCACGTATGCCGGTGGCACCATCGGCATGGTCGACTCCCCCGAGGGTCTGCGTCCCGGCGCTGACCTGCAGGGTTGGTTCGGCTCCCAGCTGGAGGGCATCGAGCTGGCCTCGAACATCACGATGTCGACGCTGGACCCGCTCATCGACTCCTCGGAGGCTACCCCCGAGGACTGGCAGGCCATCATCGACGACATCAACGCGCACGCGGACGAGGCCGACGCCTTTTTAGTCCTGCACGGCACGGACACGATGGCCTACTCTGCCGCGGCCCTGTCCTACGCGCTGGCGAGCATGGGAAAGCCGGTCGTCCTGACCGGGTCCCAGTACCCGCTCGGCGTCGTCGGATCGGACGCGTCTGCGAACGTCACGGGTGCGCTGCGCGCGGCAATTTCGCGCCACGCCCGCGGAGTCATGCTGTTCTTCGGGCACAAGCTCCTGGCCGGCAACCGCGCCACCAAGACCTCGTCGTGGGCGTTCCGCGGCTTCGAGTCGCCCTCCGTGTCTCCCATGGCGCGCACGGGTGCCCCGTGGCGCTGGTACGGTGCGCCCCATCCTGGTACCGGCTGGCAGGATCCCAGCCCGTACACGCGCCAGGACGTCGCCGTCATCGACGTGGTGCCCGGCATGAGCGCCGCGCGACTGCGCGCCATGACGACGCCCCACCCGGACGCGGTCATCCTGCGCACCTTCGGCGTCGGTAACATCCCCGCCTCCGAGCCGGGGCTCGTGGACGTCCTGGCTGAGCTCGCGCAGGCCGAGGTGCCGATCATCGTCGCCTCCCAGTGCTACCAGTCCGAGGTCATGCTCGGCCACTACGAGGCCGGCAACGCGCTCGCGCAGCTGGGCGCGATCGGCGCGCACGACATGACCCTCGAGGCCCTCTACGCCAAGACCGTCTTCCTGCTCTCGCAGGGCAAGCGCGGTGCGGACTTCAAGCGGTGGATGGACCTGTCCATCGCGGGAGAGCTCACCCTCCAGGACTGAGCCTCTTCCACCCGACACGGCCCCGGCCTCGTTCCCGGCGCTAAGCGCGCCACAGGGACATGAGGCCGGGGTTTGTCATGACCATCGGACCCGCCCGAGGAGCCGAGGAGCCGTAGAATAGTGGCCATGAGTGAAGAAGCCTCCCAGTCCATGGCCGATCGCGGCGAAACCCGCTCCCGTCAGCCTCAGTCCTCCGCATTCCGCGATTTCATCGGCTCCGGTTGGGGGCCTCGCCCCTCCGAACTGCCCGAGCGAGAGCGCGTCGCCGACTTCCTGCACAACCGCACCCTCAAGGCCGGCGCTCCCTTCCCGGGTGAGCGCCTGGTCGTGCCCGCGGGCCCCTACAAGGTCCGCTCCAACGACTGCGACTACCGTTTCCGCGCGCACTCCGCCTTCGCGCACCTGTCGGGCCTGGGCGGCGAAAAGGAGCCGGACACCGTCCTGGTGCTGGAGCCGAACGAGGACGGCACCCACACTCCCCTACTGTTCTTCAAGCCCCGCGCCTCGCGTTCCTCCAAGGAGTTTTACGCGGACGCCCGCTACGGCGAATTTTGGGTGGGCGCGCGCCCCTCGCTCGAGGAACTGAGCGCGCAGACCGGCCTCGAGACCCGCCACATCGACACCCTGCGCGACGTGCTGGCGAAGGACGCCGGGACCGTGCAGCTGCGCGTCGTGCGCGGCGTCGACGCCAACGTCGAGGCGATGGTGAACGAGGTGCGCACCCAAGCCTCCCTGCCTGCGGGCGAGGACGCGCGCAAGGAGGACGAGGCCCTCGAAGAACATCTCTCGGAGATTCGCCTCATCAAGGATGCGTTCGAGCTCGACGAGATGATTCGCGCGGTCGAGGTCACCAAGGCTGGCTTCGAGGACATCATCCGCGTCCTGCCCCGCGCCGTGGGTCACCGTCGCGGCGAGCGCGTCATCGAGGGCGCATTCCGAGCGGTCGCCCGAGAAGAGGGCAACGGCGAGGGATACGAGACCATCGCGGCCTCGGGCAACCACGCGAACACGCTGCACTGGATCGACAACGACGGAACGGTCCGCGAGGGCGACCTGGTGCTCGTCGACGCGGGCGTCGAGGTCGACTCCCTCTACACGGCCGACATCACGCGCACGCTGCCCGTCAACGGCCGCTTCACCGAGGTCCAGGCCCGCGTCTACCAGGCCGTCCTCGACGCCTGCGAGGCCGCTCTGGCCCGCGCCAATGAGCCGGGCTGCCGCTTCAAGGACGTGCACGACGCCGCCATGAAAGTCATCGCCGCCCGCCTGCATGAGTGGGGCATCCTGCCCGTCACCCCCGAAGAGTCGCTATCCCCCGAGGGTCAGCAGCACCGCCGCTGGATGCCGCACGGCACCAGCCACCACCTGGGCCTGGACGTGCACGACTGCGCGAAGGCACGCGCGGAGCTCTACCAGGGCGCGCTGCTGGAGCCGGGCATGGTCTTCACGATCGAGCCGGGCCTGTACTTCCGCGCCGATGACCTGCTGATCCCCGAGGAGTACCGGGGTATCGGCGTGCGCATCGAGGACGACGTCGTGGTGAACGCCGACGGCACTGTCACGCGTATCTCCGAGGACATCCCGCGCACGATCGCGGACGTCGAGGAGTGGATCGCGAGCGTTCAGTCCCGCTGAGCCACGCGAAGACGCTGAGGTTACGCCTCGGTCTGGTCCTTTTCGGGGGACGAGGCCGGGGCGTCCTCACGCCCGCCGGGCACCTCCCCGTCCTTGGTCGCCGCACCGAAGCGCGGGCGGCCGTCGGGGAAGAAGCCGACGGAATCCTTCTTGGGGCGCACCTGCTCCGTACGCGGGCGCACGACGCGCGCGCGGTTGCCGGGAGTGCGCTGCAGGATCTGATAGGCGCGGTCAATGTCGGCCGAGGCCAGGACCGCGTAGCGCTGCGCGACAACCTGCTGAGAGGACACGAGGTCGCGGCTGCGTCCGCGAATGATGAAGGACAGAGCGGACAGAGCCATACCGATCAGGGCGCCAACGATGATGCCGCCGACGACCCACGAACCCGTTCCGCCCGCGCTCTGTCCGGCGGACATGAGCATGCCACACAGGGCTCCCCACAGGCCACCGCTGGAGGCACCCGAGAGGGAGGCGCGGGCGATCGTCAGGCGTCCTTTGACGCGCTCGACGAGGTGCAGGTCGGAGCCGACAATCGTGATCGCGGAAACGTCGAAGCCGGCGTCCGACAGGAAGTCAACACCGGCGCGGGCCTGCGCGTAGGTCTCGTACGAGGCAACCTCGGTGCCCGTGGGCATCTGCGGGTCCATCACGACAGCCATTTCTTCTCCTTCGTCCCCGGCCTCGGTGGCATAGAACGCATTGTTCATGCGGCGACCGGCTCATCAGTACGCATCTCTGGTCACCAGCCTAAGATGGAAGAGTGAGCATTGCATCTATTGAACTAGGCACCAAGAGTCGCCGCGTCTACATCGGGAAGCTCGCTGGCACCAGTGTTTTCGACCCTTTGGGCGACCAGGTCGGCAAGATTCACGATGTCGTCGTCATCTTTCGGCTGAAATCCGAAGCCAACGTCATCGGCTTCGTCGTCGAGGTCGGCCCGCGTAAGCGTGTCTTCCTCCCGCTCACTCGCGTCACCGCGATCGAGTCCGGTTCCGTCATCACGACGGGCCTGCTCAACATCCGTTCCTTCACGCAGCGTCCCATCGAGACACTCGTCCTCTCCGAACTGTTCGACCGCGTCGTCACGATGAACGATGGTTCGGGGCAGGTGCGCATCCTCGACGTCGCGATGCGCCAGCGCCGCCCCAAGGACTGGGTGATCTCCACCCTGCACGTCCAGCGCGTGCGCACCTCCTCCCTCGGCTTCACGCGCAGCGGCGAGACCCTCACCGTAGACGTGTCCGAGGTGTCCGGCCTGCTCAAGACCGACACCAACCAGTCCGCGACCGCGCTCGTGCAGTACACGGAGGACATGCGCCCCGCGGACCTGGCGGACTTCATCCACAGCCTGCCCCAGGATCGCAAGATGGCGGTCGCCACGCAGCTGACGGACGCGCGCCTCGCCGACGTGCTCGAGGAGCTGGGTAACGACGACCGTATCGCGATCGTCTCCGCGCTGGAAGCCGCCCGAGCCGCCGACGTCCTGGACGTCATGCAGCCCGACGACGCGGCCGACCTCGTCGCCGAGCTGCCCGCCGCGAAGGCTCAGTCCCTGCTGGCCCTCATGGAGCCCGAAGAGGCCGAGGACGTGCGTCGACTCATGACCTACGACGAGTCGACGGCGGGTTCGCTCATGACCACCGAGCCCGTCATTTTCGGCCCCAACGCAACCGTCGCGCAGATGCTCGCGGCCGTACGACGCGAGGACATCCCGGCCTCGATCGCGACCGTCGCCTTCATCGCACGCCCGCCCCAGGAGACCCCGACCGGCCAGTACCTGGGCATGGTCCACATCCAGCGCGCGCTGCGCGAGCCCCCGCAGACGCTGCTCGGCACGATCCTGGACCGCGACATCGAGTCCGTGGACCCCAACGCGCACATCGCGACCGTGACGCGTCTGCTCGCGACCTACAACCTGACGGTCCTGCCCGTCGTCGACGAGGACGGCCACCTGCACGGCGCCGTCTCGGTCGATGACGTCCTCGACGAGCTGCTGCCCGAGGACTGGCGAGACTTCGACGACGACGTGACCGACCGCATGATGGCAAGGAGCATCGATGGCTGATCGCCTGGATAACCCGATCGACAAGCGTCGGTGGTTCTTCCGCCGCTCGTCAGGCGGCGGCGACGGCTTCGGCCGCTTCGCCGAGGCCACCGCCCGCTTCATGGGCTCGCCCCGCTTCGTCCTCTACATGACGATCTTCGTCATCGCGTGGATCGGCGCAAACCTGATGCTCGCCGGCATCAGCGAGGAAGCCGCCTGGGACCCCTACCCGTTCATCCTCCTGAACCTCGCGTTCTCGACCCAGGCCTCGTACTCGGCCCCGCTGATTATGCTCGCGCAGAACCGCCAGGACGCCCGCGACCGCGTCGTGGCCGAGCAGGACCGCCTTCGCGCGGAGCGTAACCTCGCCGACACCGAGTACCTCGCCCGCGAGATCGCAGGCCTGCGCCTGGCGCTCCAGGACGTCGCCACGCGCGACTTCGTGCGCTCCGAGCTGCGCGACATGCTGGAGGACCTGCGTGCGGAGATCGCCGCGGACGCGGCCAACGCCTCGTCGAACGAGGCGGAGGCTGAGCCCGAGGCCGACGGTGCCTTTCGTCCCCTAGAAAATGGGCACACCGGCCAGTAGAGTGGAGTCCATGCCAGTCACGCTTGATTCCGTCATGGAGGCTCTCGGCCAGGTCATCGACCCCGAGATCCGCCGCCCCATCACCGACCTCAACATGGTGACCCCCGACCTGGTCACGATCGACGGTTCCTCCGTCGCCGTCAAGGTCCTGCTCACCACCGCCGGATGCCCCCTGCGCACCCAGATCACCAAGGACGTCACCGAGCGCGTGAGCGCCGTCGAGGGCGTCGAGAACGTCTCCGTCGAGATGGGTGTCATGGACGAGGCCCAGAAGAAGGCGCTGCGTGAGAAGCTGAACGGCGGTCGCCCCGAGCGCGAGATCCCCTTCTCTCGCCCCGACTCCCTCACGCGCGTCATCGCCGTCACCTCCGGTAAGGGCGGCGTCGGCAAGTCCTCCATGACTGCGAACCTGGCCGCCGCGCTGGCCGCGCAGGGCCTCAAGGTCGGCGTCATGGACGCGGACATCTACGGCTTCTCGATCCCACGCATGCTCGGCGTGGATCACGACCCGCAGGTCATCGACGGCATGATGATTCCGCCCGTGGGCGCGGGTGGCGTCAAGGTCATCTCGATCGGTATGTTCGTGCCCGACGGCCAGGCCGTCATCTGGCGCGGCCCCATGCTCCACCGCGCCCTCCAGCAGTTCCTCGCGGACGTGTTCTGGGGCGACCTGGACGTCCTGCTCATCGACATGCCTCCGGGAACGGGCGACGTCGCGATCTCGATCGCGCAGCTGCTGCCCAACTCGGAGATCCTCGTCGTGACGACTCCGCAGGTCGCGGCCGCCGAGGTCGCTGAGCGCGCCGGTTCCATCGCCTCGCAAACGAACCAGAAGGTCATCGGCGTCGTCGAAAACATGTCGTTCCTGCCCCAGCCCGACGGCTCGCGCCTGGAGATCTTCGGTGCGGGCGGCGGCGAGTCCGTCTCGCAGCGCCTGACCGCGCAGCTGGGCTACTCCGTGCCGCTGCTGGCCCAGGTGCCCATCGACATCGCGCTGCGCGAGGGCGGCGACCGCGGCGAGCCCGTCGCCGTCGCCTCGGGCCCCGCCGCTGAGGAGCTCACGGCCCTCGCCAAGCAGCTCTCTTCGACGAACCGCGGCCTGGCGGGCCGCCCCCTCGGGGTCTCCCCCATCCAGCACTGAGCCCACGCGGCTTTGCCCCGGCCTCGTCCGTGCCGACGAGGCCGGGGTTTCGTCTGCTTGTCAGGTGAGTTTTTCGCGCATTTTCGGTGCGCCAGCGCGCCCTTGCGCATCCTCGCCTGTACCCTGATGCCTGGGGAGGCAACAACGCGCAGGCGTACCTCACCCAGGCGACCAAACACGAGTGAGGAAAAGGCGATGGCGGACAAGGCCCAGACGTGGGTGTACACCGAGGACTACGTGGCGGAAAGCGAAGCGCTGACCGCCGCACGTGCCGTCGCTACCGAAATGGGCGCGTCCCCCGTGTCCCCTGGCACCGGCGCCGCCCTGCGCATGCTGGCGGCCGTCTCCGGCGCACGCGCGGTCCTGGAAGTGGGCACGGGCGCGGGCGTGTCCGGCCTGTGGCTACTGGACGGCATGGCGGCTGACGGCGTCCTCACGACGATCGACTCCGAGTCTGAGCTGCTCGGCCACGCGCGCCGCAACTTCGCTGCCGCCGGCCTGTCTTCGCATCGCACGCGCCTCATCGCCGGGCGCGCCCTCGACGTGCTGCCGCGCATGGCTGCTCGCGGCTACGACATGGTCGTCCTGGACGGCGACCTGGAGGAAACCCCGCAGTACCTCGATCACGCGGTGCGCATCCTGCGTCCCGGTGGAACGATCGCTTTCGTGCACGCCCTGTGGCGCGACCAGGTGGCTGACCCCGCGCGCCGCGACGCGCTCACCGTCGTCGCCCGCGAGGTCGTCAACTACCTGCGCGACTCCGACGAGTTCGTGCCCGCGCTGCTGCCCGTCGGCGACGGCCTGGCGGTTGCAGTCAAGCGCTGAGCGCCCCCATTCACGCAGAAGCGGCGGAACAGGAGATCCTGTTCCGCCGCTGTCTTATTGTGTGTCAGATGGCCGCTCCGAGAGCTTCGGCGAGTTCCGCCGCCTCCTGCGCGGTCAGCTCGATGACGAGCCGCCCGCCCCCTTCGCTGGGAATGCGCATGACGATACCGCGCCCTTCGGCGCTGACTTCGAGGGGTCCATCCCCCGTGCGAGGCTTCATTGCTGCCATGAGAGTACTCCTTCTCAGAGTTATGCCCGCGCCTCCTCAGGCGGGGTAACATACCTATTTTACCGGATAAGCGCCATTTTTCCTTAACACATCGCAAAGAGTAATCAAAGAAAAATAAGCCAATCGATTAATTATGCCCGTGATAACAGGAGTTTGACAGAACATATCACCCGCATAAAGGGTGCGAAACTACTAGGCACCCGTCGCGAGGCGCACCGCTTGCTCCGGGTCGTCCACGACGCGCAGCAGGTCCACGTCACCGGACGAAATCATGCCGGCATCGACCATCGAGGAGCGGATCCAATCGACGAGGCCCGACCAGTAGTCGGTCCCCACGAGGACTACCGGGAAGGAACGGATCTTCCCCGTCTGCACGAGGGTCGTGGACTCGAAGAGCTCATCCATGGTCCCAAATCCCCCGGGCATCACGATGAAGCCCTGCGAGTACTTGACGAACATGGTCTTACGGGCGAAGAAGTAGCGGAAGTTGACGCCCAGGTTCACCCACTGGTTCAAGCCCTGCTCGTGGGGCAGCTCGATCCCCAGGCCGATCGACGTACCGCCGGCCTCCCAGGCGCCGCGGTTCGCGGCCTCCATCATGCCGGGGCCGCCGCCCGTGATGACCGCGTAGCCGCGATCCACCAGGAGTTCGCCGATGCGCTGGGCGCACCCGTAGAGGGGATCGTCGGGGCTCGTGCGAGCGGAGCCGAACACCGAGATGGCCGGGCCGACCTCAGCGAGGGCCTCGAAGCCCTCGACGAACTCGGACTGGATGCGCAGGACACGCCACGGGTCCTCGTGCTTCCAATCCGCGCTCTGGTCGGACTGGAGCAGCGATGCGTCCGAGGTCATGCGCGGGATTTGGTCACCTCGCAGGACGACGGATCCGCGTCGGTAGGTGTGCGTCGGCTTGGTCATGGTTATGCCTCCCTGTGTGGTGCCGGCGTCGGCGCCGGCTGCGCGAGCACGAACGCGCGCAGCGTGTCGTGCACCTTCACGATATCGGATACGGGCGTATGTTCGTCGCGCGTGTGCGCCAGCAGTGGGTCGCCCGGCCCGAAGTTCATGGCGGGCACGCCGACCTGGGTGAAGCGTGCGACGTCGGTCCAGCCGACCTTCGCGCTGAGCCGCAGCTCCTCGCCCCGCGAGGCCGCGACCTGGCGGGCGACCAACAGGAAGCGCTGGGCGACGTCAGAGTCCGCGCCCGGTCTGGCCCCCTCGCACAGGTCGTCGACGTCGATCGTGGCATCCGTGCCCTCGAAGAGGCCGCGCACCCACTCCAGGGCGTCATCGGCGCGCATCGAGGGGGCGAAGCGGTAGTTGACGGCCATCGACGCAGCCTCGGGGATCACGTTGTTAGCGATGCCACCCTCGACGCGCACGACCGACAGGGATTCTCGGAATTCGAGGCCATCGACCACCACGACGGGGTTTCCGTAGGCGGCGATGCGCTCGATGACGGGGGCCATCGCGTGAATCGCATTGACGCCCATCCACGCGCGCGCCGAGTGGGCGGCACGCCCCGGGAAGTGCGCGATGACGCGCAGCGTCCCGTTGCAGCCGCCCTCCACGTGGGCGGCGGTGGGCTCCCCCAGCAGCGCCAGGTCACCGGCGAGCCACTCGGGGTGGTTGCGCTGAACGCGCCCCAGGCCGTTGAGGTGGGAGGCGACCTCCTCGTGGTCGTAGAAGATCCAGGTGACGTCCACGCTCAGCGCGGCCTCGCTGCCGGAACGGAGGACGGCACCGACCTCGCACGCGAGCGCGAGCGCCGCCGCGCAGCCGCCGAGCATGTCGACCGACCCGCGTCCCCACAGGACCGTGGCCCCGTCGCGCTCCTCGAAGCGACCGGGGACATTGTCGGCGATGGGAACCGTGTCGAGGTGCCCAGCGACAACCACGCGCTCGCCGAGGCCGAGCCGGGTCCGCGCGCACACGGCGTCCCCGTCACGCAGAATCTCCAGGGAGGGGACCGATCCGAATCCGGCGCCCCGCAGGGCCGCCTCGACGGCGTCAGCCAGGGGCCCCTCGTCTCCCGACACCGAGGGGATATCGATCATCTGACGCGTGAGCTCAACCGGGTCCGTCAGGTTCGTCAGCTGCATGGTTCCTCCTTCGTGGATGCCTCCAGGATAGCGGCGCACTCCCCCACCTGCGTCCCTCCTTCAGTATCCCGAGGGCGAGTCCCGGCCTCGTTCCTGATACCCGTTTTTGCGCGGACCGCCCGAGGTGTTACCCTCAGCACATGACACGCTGTGCAAGCCCGTTGCTGTTTGCGGGTATCGCTTCTTTCCTGTCCGCGCGAACCGGCGGCCGTTTCCGCCTGATTATCGGCTACGAGACCCCTGAGAATCAGGACACGGCGCGCGACGGCGCTGCGATCATTGAGGCCAGCGGAGGTCATGCCCTCCTCATGCCGCGTGCACTCCCCGCTCCCCTGACGGCATTTTCGGTGCGCATGGTGATGGCGGACGGTGCCGTGTACGTGCGCGCGTCGGGCGAGGCGCTCATCTACCTGGGCGGGCGCGCGATCGATCGCTCGCGCGAGGGCGCACTGGCCCCCGACGCCGAGCTGGCCCTCATCGACGAGGCCGTGGCCGCGTACGGCGACGAGGCCTCACTCCCCCGCTCGCAGGGTGGCTGGGAGTCCGTGGGCGACGGAATGATCGGCGCGTACGTGGACCGCTGCGCCTCTCGTATCGCCTCTCTGGAGCCTTCCGGCCCGCGCACGGCCTCCGTGTCGGTCGACGAGGCCTCGGGGCTGCTGGCGACTCTCCTGGAGCGCCTGGGCGTGCCGGTCGTCGAGGAGGGCGCTGCCCTCTCCCTGAGCATTTCCACGGACGGGCGCGCCCTGAGCGCCTCGGTGCCCGAGGAGCGGGTCCGCAGCGTACTGGCGGGGGCGCTGAGCACCTCTCCCGCCGCGCCCACCGGCCCGGGCCTGTACTGCGTGGACCCAGCCTTCGTGCTCGACGCGGACGGCCTGTGTGCGGGCGCGGCGCTGGCAGTGCTGGGAGCCTGAGAACAAACAGTTGTGCCCCGGGGACACGTCCCCGGGGCACTGTCGTCTGTGCAGTCAGCTCACACGTCGAAGGGCGTGGAGATGACCATGCCGCCCGTCTCGATCTGGCCGGCCATGTCGGACAGGCCCAGCTTGAGCTCGGAGGACAGCATCGGCGTGTAGGAGCCGAAGCCGGTGAGGATCACGCCGCCCGAGGCCAGGGACACCGGGACGACGGATGCCTTATCACCCGCGGACGCCTGAGCGATGAGCGTCTCCATCGCGGTCTTGTAATCCACGACGACGCCCGTCAGCACGGGAGCGCCAATGGCGGAACGGACCTCGTCGGAGATCTGGATGTAGCTAAACGAGTCCGCGAAGGACTGCGTGTCCACCTGCTGCGCCGCCGGGGCACCGGACTGGCCGGACATCGGCGCGGTCTCAGCGGACTGGGCCTCGTCGCGGGTCAGGCCCTTCAGATCGTCCTTCGTCAGGCCCGACCACACGAGGCGCACGGTCGGGTTGGCGGCCTCGGTGACGGCGCGCGCGGCGCCCTCGTTGGCCTCGCCGGCGAAGGGGGCGATGATGTCGGCGCCCTGAGAGATCGCATCGGCGGTCGCCGTGCGCACATCGTCGGCGCTGCCCGCGTACGTGCCGTCGCTCGTCACGGGGTTCCAGCCGAGCACGGTGATCGACGTGCCGTTGGCCAGGTTGTAGGCATCCACGCCCTGGGAGAACGCGGACATCTGCGAGCTCGTGACGTTGTCGCGCTCTCCGCCGACGACGGCGAGTGTGCCCGTGGTCGTCATACCCGCGGAAGCGTAACCCGCCAGGTAGGCGGCCTGCGAGGCGTCGACATCGACGACCGAGCCGTTCTTCAGGGAGGTCGCGGCGCCCTTTGAGTCGACGAAGGAGGCACCCACGAGGGCGAAGCGCACCTTCGGGTTGGAGCGCGCAGCCTCGGAGACCGAGGCCGCCATCGTCGAGTCCGCGCCCACGATCAGCGTGCAGCCGGAGGCCACGAGCGAGGCCGGGGCCTCCTGCCCGCTGGCCGCCTCAAAAGCAACGGAGGCGTCATTCGCGGCACCCGCAAGGGCGGTCGCGACGGGGTCCGTTGCGGCGTCGCCGTGGGCTCCGGAGATGGCGGCGCAGACCTTCGCGGAGGCTGCGGGGGTAGCGGCGGGCGTGGTCGAGCAAGCTCCGAGGGCCAAGGAGGCCGCGGTCGCGGTGGTTGCGAGAGCGGCTATGGTCCGCTTGTTCACGTGTGATGCCTTTCGTCGGGGCTTGTTGCTGCCCATCACGCTACCAGCCTCACGCCTGTAGGCGGCGGGCGGGGCGGCGCACCTCACCCGAGAGCGAACAGGGCGCGGCGAGCCTGGCCCCCTCGCGGGAGCCCCGCTGGGGAATGCGTCAGACCGCGCGTCTCCGGCGCGTCAGAGCAGGTCGGAGCGGCCCCGGTCAGCGAGCTGGTCGACGACGGCCTTCACCGACTGCGCGCGGTCGCGGCGCGTCACGAGGATGGCATCGGGGGTCAGCGCGACGGCCACGTCGGGCACGCCGACGAGGGCGACGAGGGGTCCCTCGCCGTCCTGCGCGAGGGACCCGAAGACTGCCGCGCCATCGGATTCAACGCGCAGTGCGTCGCCCAGGTTGCCCGCCTCCGCGACGATGCCGGTGAGGGCCTCGAAGTCACCCAGGTCCGTCCATCCCAGCTGCGCGTCGGCGGGAACGACGGCCACTCCCCCGTCGGCAGCGACGGGCTCCGCGATCGCGTGGTCGATGGCGATCTTCGTCAGGTGCGGCCAGTTGTCCGCCAGCACCTCGTCGAACTCGGGGGTGCCCCACGCGCGCGCGATGGTCTCCAGGCGCGCATGCATGTCGGGCAGCAAGCGGGCCAGGTGGGCGGCGAGCACGCCCGCCGACACGATGAACATGCCCGCATTCCACAGGTATCCCTGCGACACGTAGCGGGCGGCGGTGTCTGCGTCCGGCTTCTCCACGAACTCGGCGACCCGGCGGGCGCCGCGCTCAGCGACGTCTTCCCCGGAGCCATCAGCAAGGGCGGGACCGGGCGCGATGTACCCGTAGGCGGTCGAGGCCTCGGTGGGCGTCAGGCCAATCGTCACGACGTAGCCCTCACGTGCAGCGCCGATCGCGGTCTCGACGGCGTCTCGTAGTAGCTCGGGGCGTGCGATCAGGTGGTCGGCCGCGAAAGAGCCGACGATCGCGTCGTCCCCGAAGCGCTCGCGCACGACGTATGCAGCCAGACCGATCGCGGCCATGGAGTCGCGGCCCGACGGCTCGATGAGGAGGGTGCGACTATCCGACGAGGCGAACTCGGGCAGCTGGGCGAGCACGCCGTCTCGGTGCGCTTGGCCAGTCACGATGGTCACCGACGAGGCCGACTCCTCCAGGCGGTCCACCGTGCCCTGCAGGAGGGTGCGGCCCGTGCCCGCCAGGTCGAGGAGGAACTTGGGGCGGCGGCGGCGCGACAGTGGCCACAGGCGGGTGCCGGCACCGCCGGCGGGGATGATCACGTGGAGGTCACTCATGCCCCCAAGTATCGCAGATACGACGAGGGGGCGAGGCATCAGCCTCGCCCCCTCGTGGAAAGCGTGTGCTACGCGAGCGTCACTCGGCGGCAGCCTCGGCGTCGCCCTCGGCGACGGCCTCTTCGGCGGCTTCCTCAGCCTCTTCAGCGGCGGCTTCCTGAACGGCAACGATGACCGTCTCGGGATCGAGCTCGACCTCAACGCCGGCGGGCAGCTTCAGGTCGGAGACGTGCACGGCGGAGCCGGCCTCGAGGCCCTCGATGGACACCTCGAGGTTCTCGGGGATGGAGGTGGCGGCGGCCTTCACCAGGATGGTGAACTCCTCGAGCGAGTGAACGGTGCCGGGGGCAGCCTCGCCGACAACGACGACGGGGACCTCAACGTCGACCTTCTCGCCGGCCTTGACGGCCAGGAAGTCGGCGTGCAGGATGTCGCGGCGCACGGGGTGAACCTGAACGT
>PPYE01662177.1_pt1 | contig 20252 bp, 14 predicted proteins | sample 1559881 | NCBI WGS metagenome assembly PPYE01 (sample SAMN08240022, study PRJNA423297) | Human gut metagenome, whole genome shotgun sequencing project.
GGAATTCCGGAACATGTCCCTCACAGCCTAATCAGGTACCCTTAATAAACCACGTCCAACTTCCGGGGCGCAGTTCACTGGGGCGCCGCAAACGCCCTGTTCCTGCTCGCCAATGACATCGGCATTGGCTTCGCAAGCGTAATCTGGGGCGTTATCAATGACTCATTCGGGTTCCAGACAAGCATCGTCTGCGTCATTGTCTGCCTTATCGCAAGCTACGCATCCGCCTGGATCGTCTACCCCGCCCGCGACAAGCGGTGGAGGCATTAGAGCGTAAGCGTCAAAATGACCGCGTAGCAGGAAACGTCCAGGACCATTCCGGCATACGGATGGAAAAGTCCTGGACGTTTCCATCTTTGCGTTGCGGTATGCCTTAGGCCGCTATGTCGCTACAGGCCCTCCTCGGCGTTGTTCGCCATCTCGTCGTCGAACGCATCGGGGCGATGTTAATTATGAAGTCGTCAGGCATCTCTTTGGCCTTCTCGGCAGCGGCTGGGTCGAGCTTGCAGGACTCAGACACCCTATCCGACCACGGCAGGAACGAGTCCACAACCTCATCGGTGAGCTCGCCGGCGTTGGGCATCTCGGTCAGCAGCCACTCGACGTAAAGCCTGGGATTGAGCCCGTTGGCCTTGGCCGTGGTGGTGACGCTGTATATCGCCGCAGACGCCCGCGCGCCGCGCGGTGCATCGCTGAAGAGCCAGTTCTTGCGCCCTATGACGAAGATTCGCTGGGCCTGCTCGGCGACGTTGTTCGAGAGCTCCAGGTGCCCGTCTTCGCGCACGTTCATGACGTAGGGCCAGAACTCCACGGCGTACTGCAGCGCACGGTGCGGCGCCAGCTTCGGCGAGGCTAGGGGAAGCTGGCCCGCGCCCCATCCCCCGAAGTCCTCCATGAGCGGGCGGAGCTCCGCGTCGCGGGCGGCCTTCCTGGCGCCCGGCTCCATGTCGTCGAACTTGGAGTCGACCTTGAACATGGCGTCGATCCTGCGCCTTGCCTCGAGCGCAACACTGGCCGCAGACGCCGCCTTGGCGTCGCCGCCGGCGATCTTCACGATTTGGGCGAAGTAGCGGCGCACGTGGACGAGGCACGCCGTGTTGGCGATGTTGGGGTTGCCGAGATTGAAGTAGGGTTTGTATCCGTCGGTGGTAAGCGTGCCGGACCAGCCCGCAAGAAACTCCTGGGCAACGCCCTTCCTGCGGGTCTCGTGGTATTCGAATACATACACGGGCACGTTGCAGCGCGCCGAGCAGAACAGCCACATCCTCGATTTCTTCTTCGCCTCGCGGTTCGGCTCTTTCAGGACCTGAACCGTGGTCTCATCGGCATGAATCCTGACATGCGACAGCAGCTCGACCTTCATTCTCTCATGGACCTTCGCCAGCCAGCGCGCGTGCACGTTCATCATCCAGTTCGTCATGTCCTGGCGCGATATCGTCGCGCCGCACGCCTTGAGGTCTGTCTCTATGCGGTAGAGCGGCAGCGACATGACGTACTTGCCGTTGACGATCCAGGCAAGCAGCGACGGCGTCGCAAACGAGCCTGGTATCGGCGGCTCAGGCTGCGGTGCTCGCACGATGACGCCCTTGTGTTCCTATTGAGTTTCACTTGAGTTTCAGGGGCGTTTTTGGGGTGGTGGGACAAACTACTGGGACAGTTCACTCTCCGAAAAATCCTTTACTCTTCGTCCGCTGCGTGTCGCCATGTCCGTGGTGTACGCGCTTTTAGAGTAAAAATGACTGAAACTGCAGGTCAAAAGGCATAAAGAGACCCCCTGAAAACGTTGTTTCCAGAGGGTCTCAATAGTTTTTACTCACCCAAAATCACAGGTGGCTTTACGCTTTTTCGTACGTGGCGGCACACTGCGACACTCTACGGACGGAATTTCGATTGCGCAAAATCCGCTCCAGTTTACTCCCACTCGCCAAAGTAAAACTGGTTCTAAACAATACTGTTTAGGGGATTTGACTCTTAGTTGCTCAATTTGATACCAATTATCCAACTTATACGGCGTTGTCGGACTCCTGTTATCAAAAGATTATCAAGCCCAATGTTATCAGCAGAAAAGCAATGGTTTGGATCATCTGTATGATACCACAAGCAGAGTGCTATTTCAATCAAATAAGGGACTGCTTCAACTGTAGAATCCGTTTTTTCAATCTCTCGAATGATCTCGACAAAGACTTGATCTTCGCTTCCGGTCGGATCTTCTAATTCCCAGTTATCGTCAAATGCTCTACCAATGAAAGGACAGCCCACATTGCACCCCATGGAGATTGCAATATCAGGGGCAGGAATATCCGAGATCAGTTTGGAATACTGGGTTTTCTCCATGTCAATCCCGTACAGTTCTTTCATAATGCGGACAGCATCCTGATTGATTTGCGGTTTTGTTTCCGTTCCTGCGGAATAGCTTTCAAACACATCGGAAGCCAAGTGCTTTCCCAAGGCCTCGGCAATCTGACTGCGGCAGGAATTATGGACGCAGATAAATGCCACCTTTTTCTTACTCATATTTGAACCAGTCTTTCGTTTTATTTGCGTTTTTTTACAAGGAACAGCATCACGGGAACTTCTGTCAGCACACCCACAGTCGTTGCCAGTGCCGCAGGGGAAGTCGTTCCAAACAAGGCGATTGCAACAGCAACAGCCAGTTCAAAGAAGTTGGAAGCACAAATCATTCCGGCGGGAGCAGCAATCTTGTAGGGCAGCTTCAAAACCCGGCAAGCGATATACGCAATCGCAAAAATCAGGAAGGTCTGTAAAATCAGCGGTACCGCAATCAAAACAATGTGCAGAGGTTTTTCCAGAATGGTATTGCCTTGGAACGAGAAAATCATCACCAGCGTCAGCAATAAGCCAATGGTAGTTACACTGTCAAACATATGGATGAAAGTCTCCTCAAAGTACACTGCCCCTTCCGCTTGATGACAGCCGAACGGGTCAGCATACCGCCAGCCAGAGGAAACACCACAAACAGTACCACAGAGAGAATCAGGGTATCCCACGGAACGGGAACATTGGAACGCCCAGCAAAAAATGCCCGTTGAGTTCGATTTGAGTTTCACGGGCCCCGAAACGGCCCCGTTTCGCCCTCGGGGACAAAAACCGCGCGTCAACTCACTTGGGATAAATCCTTACTCCCATTCCCTCGAATACCTCCCCGTGCCTTGTTGTCTTGAAACACGGGGAGTAAATGGCGAAATCGCAGGTGAAAGGGAGTAAAACGGCAAAGAAAAAGCCTCCGTTCCAACGAGGGAACGGAGGCTAGGAAATCGTTTTTACTCACTGCCGTCGCTGGCGGTTTTGCCATGACTCTCGTACGAAACGAAACTCAGCGGTACACCACGGCACTCAAAAGAGCAGGTCAAAGCCCTATCGGCTTACTCCCATTCGATGGTCGCCGGCGGCTTGGAGGTGCAATCGAGGACGACGCGGTTGATCTGGCGGCATTCGTTGGTGATGCGCGTGGAGATCGTGGCGAGCACATCGTAGGGGACACGGGACCAGTCGGCGGTCATGGCGTCTTCCGAGCTGACCGGGCGCAGGACGATCGGCGAGCCGTAGGTGCGCTCGTCGCCTTGGACGCCGACAGAGTGAACGTCAGCCAGAAGCACGACCGGGCACTGCCAGATGTCGCGGTCGAGACCGGCCTTGGAGAGTTCCTCGCGGGCGATGGCGTCGGCCTCGCGCAGCAGGTCGAGGCGCTCCTTGGTGATCTCGCCGATGATGCGGATGCCCAGACCCGGGCCCGGGAAGGGCTGACGCCAGACGATTTCGTCGGGCAGACCGAGCTCGGTGCCGATGGCGCGCACCTCATCCTTGAACAGAGTGCGCAGCGGTTCGATGAGCTGGAACTTGATGTCCTCGGGCAGGCCGCCGACGTTGTGGTGGCTCTTGATGTTGGCCGCGCCGTCGCCGCCGCCGGATTCGACGACGTCGGGGTAGAGCGTGCCCTGCACGAGGAACTTGACCTCCTTGCCGCGGGCGCCGGCCTCTTCGAGGACCTGGCGCTGGGCCTTCTCGAAGGTGCGGATGAACTTCTCGCCGATGATCTTGCGCTTGCGCTCCGGCTCGGAGACGCCTGCGAGGGCGTCGAGGAAGTCGTCGGCGGCGTCGACGGTGATGAGGCGGATGCCGGTCGCGGCGACGAAGTCGTGCTTGACCTGCTCGACTTCGCCCTTGCGCAGCAGGCCGTGGTCCACGAACACGCAGGTGAGCTGGTCGCCGATGGCCTTGTGTACCAGAGCGGCGGCCACGGCGGAATCAACGCCGCCGGACAGGCCGCAGATCACCTCGGCGTCGCCGACCTGCTCGCGGATCTTCTTGACTTGATCCTCGATAATCGAGGAGGCATCCCAGTCGTTGGGCAGCGCGGCGCAACGGTGCAGGAAGTTTTCGATAAGCTTCTGGCCAAGCGGGGAGTGCTTGACTTCCGGGTGCCACTGCACACCATAGAGCTTGCGGGATTCGTCCGCCATGGCGGCCACGGGCGCGCCTTCGGTGTGGGCCAGCACTTCGAAGCCGGCCGGGGCCTGTTCGACCGCCACACCGTGGCTCATCCACGTGGTCTGCTCGGCGGGGGAGTCGGCGAGGATGCCGGCGGCGTCGTCGATGGTGGCTGAGGTCTTGCCGTATTCGCCGAGCGCGGCCTTATCCACCTTGCCGCCGAGCTCATAGGCCATGACCTGGAAGCCGTAGCAGATACCAAGCACCGGAACACCGGATTCGAATACCTTGGTGTCTATGGTCGGCGCGCCGGGCTCGAACACGGAGGCCGGGCCGCCAGACAGAATAATCGCCTTCGGATCCTTGGCCAGGATCTCGTCGACCGGCATGGAATGAGGGACCAGCTCGGAGTACACGCCTGCTTCGCGCACGCGGCGGGCGATGAGCTGGGCGTACTGGGCGCCGAAGTCGACGACAAGCACAGGACCGTTTGCCATTGATATTCCCCTAACGTTCATTGGAATTTTACGTGGGCTGAACACCCCTGATTATCACTGGTCAAGGCGACAAGGCCGACACGCAGAGACTATGTGCGCAAATCGAACAAACTACATGCCTGTAGACGGACAACACGCCGATTTCGAACATGGGAAATCGAACGTGCGCTGTTCTAGCCAAATGCTGGATTTCCGCATGCTTCCGCCGTTTTGAAAAAGTATGTTGAAAAAACTAATGTTGACAAACGGTCAGTCGAACCGCACAAATACTGAAATATCCGCAACAATTTCGAACACACCCGCAAGAAATCGTTCAAAAGTCGCGTTGTCCTCGTACCATGACGATTGATTGGGAACGGAAAACCTTGGCACCGCAAGGGTCAGGGACCGTGACCGAACAGAAATAATCAATCGCACGATCACGTGCAGGAGTACAGGAGTACACATGACGAGTCCTGTTATTGGCACCCCTTGGAAGAAGCTCAACGCTCCGGTTTCCGAGGAAGCCCTCGAAGGCGTTGACAAGTACTGGCGCGTTGCCAACTACCTTTCCATCGGCCAGATTTATCTGCGTTCCAACCCGCTGATGAAGGAGCCCTTCACCCGCGAAGATGTGAAGCACCGTCTGGTGGGCCACTGGGGCACTACCCCTGGCCTGAACTTCCTCATCGGCCACATCAACCGTTTCATTGCTGACCACGGCCAGAACACCGTGATCATCATGGGCCCGGGCCACGGTGGCCCGGCCGGTACCTCCCAGTCCTACCTGGACGGCACCTACACCGAGACCTTCCCGAAGATCACCAAGGACGAAGCTGGTCTGCAGAAGTTCTTCCGTCAGTTCTCTTACCCGGGCGGCATTCCGTCCCACTTCGCTCCGGAGACCCCGGGCTCCATCCACGAGGGTGGTGAGCTGGGTTACGCTCTGTCCCACGCTTACGGCGCCATCATGGACAACCCGAGCCTGTTTGTCCCGGCCATCGTCGGCGACGGCGAGGCTGAGACCGGCCCGCTGGCTACCGGCTGGCAGTCCAACAAGCTCGTGAACCCGCGCACCGACGGTATCGTGCTGCCGATCCTGCACCTCAACGGCTACAAGATCGCCAACCCGACCATCCTGTCCCGCATCTCCGACGAAGAGCTCCACGAGTTCTTCCACGGCATGGGTTACGAGCCCTACGAGTTCGTCGCTGGCTTCGATGATGAGGACCACATGTCCATCCACCGTCGCTTCGCCGAGCTGTGGGAGACCATCTGGGACGAGATCTGCGACATCAAGGCCACCGCTCAGACCGACAACGTGCACCGTCCGTTCTACCCGATGCTGATCTTCCGCACCCCGAAGGGCTGGACCTGCCCGAAGTACATCGACGGCAAGAAGACCGAGGGCTCCTGGCGTTCCCACCAGGTGCCGCTGGCTTCCGCCCGCGACACCGAGGCCCACTTCGAGGTTCTCAAGAACTGGCTCGAGTCCTACAAGCCGGAAGAGCTGTTCGACGCCAACGGTGCTGTCAAGGACGACGTCCTTGCCTTCATGCCGAAGGGCGAGCTGCGTATCGGTGCCAACCCGAACGCCAACGGTGGTGTGATCCGCAACGACCTGAAGCTGCCGAACCTCGAGGACTACGAGGTCAAGGAAGTGGCTGAGTACGGCCACGGCTGGGGCCAGCTCGAGGCCACCCGTACCCTGGGTGCCTACACTCGCGACATCATCAAGAACAACCCGCGCGACTTCCGCATCTTCGGACCGGATGAGACCGCTTCCAACCGTCTGCAGGCTTCCTACGAAGTCACCAACAAGCAGTGGGATGCCGGCTACATCTCCGACGAGGTCGACGAGCACATGCACGTCTCCGGCCAGGTCGTCGAGCAGCTGTCCGAGCACCAGATGGAAGGCTTCCTCGAGGCTTACCTGCTGACCGGTCGTCACGGCATCTGGAGCTCCTACGAGTCCTTCGTCCACGTGATCGACTCCATGCTGAACCAGCACGCCAAGTGGCTTGAGGCTACCGTCCGCGAGATTCCGTGGCGCAAGCCGATCGCCTCCATGAACCTGCTGGTCTCCTCCCACGTCTGGCGTCAGGACCACAACGGCTTCTCCCACCAGGATCCGGGTGTCACCTCCGTCCTGCTGAACAAGTGCTTCCACAACGACCACGTCATCGGCATCTACTTCGCCACCGATGCGAACATGCTGCTGGCCATCGCCGAGAAGTGCTACAAGTCCACCAACAAGATCAACGCCATCATCGCCGGCAAGCAGCCCGCTGCCACCTGGCTGACCCTGGACGAGGCTCGTGCCGAGCTCGAGAAGGGTGCCGCCGCTTGGGATTGGGCTTCCACCGCCAAGAACAACGATGAGGCCGAGGTCGTGCTTGCCGCCGCCGGCGATGTCCCGACTCAGGAGATCATGGCTGCTTCCGACAAGCTGAAGGAACTGGGCGTCAAGTTCAAGGTTGTGAACGTTGCCGACCTGCTCTCCCTGCAGTCCGCCAAGGAGAACGACGAGGCTCTGACCGACGAGGAGTTCGCCGACATCTTCACTGCCGACAAGCCGGTGCTGTTCGCGTACCACTCCTACGCTCACGACGTGCGTGGCCTGATCTACGACCGTCCGAACCACGACAACTTCAACGTCCACGGCTACGAGGAGGAGGGCTCCACCACCACCCCGTACGACATGGTTCGTGTCAACCGCATCGACCGCTACGAGCTGACCGCTGAGGCTCTGCGCATGATCGACGCCGACAAGTACGCCGACAAGATCGACGAGCTCGAGAAGTTCCGTGATGAGGCCTTCCAGTTCGCCGTCGACAACGGCTACGACCACCCGGACTACACCGACTGGGTGTACTCCGGCGTGAACACCGACAAGAAGGGTGCCGTCACCGCTACCGCCGCTACCGCTGGCGACAACGAGTGATAACACCTCCACGGTGTTGTTAGTTCGCTAACACCAAAGGGCTCGGGATTCGTCCCGAGCCCTTTGCTTATTCATAAGCCCTGTCACGGCGGGGCAGAACAAAGCGAACTGTTGTGATGTTTTAATCGCGTAGCACCCTGAAATGCAGCAGGGCATTGCGCACACCGTCGTGGTCCACATCGTCAGTGATGTAGTCGGCGGCGGCCTTGGGCTCGGCGGTCGCATTGCCCATCGCGACCCCGATGCCGGCGTAGGCGAGCATATCCGTGTCATTGCCGCCATCGCCGAAGGCCATGGTCTGCTCGCGCGTGATGCCGTAATGCGCCATGAACCGCTGGATGCCGCGCGGCTTGCCGCCATCGGCCGGAATCAGATCCGTGAAATCCGGATGCCAACGCACCCCGCGCACATTGCTGCACAGTCCCACCAGTTCGGCCTCCAGCTCGGGCCCGACAAAGGGACTGATCTGGAAAGTCTCATGATCCAGCGCGCGGGTGCGCGGGTCCTCGAAATACCGGGTCGGTGCGGTTTTGCCCAGTTTGCTCCACGTGGCGCGAAGCAGATCATTGGACTGGTTGAAGTACACGTAATCCTTCTCGCCGAAATTGCACACCACATCGGGGTGACGGTCCAGCCAGTCGAGAATCACTTCAATATCAGCAGTATCCAAGGCCTGCGAGGCAAAGAAGCCGGTGTCATCAAAACAATACTGCCCATTGAACGCCACCACGCCATCGAACGTCACCGGCATGGTATCCAGCACCACGTGCATCTGTGAAGGCGCGCGGCCCGTGCAAATCAGCACATTGACGCCTGCGGCCTGCAGCCGGTGAATCGCCTCGATTGTGGAATCCGGCACCGTATGGGTCGTGAAACTGGTGAGCGTGCCATCGATATCGAAGAATACGGCTCGGATATCGGCATTGGCAGTATCGGTAGTCATAGCTTCCATTGTCAAAGCCCCTCTCGACGTGCTTTCCGGCGTGTTCGGCACGCCTATAGCGGGTTATCAAACGCACGAATCGCTGGACCTCAACGAATTCCAGCACCTGCTCTACTTGGCCAACTACAACGTGAGCAACAAGAAGGACCTGCAGCCCATCGGCGGCACCGCCATCTACCCGCTCGGCGTGTACTCCACCAAGGTCAAGGACATCAAGGACCTGAAGCAGGGCGACACCGTCACCATTCCGAACGACGAAACCAACCAGGCCCGCGCTATCGGCGTGCTCAAGGCCGCCGGTCTCGTGACGCTCAAGGACGACTGGACCGCCTTCTCCACCCCGGCCGACATCGACGAAGCCAAGAGCAAGGTCAAGGTCACCCCGCTCAAGGCCGAACAGGTGGCCACCACCCTGAAGGACCCGACCATCGCCGCTGGTGTGATCAACAACGACTACGTGGCCGACGCCGGTCTCGACCCGAAGGACGCCATCTACCAGGATGACGCCGAATCCGAAGAAGCTCGCCCCTACATCAACGTGTGGGTGGCCCGCAAGGCGGACGTGAACAACGAGACCTACAAGAAGCTCGTTTCCATCTACCAGCAGAAGGATGTGCTCGACGCCCTGCAGGAGAACTCCGGCGGTACCGCGGTGTTCGCCGACAAGTTCAGCGCCAGCGAGCTGCAAGGCTTCCTGTCCGACATTGAGAAGGATGCCAAGGCCCAGCAGTGAGCCGCGGCTGATACGAGCGCACGACTAACCTATCCATAGCCACTACCACCAAGCGGAGCGAGTACCCGAGCCAACAATCGGGATTCGCTCCGCTTCCGTGACCGGACACCAACAACCAGCATCAGGGAGCACTATGAGCGACCCCATCATCACCTTCGACCATGTCGTGAAGGAATTCAAAACACGCGGACGCGGCGCGAACATCGCACGAGCCGTGGATGACGTCAGCCTGACCATCGATCGCGGCGACATCTTCGGCATCATCGGCTATTCCGGTGCAGGCAAATCCACACTGGTCCGGCTTATCAACGCGCTCGAACGACCCACCTCCGGCACTGTGACCGTGCTTGGCACTGATATCACCTCTCTGAGTGAGACCAAGCTGCGGCCCATCCGCCAGAAAATCGGCATGATTTTCCAGCAGTTCAACCTGTTCTCCACCAAAACCGTGGCCCAGAACATCGCCTACCCACTGCAACTCGATCACTGGCGCAAGGACTATCAGGATCGTCGTGTCAACGAACTCCTTGAATTCGTGGGCCTCAGTGAGCACGCAAACAAATACCCTTCGCAGCTGTCCGGCGGCCAGAAGCAGCGCGTCGGCATCGCCCGCGCACTGGCCACTAATCCGGAGATTCTGCTCGCCGACGAAGCCACTAGCGCGCTCGATCCGGAAACCACCACCGAGGTGCTGGCCTTGCTCAAGCGTGTGAACGAGGAATTCGGCATCACCATTGTGCTTATCACCCATCAGATGAACGTGGTCCAGCAGATTGCCGGCCGCGTGGCCGTAATGAGCGCCGGACGCGTGGTCGAATCCGGCGACGTATACGACGTGTTCGCTGCACCCCAGCAGCCGGTGACCAAGCGATTCATCGCCACCGCATTGTCTGGCCTGCCCGAGGAAGACCGGGTCGAGCGATTGCATCACGAATGGTCGGGCCGCATTGTCACCGTGCTTATCCGCCAAAAGGACGTTTCCGGCACCCAAGGCCATGAACTCAAGGCATCCGGACAGAATATCTCCGAACTCATCGCCAAATACGGCGTTGAATCCAGCCTGCTCTACGGCGGTATCGACACGGTCAAAGGTACCGCCATCGGTGCCATCACCTACGAATTCAACGGGCCCGGCTGGCATGTGGACGAATTCCTGCGCGAGCTCGCCGTCAATAGCGACGTCATCGACTTCGGCACCGCCGCAAAGCCTGTGGCTTACGCCGACGCGGTCGCTGGACACGCCGCCTACGCCGAAGACCGCGCCCATGACCCGCTGGCGGCCGATACTGCCACCGCGTCCGCCGCGTCCGCCGCCGCACATGAAGGAGCCAACGCATGATCATCCTCGCCAACCCGCGTAGCGACTGGAACGTGCTGCGCCCGCTACTGTTCGAATCCATTGGACAGACCCTGACCATGGTGCTCGTGACCCTCGTCATCGGCGGATTCCTCGGCCTGATCCTCGGCGTGGTGCTCTACGGCACCCGCCCCGGCAACCTGTTCGAGAACGCGGTCGTCTACCGCATCCTTGACATCATCGTCAACATCGTGCGCCCGATTCCGTTCATCATTTTCCTGGCAGCCATGCAGCCGCTCACCATCGTCGTGGTCGGCACGTCCATCGGCACCGTGGCCGCCATCTTCCCGATGGTGGTCATGTGCACCTTCGCCACTTCTCGTCTGGTCGAACAGAATCTCGTGCCGGTCGACCCGGGAGTGATCGAGGCCGCGCGTTCGATGGGTGCCGGCAAGCTCACCATCATCCGCACCGTGCTCATCCCCGAAGCCCTGGCACCGCTGATCCTGGCCTACGCCTTCCTGTTCATCGGCGTGCTCGACATGTCTGCCATGGCCGGCTACATCGGCGGTGGCGGTCTCGGTAACTTCGCCATCGCCTACGGCTACCAGAAGTTCGACCAGACCGTCACCTGGACGGCCGTGATCATCATGATCGTACTGGTCCAGGTGGTGCAGGGCATCGCCAACGCCATCGCCAAACGACTGCTCAAACGCCAGCAATAACAAGACATACTGACCCCATAGATCGCGGCCCTCGCCAATATGGAGCGAGGGCCGCAATATATTCTTCGCGCTACTAGAATCGGGAACCATGAGTGAACATATCGACATCGACCACGAACTCATCACCATCCGCCACTACCTGCACGCCCATCCGGAGCGTAGTTTCCGTGAATTCGGCACCAGCATCTATCTGACCGACCAGCTCAAGGCGCACGGCATCGAGATCCTGCACAACCCGCTGGAGACTGGTGTTGTGGGGCTCATTCAGGGCGAGGCCGGTCCCGGGCCGCGTATCGGGCTGCGCGCCGACATCGACGGCCTGCCCATCGTGGAAGACTCCGGACTGGAGTTCAGCTCCGTCAATGAAGGCGTGATGCACGGCTGCGGCCACGACCTGCACATGACCGGTCTGCTCGGTGCCGCCTTCTGGCTCGCCGAGCACCGTGACAAGTTCGCCGGCTCAATCAAGATTCTGTTCCAGCCGAGCGAGGAGACCGGCCAAGGCGCTCGCGCCATGATCGACGCCGGACTCGTGGATGACGTCGAAGCCATTATCGGCACGCACAACAACCCCAACTATGCGCCCGGCCAGCTGGCCATCGGCGTTGAGCCGATGATGGCCGGCTGCGTGAAATTCCGCGTGACCCTCCACGCCCAAGGCACCCACGCCGGCTACCCTTACAAGGGCACCGGGCCCATCGAAGCGCTCGCCAGTATTATTCTGAGCCTGCAGACCATCGTGAGCCGCAACGTCACGCCCTTCCACCCGCTGGTGCTGTCCGTTACCGAAGTGCACGGCGGCCATGTGTGGAACGTGGTGCCCGCCGAAGCCGGATTCCAAGGGACTGTGCGCTATTTCCACAAGTCGGATGGCAATCTGGTCGGCCGCCGATTCAAGGAAGTGGTGGAACACACCGCCGAGGCATACGGCATCAGCGCCGACGTGGTCTGGGATGACTTTCAAGACCCGCTGGTCTCCGATCCAGGTCTTGCCAAGGCCGTGGCGGCGGATGTCAACGACTACGCGCAGCTCGAACCGATACGTCAGTCGATGGCGGGGGAGGACTTCTGCGAATTCGCCAAGGTGACGTTGCCGGTGTTCGCGTTCGTCGGGTCAAACGGCCAGGAAGGTTGCGCCGACTGGCATAGCCCGCATTTCGTGGGTCTCGACGAATCCATTCCCACTTTCGTCAACTTCTACGTCAACACCGCTCTGCGCGTGCTCAACGAGCTGAGGTAAATCCTTTTCTGGCTCCCCTCCGGAGGCTGAGGCGTTAGGCAGACAGCCCAGTGGGCTGTCTGTAGCCGAAGGTGAGGCGACAGCCGAACCGGATATGGACGGACCTCGTCCGTCCATAAGTGCAGGACGAGCTATCAGCGAAGCTGACTGAGGGGAGTGGCATTCGTTCATTAGGTCGATTCATCGTCCATTAGGTTGGTGAACGGCGATACTGGTTGTTGGAATCGCGCCATTGCAGCGACTGATATCGCATTGCAGTGACCTAATGAACGAAAAAACGACCTAATGAATGACGCCAAGCCGGAAGAACAGGCAATCCGACGCCATACGCGGCTACACTAAGAAGCTATGACACAGCTTCGCTTCGCACTCGCCCAGATCGACACCTGCGTCGGCGCGCTTGACGCCAACGCCGCCAAGGTGCTCGACTACTCCCGTAAAGCCGCCGCAGGAAACGCCCAAGTGGTTGTTTTCCCGGAAATGACCCTCACCGGATACCCCATCGAGGATCTGGCCCTGCGCCGCACCTTCCGCCAAGCCGCATGGGACAAGGCCAACGAACTCGCCACCCAGCTCAACGACGACGGCCTCGGCGATCTGTTCGTGGTGGTCGGCACCGTGGGCACCGACCGCAAGACCTCCAAGCCGCGCAACCGACTGGTGGTCTTGCACCAGGGCGTGGTCTGGGCCGGCTACGACAAGCACTTCCTGCCCAACTACGGCGTGTTCGACGAATTCCGCATCTTCTCCGCCGGCGACCGCTCCGTGACCCTCGACGTGGACGGCGCCACCATTGGCGTGGCCATCTGCGAGGACATCTGGCAGGACGGCGGCCCGGTGGCCGACCTGGCCACCAAGAACATCGACCTGCTTCTCACCATCAACGGCTCGCCGTATGAGGAAGGCAAGACCAACACCCGTTTCGAGCTCGCCCAGCGTCGTGCCGCCGAGGTTAACGCCCCGGTCATCTACCTGAATCAGGTCGGCGGTCAAGACGACCTCGTCTTCGACGGCGGCAGCTTCGTGGTCGACGCCGACGGCACGCTTATCGAACGCAGCCCGATGTTCATGGAAAACCTGACGTTCTGGGACTTCGATTCCGCCGCCGAACATCAGGCCAAGGCCGAGATCGTTCCGGAACTCGACCCGGACGAAGAGGTATACACTGCCTGCGTGCTCGGCCTCAAGGACTACATGGCCAAGAACCACTTCACCGGCGTGACGCTGGGCCTCTCGGGAGGCATCGACTCCGCACTGGTAGCCGCCATGGCGGCCGACGCATGCGGCGGCGAGAACGTCTGGGGCATCTCCATGCCCTCCATGTACTCCTCCGACGGTTCCAAAGACGACGCCGCCGATTTGGCCTCCAACATTGGCGCCCATTACGAGGTCCAGCCCATTGAGCCATTGTTCAACGCCTACCAACAGCAACTTGACCTTGATGGCGTCTCCGCCGAGAACCTGCAGGCCCGCATCCGCGGTGTGATCGTGATGGCCAGCTCCAATTCGCGCGGTCTGCTCGCCGTGGCCACCGGCAACAAGTCAGAGCTCGCCTGCGGCTACTCGACCATCTACGGCGATGCGGTAGGCGGCTACGCACCCATCAAGGACCTGCTCAAGACCCGTGTCTGGGAGATCAGCCGTTGGCGTAACAAGGCCGCGGCCGCAGGCGTCGGCATCGGCGGTCTCAAGATCGTGGGCAACGAGGACGGCAACACCGGCATCCCGTTGAAGGACGGCGTGATGATTCCGGTCTCCTCCATCGAGAAGGCACCCTCGGCCGAGTTGCGCCCCGGGCAGAAGGACTCCGACTCCCTGCCCGAATACGCGCTGCTCGACAAGGTGCTCGCCGCATACATCGAGCACGCGCACGGCCGCGCCGACCTGTTAGCCGACGGCTTCGACCAGGTCACCGTAGACACCGTGATGCGATTGGTGGACCGCGCCGAATGGAAGCGCCGCCAATACCCGCTGGGTCCCAAGGTCACGGCCCTCGCGTTCGGCCGCGACCGCCGCCTGCCCGTCACCAACGCATTCAGGGAATAAACATATATTGCTCCCGCCAGCGGGAGCAAGTAATACCGTTGAGGAGGTACCAATGACAGACGATAACAAGAAGCAGTGGTATTTCAACACCGTCAAGAAGCAGGCCGAGCTGGGCATGATCTCACCGATCGAACAGCGCATGGGTCCGTACAAGACCAAGGAAGACGCCGAACATGCGTGGGACATCGTGGTGGACCGCAATGCCAGATGGGAGGAGGAGAACCGGCGCTGGAAGAACTACGGCGTGAAACCCGCACAGGCTCACCCCGAGGATTGACGGTCGAAAACTGACTGATACGGTTCTGCTGTCAATCTCAAGACCGAACCGCTCATCAAACCGCTCATACGAACATCACAGTATGAGCGGTTTCCCATATCTGGAGACGTGCAATAGTCCCATCAATACCTAGAAGCCATTGGAATGGTAGCGTTCACAAAAACAATGTGAGATAGCTCACTCCCAATTTCAGCTTTTCTCAAGCAAGTGCCAACTACACTGTTGAACCAAGGGTTCCGTGAAGATGCGAAACCTACAACCCCATTTAAGGAGTGACATGACCGCAGTGGAAAATGCAGCTGTCTCCCAGGAGGAGCTCGACGCCAAGGCGTGGGCCGGCTTCACCGAGGGCAACTGGCAGAAGGATATTGACGTCCGCGACTTCATCCAGAAGAACTACACCCCGTACGAGGGCGACGAGACATTCCTGGCTCCTGCCACCGAGAAGACCAAGCACCTGTGGAAGTACCTCGACGACAACTACCTGGCCGTGGAGCGCAAGCAGCGCGTCTACGACGTGGACACCCATACCCCGGCCGACGTCGACGCCTTCCCGGCCGGCTACATCGACTCCCCGGAAGTCGATAACGTGGTCGTTGGCCTCCAGACCGACGTTCCCTGCAAGCGCGCGATGATGCCGAACGGTGGCTGGCGCATGGTCGAGCAGGCCATCAAGGAAGCCGGCAAGGAACCGGATCCGGAGATCAAGAAGATCTTCACCAAGTACCGCAAGACCCACAACGACGGCGTCTTCGGCGTGTACACCAAGCAGATCAAGGTCGCCCGCCACAACAAGATCCTCACCGGTCTGCCGGACGCCTACGGCCGTGGCCGCATCATCGGCGACTACCGCCGCGTCGCCCTGTACGGCGTGAACAAGCTCATCGCCTTCAAGAAGCGCGACAAGGACTCCGTGCCGTACCGCAACGACTTCACCGAGCCGGAGATCGAGCACTGGATCCGCTTCCGTGAGGAGCACGACGAGCAGATCAAGGCCCTGAAGAAGCTCATCAACCTCGGCAACGAGTACGGCCTCGACCTGTCCCGCCCGGCCCAGACCGCGCAGGAAGCCGTGCAGTGGACCTACATGGGCTACCTGGCCTCCATCAAGTCCCAGGACGGCGCCGCCATGTCCTTCGGCCGCAACTCCGCCTTCCTCGACTGCTACATCGAGCGCGACCTCCAGGCCGGCAAGATCACCGAGACCGACGCCCAGGAGCTCATCGACAACATCGTCATGAAGCTGCGCATCGTGCGCTTCCTGCGTACCAAGGACTACGATTCGATCTTCTCCGGCGACCCGTACTGGGCGACCTGGTCCGACGCCGGCTTCGGCGATGACGGCCGTTCGATGGTCACCAAGACCTCGTTCCGTCTGCTCAACACCCTGACCCTCGAGCACCTCGGACCTGGCCCCGAGCCGAACATCACCATCTTCTGGGATCCGAAGCTGCCTGAGGCCTACAAGCGCTTCTGCGCCAAGATCTCCATCGACACCTCGGCCATCCAGTACGAGTCCGACAAGGAGATTCGCAGCCACTGGGGCGACGACGCGGCTATCGCCTGCTGCGTGTCCCCGATGCGTGTCGGCAAGCAGATGCAGTTCTTCGCCGCCCGCGTGAACTCCGCCAAGGCCCTGCTGTACGCCATCAACGGCGGCCGCGACGAGATGACCGGCATGCAGGTCATCGACAAGGGCGTGATCGAGCCGATTACCCCGGAGGCCGACGGCACCCTGGACTACGAGAAGGTCAAGAACAACTACGAGAAGGCTCTCGAGTGGCTGTCCGAGACCTACGTCATGGCCCTGAACATCATCCACTACATGCACGATAAGTACGCGTACGAGTCCATCGAGATGGCCCTGCACGACAAGGAAGTGTACCGCACCCTCGGCTGCGGCATGTCCGGTCTGTCCATCGCCGCCGACTCCCTCGCCGCCGTCAAGTACGCCAAGGTCTACCCGATCTACAACAAGGACGCGAAGACCCTGGAAGGCCACGAGTACGAGTACGTTGAGGGCGCCGACGACGACCTGATCGTCGGCTACCGCACCGAGGGCGAGTTCCCGGTCTACGGCAACGACGACGACCGCGCCGACGACATCGCCAAGTGGGTCGTCTCCACGGTCATGGGCCAGGTCAAGAGGCTCCCGGTCTACCGCGGCGCCGTCCCGACCCAGTCCATCCTGACGATCACCTCCAACGTCGAGTACGGCAAGAACACCGGTTCCTTCCCGTCCGGCCACGCCAAGGGCACCCCGTACGCTCCGGGCGCCAACCCGGAGAACGGCATGGACTCCCACGGCATGCTGCCGTCCATGTTCTCCGTCGGCAAGATCGACTACAACGACGCTCTTGACGGCATCTCGCTGACCAACACCATCACCCCTGATGGCAACATCAACGTGCTGCGCAAGGAACAGCTCGAGGATGCCGTCGAGCACCCCGAAAAGTACCCGCACCTGACCGTGCGTGTCTCCGGCTACGCGGTGAACTTCGTCAAGCTCACCAAGGAGCAGCAGCTCGACGTCATCTCCCGTACCTTCCACCAGGGTGCCGTCGTCGACTGATGACCAACCCCCGCGAACCGCGGCAATGACTAACTGAAGGGGTGGGGCACGGCTCCACCCCTTCCTTATTTCCCACAGACTTTCGCATCATTTGGAACAGGAGGACAACGATGCCCGCAACACCCACGTTCCGCACCACGACCAGGCATATGCTCAAGGAATCGAAGACCTATGCCTCGCAGACTTTGATGGGTGGCCTTTCCGGCTTTGAATCCCCAATCGGACTCGACCGACGTGACCGCCTTTCCGCCCTGAAATCCGGTGATATCGGCTTCGTCCACTCTTGGGACATCAACACCTCCGTGGATGGACCGGGCACCCGCATGACCGTGTTCATGTCCGGCTGCCCGCTGCGCTGCCAGTACTGCCAGAACCCGGACACTTGGAAGATGCGCGACGGCAAGCCCGTCTACCTTGACGCCATGATCAAGAAGGTCGATCGTTACAAGGACCTGTTCAAGGCCACGCATGGCGGTATCACCTTCTCCGGCGGCGAATCCATGATGCAGCCCGCCTTCGTCTCGCGTGTGTTCCATGCCGCCAAGGAGATGGGCGTGCACACCTGCCTCGATACGTCCGGCTTCCTCAACACGAATTACACCGACGAGATGCTCGAGGACATCGACCTGTGTCTGCTCGACGTCAAATCCGGCGACGAGGAGACCTATCACAAGGTCACCGGCGGCACCTTGCAGCCCACCATCGATTTTGGCCAGCGACTGGCCAAGGCCGGCAAGAAGATCTGGGTGCGATTTGTGCTCGTGCCGGGCCTGACCGACTCCGAAGAGAACGTCGAAAACGTGGCGAAGATCTGCGAGTCCTTCGGTGATGCCGTCGAACACATCGACGTGCTGGGATTCCACCAGCTTGGCCGCCCGAAGTGGCACGAACTGCGCATCCCATACCCGCTGGAGAACCAGAAGGGACCCAACGCCGCCACCCGCGAACGGGTGACCAACCAGTTCAAGGACCACGGCTTCACCGTGTATTAAATTGCAGGGCCGAACCGCGCGTAAATACCACGATTCGGCCCGTTCGCCCATACCCTAGAGATATGGCCGACATCTACGCATTTCCTACGGGAGAGTCCAACGACGGACGCCCCGTGCGCCCTCAGGGTGTGCCAGATGAAGTATGGGCAGCCGTCGAATCCGTCAGCACCATGAAGCGCATCCATGACGTGCGCTATCGGGAGATTCCCGTGCCTTCCACCTTGGCCGATTATGGTATCGGCGTGGAATTCGAAGCGGGAGAGCGTGCCCTCGGCGATGCCTTTTCCGCCGGTCTTGGCAGCGATGCCGAATCACGAATCGCCACAGGCTGGATCATGATGCTTTATGCTCATGAGCTGCGCATTGACTGGGATTCCAACTGGCGTTGCGTGGCGTTCGCGCGACTGCCGCTGGAAACCGCCGAAAACGATTCTCTGACCCCCGGCATGTACTGGGATGACATGTGCGACTATTTCGACGGCATCGAGCCGGATTCGGTATCCGGCACAGTCACCGTGACCCAAAACACGGCTTTTGGCTCGATGGCCGGCTCCACCAGCGCCGGGTGTGAGATTCGCGTCTCATGGACCCCGCTTGACGGGACCGGGCCGGACGGTACTATGGACGCCGGCGCACAAGTCCGCTCGTGGGCCGCATTCATCAGATCCACCATCCGTTTTGAGGAGGATGACGCCAGTTGAGTGACGTCCGTGACACCGAACCCCGACTGCTGAAAGAGCCTCGCGGGGGAGTACCCGATGTCACTTCGACGCTGGACGGCTATCATCGTGTCTGCGATGCGATGGCCGAGGCGACGGGCTCGCTGGCCGCCGACGCCGAACGGGCGTCCGGCTTCCGCTATGGACACGAGGATTGGCTGATTCAGTTCAAACGTGAGGGTGCAGGCATCGCCTTGCTTGATCCCGTCGCCCTGACCCGGGCCGGAGCTGATTGGAATGAATTCAATGACGCCGTGGGCGACGCCACGTGGATTCTGCATGATTCTCTGATGGACTTGCCCGGATTCGCCGAAATCGGGCTCAAACCCAAAGCCCTGTTCGACACGGAAATAGCGGCGCGATTGCTCGGCCTGCACCGCTTCGGTCTGGCCGCCGTCACCGAACACTACCTCGGCATCACGCTAGCCAAAGAGCATTCCGCCGCCGATTGGTCCTACCGTCCGCTGCCGCGCGACTGGCGTAACTATGCGGCGCTCGACGTGGAGGTGCTTATCGAACTTGAAACCATGATGCGTCGTGACCTGAAAGCCGCAGGCAAGGACGAGTGGGCCGCTGAAGAGTTTTCTCACGCTTTGGTTGCGGGCCTTGCCCCGCGCAAACCGCATCCGATTCCTTGGCTGCGTATCTCGCGCATCACCCAGCTGAGTCGTGATCCAAGGGGCTTGGCCATCGCCAAATCCCTATGGGAGGAGCGCGACCGACTCGCCCGGCAATACGATATTGCGCCCAGCCTGTTATTGGCCGATTCCTCAATCATCGAGGCGGCGACCAACAAGCCGCACAATGCTGCCCAATTCCGCGCGCTCCGATCCCTGAAC
>PPYE01501985.1_pt1 | contig 20247 bp, 23 predicted proteins | sample 1559881 | NCBI WGS metagenome assembly PPYE01 (sample SAMN08240022, study PRJNA423297) | Human gut metagenome, whole genome shotgun sequencing project.
GTGTGTTAGTTCAGTTGGTTAGAATACATGCCTGTCACGCATGGGGTCACGGGTTCGAGTCCCGTACACACCGCAAAAATAAATAGTAAATTTAAGCAATCCTCTGTATTCACTTGAAATACAGGGGATTTTTTATTCTTTTCTAAATACGCCGAATGGATATGGCTGAAAAAGTGTTGGTTCGTGTGATTTCAGGAGATTACTTTTCGATAGTCCCCATCACTTTTTTTCTTGAAACCGTTACCAAGAAGTGTTTTTACAGAGATAACATTCTCTTCACAGGGATCTGCCACCATCTCTTTAGCTCCGATTCCAATAAGTTTTGCTTCCAGCAACTGAATGATAATCTTACCGATACCTTTGTTCAAATACCCCTCTTCGCCAATCAGGTAACCTATTTCATAAGTATGATTTTTCGCTGTAACATCGCCATACAATGACTTAAAGTCATGCCCTTCTTCCTCTAAATCTTTGATATAAAAACAATCGCCATAGAGACAATATCCGATTTTCCGGTCATTGTGATAAACGATGAAATGCGTCAAGAAACCGTATTTCCCGTTTCTTTCGCTTATCTCATATAACCAATCCTCTTTGTCACCAAACCATTTTTTGATATATTCTTTGTCAAGCCAACTTTCAAACAATGGTATATCTTCGTCTGTCAGTTGCTTTAATGTAATTTCTTCCTTATTTATTCCCATAGTGTAAAATACGTATTATTGCAGGTTAATAAAATATGCAATGAAACGACTCAAAAATCCTTCGCAAAGAAACTCTCAAAGCCCCTCAGAAGAAATTACCGGAAAGAAGATACGTTGCAGAATCACAATACTATCTTATACAAAATGTGTCTGTACAGAGGATGTTCAGGCTCCACTAACGGATGATTGAACTCTTTTATGCGTGTCATACCTATTTTTTGCATCACATGCTCTGAACGTTTATTAAGCAATGAAGTAAAAGAGACTATCTCTTTTAGCTTTAATTCCTCTTTTGCATAATTCAAACAAGCAATAGCAGCTTCCGTAGCATACCCTTTGCCCCAAAACTCGGGTAACAGTCTCCATAAGATTTCAACAGCCGGAACAAAGTCTACTTCAAATGTAACATTGTGCAATCCGACAAAACCAATAAAAACGCCAGTCTCTTTTTCCTCAACAGCGTATGCCCCAAATCCATATATAGTAAATTCCTCTTGTATTTGATTGTACAATGCAATCGTCTCTTGATAAGACAATTTTTTCAGAAAATACTCCATGACTTTATCATCACTGTTCAATCTGGCAAGATGCGAGATATCTTCCTCTTGCCAAGAACGGAAGATGAGGCGTTGGGTTTCAAAATATTGTTTCATCTGCTTTGTTTTTTATATCATTTCAATTGCTTTTCCTCTTTCCGGCATACACAGCCCATCAGGTGATCGTTAATAAACCCCGAAGCCTGCAAGTGAGCGTAACAAATCGTAGATCCGAAAAATTTGAATCCACGCTTTTTCATATCCTTACTCATCGCATCGGACTGGGGAGAAGATACAGGAATTTCGCTCAATGAACTAAAGGTGTTGACAATCGGTTTTCTGTCGGGAAAGAATGAGAGCGTATAGTTGTAAAAACTACCAAACTCTTTTTGTATAATGAGAAATTGCCTTGCATTAGTGATGGTTGATTTTATTTTCAGGCGGTTTTTCACAATACCATCAAACTGGACCAATCGTTGCACATCTTCATCGGTCATCTGTGCCACCCGCTCGACATCAAAATCACAAAAGGCTTTACGATACCCCTCTCGTTTTCTGAGAATGGTAATCCAACTCAATCCGGCTTGGGCACTCTCCAACACAAGAAACTCGAACAGTATTTTGTCGTCAGTCACCAATTGCCCCCACTCCTCATCGTGGTATTTTACATACAGTTCGTCGGTTCCACACCAACCACAACGTCCATTTATTACATCTTGTATTTCACGAGTAAACTCCAAAGCGGAAAAGCCGTTAGCAGTTACAATATTACCATCTCTTACTGCTGGTTTATCGACATAGTGGCATTCGCCTTTATAGCCTGCTCCGCCATATTCTTTCAGATAATCCAATCCGTTGCTGGTATGGTTCACCTCATTCAGGAATCCGTGCATTCCAAGAAAAACCGAAGCGTTGCAGATGCCTGCAACCAGTTTTTTGTTCCTGATGGCATCTTCTACTAACGGGACAACAAGTTCGGCACCTGGAGTAAACCAGCTCATACCTCCGATTAATACTACTCCGGCATAATCAGCAGGAATATCGTTGATACCGTAATCGGGCAATACCTTGAATCCACCGCACGAGACAACAAAGCCTTTCGTTACCGATACCGTTTTAACTACATATTTGCTCTCACTTCCGGGTTCAACTCCCCAATTTAGGTTTGGAGCAATATAGGCTCCTTCCCAATCGGCAAAATTATCGAGCAGTACAAATAAAATCTCTTGTTTCATCCTTATATTTTTTGTTTAAAGTAAATCATCTCTTTTAGTAATACCCCATCTTCAACCATTTGGTGATCGTAGTTGTCAGTAAAAAAGTTCTCCACCCGATGGGAGTATTCAAAACCACAATTCGTATAAAAATTAACGGCACCCGGCACATCGCCCGTGCCAACTATCATTTGGCGATACGTTCCAAGCAGCAGTCTATCATGGACTCCTGCTCGTCGGCAAGCAACAACAGATACAAATTCAGAGACAGATTCCCACACAGCATCTTCAGAAAGAAAATAGGTTGTATTTTTCATTACCACTTTATTTAATTCTTTCATAATAGAGCATATCGACAAATTGAGCATTTTTATATGCCCCTTTGGTAAAGATACATTTTAGTGTAAATCCAGCTTTTTCAAGCACTTTTGCACTTGCTTTATTGTAGTCAAACGGAGTAGCGAAAAGTCGAACAACCTCCGTTGTTTTAAAATAATCTTCCACAGCTTCGCTCAGGGCAGCAGACATAATGCCTTGCCCCCAATAATCTTCACCGATATAATATCCAACCTCTGCCGTAAACCGTTCAATATCCTCACTGCGTGTAAATCCGATATTACCAACGACTTCACCATCCACAACAATACCATAACAAGTCAACAGTGGGTCATTTTGCTGAAAGTTGATAAACCACGCTGCATCCTGTGAAGTATATGGATAAGGAAGAGCATCACGCAAGTTGTCCCAAACTTTTTTATTATTCAATTGCCGAGCCAAACTGTCTGCATCATTATCCATCAGTGGACGGAGCGAAAATTTATTATTATTATTCATATCATCACTTATTTTACCGTAACTATAAACACTTCACTACCAGACGTAAAGTTATTATCACCCAACAGTAGAGAACTTGCCGCACAACAGCAAAATTTCACTGTCATTTTTTGAGTATCCTCTTTAGATAGTCGATATTCAGCAAATTCACTGTCTCAAAAACTCCTTTATAAAACACAGCAAAATTATTGAAGACACAAGGTAATTCCTTGGCTTTTTGCAACGTATCTACTTGAATTAAAGATACAGGAAAGTCATTCATCACACAATACTGCGCTATCGTCTCAATGTATTGATAAACGTAGGGGCATTGCATATCATAATAAATCGTCAGCTCTTCATTCTCTATTTTCAGCTTTTTAGCATTTTGTGCAAATGTCGGTACAGTTCCGTCAAAAGAAAGAGCAAGCAATTCATATCCGTTATCGGTAGTATCAACCACCTCAAAACCAAATTTCTTTGCAAATGATTGATCGGAAAGCCAGTTCTTCTGTTTTTTTGCCCCAAGCATACAAATACCGGACTTCCCCTTTTCTCTGGCATCAGCCAAACAATACTCCATCAACGATTTCCCATATCCGTTTCCTTTCGGACTACCCAAAACCCATAAGCAATACATATAATAATAGTTGTCACCTATTATGGGAACCCAAGCTGTCTCAAGAGGTGCATATTCAATAAAAACTGTAGCTTTTGCATTTAACTTTCTAAAGACATGCCCCTCGTTTAGCCTGTCAGAAAGCCATTTCCGTTTGGCATCAATACCTGGGTGGGCTTTCTTACTACGGATAATGCAGCACAAATGCTCATTGACAAGGTTCTCCGTTGTTAAGTTTACAAAATCAGTATTCATATGTATCTCTTACTTCAAATTGGATATTATCAATATAACCGGTCACAATCATATCGCTTTTTTACCGATGTTGGCAGATTGTAAAATACAAATATAGTGAATTTATGCAGATCGCCTCTATTTATGCAAACTGTTTCTCAATAATGAATACCTCCTCTCTTTCTGTTCCTTATCAACCGAAAGACCTGAATTCAGCTATTCCAGTTAGTCAGGTTTTATTTCATGCAATCAATATATTACAAATGAATATCCGATATTGAAGAAAAAATATAAAATATTTTGTATAAAGCCATCCCCGCTTTACTGAAATATACTACTTTTGTACGATATGAATCAATATATGAAAATCATTGTCCCTAAATTTAAATATATTCTTGGTTTTATTCTCTTATTAGGAACTTTCTTATGCGGATATAATTTCAAACAGTGGTATGTTACAAATCACCGGGTGAAAAAACATATCTCTCTCGTATATTCTTTTTCTAGGAACAGCATTGGCTACGGAAATTTTGAAGAACTTCTCACCCGGGAACTAAGAAAAAAAGGCATAGAACCCATATTCAATCAATTTTATCTCAATTGTAATCAATTCAATCCAGAAGTTTGTCTTGATAACATGAATAAACATCTCGACGCTATTAAAAGTAAACCGGTAGACCTTATTTTGGCTATAGGAGATCAGGCTAGCTTTTCTTTATTATCAACCCGGCACCGTCTCCTGTATTCTATTCCGGTAGTAGCGTGCAATGTACACTTCCCCGATGAAAAACTTATAAGAGAATACAGTACTAAAGATATTTATGTCCTCAGGGATAGTCCGGACTTCAAAAGCAACATAGATTTCATACAATCATTACAGCCTAAAGCAGAAATAGAAATCGTATACAATATTGATCTGACCACACTCGGACGTAAATCTTATGATTTATTGACCAAAGTTGTGGATAGAAGAAATGTACAAATCTTAGGTCATAAGTCAGCATATTCCATGGAATATGAATATAAGGAAATGAATGAAATGATGAAGTACTACAATCTTATGGCTGCCGTAGCAAACGACCGTATCAAAGTAAAAAAAGATAAGTTAACCGTAAGCCTTTGCCCCTTCCGTTATATAAAAGGAGCTTCTTTACTTGTAATGATGGAAAAGTCAAAAAGTGAACAGAAGAGAAAAGCATTTTTACTCGATAAGTTTGATTCAATGTCACTCCCAATAGTAAATGCCGTTAATATACCTTCTTTCAGTTGCATTTGCGAGGGGTTCGACGAAGGAACCAAGATTGTGGGTGGCTATATGGCTACAAAAGAAATTTCCGCTAAAGTTGCCGCTGATCTATCCGTGCAATTAATGAATGATGAAAAGACAGACACACCTAAAATAAGTGATTTGCCCAAAGAATATGTACTCGACTGGAGTAATATTTCGGTGTATGGCAAACAGGCTACCCAGAATATTCCCAAAAATGTACGCCTTGTCAATTATCCGCTTTATGATCATTACCGCGTTGAACTCTATCTCCTTGCAATGCTATTTATTCTTGCATTCATTATCGTATCGCTCAGCTTACTGCGAATGCGAAAACGTTCTCGGATAGAACGCAAGAATCTGCAAATACTCGAAGAAGCTCATAAACGTTTAACACTTTCTACAGATGGAGGTCAGATATCATTGTGGAATATGCAAGAAAATACCATTGAATTCGATACTAATTATACACGTTTAATGGGCTTAAAACAACGCTCATTCACCAAAGACGACTTTTTACAATATGCATACCCGGATGACGTACAACTACTGAGTTCATTTTATGAAACACTTTATCAATCTCCAGGTATGGAAATACAGCGGGCACGTTTTTGCTTCAGAAAAAACGGAGACAACTACCAATGGTATGAACTACGATGCCGCAGCCTGAAAAATGCACAGGGTGAAATGATACTGGCAGGTATTATGCAGAATATCCAAAAACTGGTAGAACATGAACAACAACTGATTTTAGCCAAACAAATGGCTGAAAAAGCAGAATTGAAACAGTCCTTTCTCAACAATATAAGTCACGAGATTCGTACTCCACTCAATGCTATTGTGGGCTTTACCAACATATTGGCAGGTGAAGATGCTGATGAAATAGACCGGGAAGAAAAAGAAAGCATGCTCGAAATTATCAATCTGAATAATGAACTGCTTTTAAAGCTAATCAACGATATGCTGGAAATATCACATTTAGACTCCGGTAACATCGATTTTGAAATGAAGAATTATGATATAACAGAGATTGTCAAAGAAATATATAAGCACCATCAACCATTGATTCAACCTTCCTTAAAATTCAATCTTGAATTGGACAACTCACTCTTCTTGCCCGCCAACATAGATCGCATTCGTTTTACCCAGGTTATTTCCAATTTCTTAAGCAATGCTAACAAGTTTACCCAGAATGGTTCTATTACATTAGGATGCAAAATAGACATAGAACATAATGCAGTTTGCGTGTATGTAAAAGATACAGGCAGAGGAATAGATGAAAAAGAACTCATGATGATTTTTGACCGTTTCTATAAAGCCGATGAATTTGAACAAGGTAGTGGGCTGGGGCTATCTATCTGTAAGGTAATTATCGAAAGACTTTCGGGACGCATAGAAGTACAGTCGGAAGTAGGTATAGGTAGTTGTTTCTCTACAATTTTACCTTTAGCCACCCTCTCTTAAAAATGCACTTATTTAGAAAAATTAAGGATTCCTCGATAGGGATATTTTTATATATCCCGGTCTTTTTATATGAGAAGGTTAACATTCCCTTGAATAAATAAGATAATCTATAACTTCTTATAAACATTTATATATTAATTAATAATGCATCAAATGAAAAAATTACTCTTAGTTTTATGTGCCACAATCGGATTATTGACCGGATGTGGTGATGATGAAAATGAACCTGTTATCCCCCAAGAATCAGAAGTGACCTTATTCGATAAAAGTACCCAGCCTATTGCCTACATAAACTATGTAGACAAAGATTCTACAATTTATATGTGGGATGGCACTCCAGTAGCTTATTTTGATGGAAAAGAAGACATTTATCATTTCAATGGTCACTTTTTGGGATGGTATATAAATGGTGTACTATATGACACAGATGGTTATGCTGTTGCAGCCCAAAAAGGGATTGTAAGAGGAGAAATCATAATGAGTAACACTCACCTGGAATCAGTTAAAGGAGTTAAGCACATAAAATCTGTTCCCCATATTCATTCATTAAAACCGATAACCCCATCTTTTAAAGATAAATGGAGTACCCGTCCACTATCCCAGCTACTTCTTCAGGAAGACAATACCTCTACAGATTCTCCAATAAAAGAGAATCAATATTAGTGTCGGAACAGAGACTTCAGACCGTCAAATATTCCCGGAAGAGCAACAGTACCATGCATCTCTTCCGGAAACTTTTTATAAACAACCCGTAGATGCCGTTTTTCCATATCGGGGACAATCTTTATTTTCAAACTATCTGCCAGCGAAAACTGATTTAATTTCACTCCGGGACGTCGCTGAGTGGCAAAAGCAACATATAGCTGTTTACCTGAGAAATCCTTCCCAGACACTTTTTCCTCCCACTGTCTCAGGAAAACTCCCTGATCCCACCATAAGCTGGGATCTATTGCCATAAACGTATCAAAGGATCCGGGATGCCGGAGAAGCATCTCTAAAGTGAACAAACCTGCATACGAGTGTCCTACTAGAATATTGCTGCTACCACCCAACACTCTTTTCTCCACTTCAGGGCGCAATTCTTCCGTCAGAAAACGATAAAATTGCTCAGCCCCTCCTCCCTGCGGTTTATCTCCGGAATGAATCGTTCCATCCCGTCGTGCTGCCGAATAAGTGGGAGTAAAATCTCTGGTACGATCCGTATTTAATACAGCGACTACAATACATGGAGGTAAAGAAGAAACTTTGGAAGAAGAGAAAAAACGGGTAAATCCTACTACTGAATGAAAAAAGACATCCCCATCCAGTAAATAAAGAACAGGAAAGTTTCTAATCGAGTCCCCGGCCTGTCTTTCGGGTTCATACACCCAATAAGCCCTCTCCTCATTTAATATCTGCGAAAACAGGGTATGCCGGGTTCCTATATGGATAGCATCCTGTGCTTGCACTGAAAAAGGAGTTAGCCCTCCTATCACAACAAGCAATATTATTATATAAACATATTTCATTTACCGGATTTTTGGTGCAAAGTTCATGGAAAATATTGAGTTTATCAATCCCCACTTTTGGGTATTTATTTCCCAAAGAGTAACTCCCCTGAAATCATCCCCAAAAGACTTACATGCCAAATCGTGACGTATCTACTGATTTACTTTCTTTCTTTGTATATCCACCAAAGCGATAAGAGAAATGTACTGTAAATGCCCGTGAATAAAAAGCATTATCCATATCTAAATGTTGTCCTTTAAAACGGATTTTAATGTTAGGCATCCCGGTTTCAAAAATATCACTGCAACGAGCAGATACAGTCGCCTTGTCTTTGGTAAAGCTCCATTTCAAACCAGCCGTCAGATTAAAAACAGTATTTACATCAAACGTCCCCTGTATGGCAGGTGTCTGCACATTCCCATTCAGTTCTAAAGACAAACCCTTATAAACTTTAAATGCATTATCAAGTGATCCGCTGAACAGCCATTTCTTCCGATTGAAAGGTATATCAAAAAAATTGTCACAGCGTTGATGCATTTGCATTCCTGTCAAAGTCAGCCGGGAATCCAGCCAACCTCCAGCTTTAAAAGGTAATATGACATTTGCACCCCACAAGCGCATATAGTTCCAGTTCGTATTTTTATAAATCAAAGCAAGCCTGTCTGTTGACTGATAGGCTGCTTGTACGAAGTAATCCGCCGTGTGCATAAAGAACATACCGAAAATATACTTTTGCTTCAGGATATAATTACCATTCAGATTGTATGTTGTCATAGGCCTTATTCCCGGAGTTCCCCACAATTCGGTATATCCATCTATATAACTGACGGATGATTGCATATCCCAATAGCTCGGATAAGTCTTATCCGTTGACAGCGAAAACTGGAGAATATGCTTAGGTGTCTTCATATAAGTGAATGTTGCTTGTGGATAAACAGCCCATTTATGATAATTGCCAATGGTATAATATTCTCCCGTAGCTGAAGCTGAAAACGAAGTCCCTGTTTCATACTCCTTGTTCACCGACACATAAAAATTAGTAGTCTGTTCTTTTAACTTTGAATCCGTATTTTGTGTCTGAATACCACCACCGACTTCATTATAAATCTGATAGTCATGGTCATTGGCAAATCTGTAGGAAGCTCCATAACCAAAGTTCCAGCCTCCGGTTAGTTGATGGCTCTGGTCTGCATAAATAGAATAACGGTCTATTTTCTGCCCGGCCAACAAATTAAAATGGCTCTGACTATTATCTTCATAATTTACGTTCAGGTTTTGTTCATTATCTGAAGTATAACGGGTATAATCTCCTCCTATTTCCAATCCGAATCCTGAATGATATTGCAGTGATATGTTATGCATACGGGTATCTATGTACTTATCAGTATTACTGGTCTGGTAGTTTCCGACAGTCCGGCTGTTATTGTGTTGATCGGGGCTAAAATTCCCTGAATAAGACACATTCAGATTGTTTTTATCATTAAAATTATATTCAAACGCTGTCCTCAAATTATGATTCCAATATTTGGTACTTATCCGGTTATTCTGATTAATCTCGTATATTTTGCTTTTCAATGTATGCCTGGAATAAATATTCATATATTCCATCTGTTTTACATCACTTACACCATACATTACATCAAAAGCCATTTTGGGAGTAGACAACCGAAAATTACCGTTCATACTTCCACTATTGAAATAATGGTTCGTATAATCAGCATTTACTTCTCCCTGAAAAGAATAATCATTCGAACGTTTCAACACTACATTAATGACAGCCCCTCTTACATGATATTGGGGTGGCGCGCTATACATTACTTCTGCCTTTTCCACACGATCAACAGGAGTATTTCTCAATAAAGTTTCCAGCTGAGCAGCGTTCATTGTCGTAGGTTTGCCATTCAAAATAACAGTAACACTTCCGGCTCCTGCCAAAGTCAATCCCTCTTTATCTTCTTGTACGCCCGGTAACTTTGTTAAAGCCTCATAAGCATTATTCACCACCTTACCATCAGCCAATTGTGCAAGGTTATACCCCAAACGCCCCTCCTCCACTTTCACAAAAGGGCGCTCCGCCTTTATGACTACTTCATCCAAAGCATAATCTTCGGGTTCTAATGTGACAATCCCGATGTCACTCTTCACGTCTGACAGCAATCTGGTTTTATATAACAGATGTTGGATGATCAAACGATATTGCTCCGGATGATGATTCAGCAGAAACACTCCATCCGTATTCGATATCGAAGCGCCTATATAAACGGAATCCATCGTTTGTAACACAATAGTCGCTCCATCTATTGGTTGTTGATTACTATCTACAATCTTTCCTGTTATTGTCTGGGCTTTTAGTGCTACAGCAGCAATAAACATAAATGAAAATAAGACAAATAGTTTTCGTGTCATCGTTTGTTCTTTTAGGAAGCAAAAAGTGCTACACTATATTTGTCTGCAAAGGTATTGAATATAGTCCTGTTCTTAGAAACTAATTATGAAAGATTATGAACATATAAAAAAACTAATGAATCGGATAGATGGGCATAACCCTAAAATCAGACTATGCCCTTATTTTTATCTATCATTTGCCCAATCCTACCAAATACCCTACTATTTTGGGGTCATAATATGAAAAGAATAAACTTTCTTTTTTATCCAGTTTTGCAATTTCTTCCATATCATTAGCTGACAAAGCAGATAAAAACCGATCTTCAAAAATCAGCGCATAACCGTTTGTTATATGATTCGTATCCCAACTCCGTATTTCCCCCGGCTGAGAAAAAAACACGTCGCAAGGAGTCGCTTCATAATTCTGATTATCAATAGAGAAACTCCCCTCCCCCTCAGTGATGAAAGTGATATCATAATATGTCAATGTATGAATAGGGTTTTCGGATAAAAACCTTTTTATGTATTTTAATTCTACAACATCAATTAATAATTCACTTCCATACTTAGTCTTGTAAAAAGTATATTGAGGAATCGGGTTCTTCATATTCTATATTTAACTTCTGAATAAATATCCAGCAAAGATATTGAATCTCACGAAACTTTTATCACTCCATATACTTTCTTTATACTCATCTATTAAGGCTCTCTCTATTGATGATTCATTTATGCTTCTATCTCCTTCGTAGCTTCTGCATATTGATTGTTATCGACCGGTTCCAGCCAGGTATTTTTATTTGTCTGTGAATTGGTTTCAATAGCAAGATGAGAAAACCAACTAAACATTTCAGACTATTTATCACCTGTAAGAAATACGCTGATCTTTTTCGCTTCTTCTTTCATATCTGATATTTCACCACAGAGGGCACAGAGTTCCACAGAGTTTTTAGACAGAAGAACATTACTCTGTCTCTAACATCGCTGGCACAGGCTAAAAGAGTAACTTCAATCGTAAATAGTAAATCGTCTAATCGTAAATAGATTCAGTTTTAAACCATACAAACAATACCTACAACAAAAAATATGTACTTTTGCAAAACTTTTTTTAGACCTATTATTTTATTCGATGCAATGAGCAAAACAAAAGGTATTTTATATGCAGCAGTGTCCTCCTCTACTTTTGGACTGGCACCCTTCTTCTCCATCATGCTTATCACAACAGGATTCTCCTCATTTGAAGTACTGAGCTACCGTTGGGGAGTCGCTTCTGCTACATTAATACTTTTCGGTTTAATATCCGGATGCAGTTTCCGATTAAATAAAAAGGATTTCGGTACTGTGTTTTTATTGAGTTTATTCCGGGCAGCCACATCACTGAGTCTGGTGATTGCTTATCAGAATATAGCCAGTGGAGTGGCCTCTATCATTCATTTCATGTACCCCTTGGCCGTCGCTTTAGCTATGATGCTCTTTTTCCATGAAAAGAAGTCACTATGGACTATTACAGCTATCCTGGTATCTATCGCCGGAGCTGTATTTCTTTCATCGGGAGACATCAGTCACAGTGGAGGTAACACTACCGTAGGAATCATAGCCGCCTGCATCTCTGTATTTTCTTATGGAGGCTATATCATAGGAGTACGAAAAAGCCGTGCAGTGCAGATCAACTCTACTGTGCTCACTTGCTATGTAATGGGAATAGGCGCCCTCCTTTTTATTATATGCGGCAGTTTCACCAGCGGTATCCGGATCGTGACAGACTGGAATACATGGATGTATATATTAGGACTTGCCTTACCTGCCACCGCCATCTCTAACATGGCTCTGATCAAAGCAATCAAACACATCGGTCCTACCCTTACGTCTATCTTCGGAGCCATGGAACCTCTAACAGCTGTCATCATAGGGACGCTCGTTTTTCAGGAATTATTCACTCTAAAGAGTGTTATAGGAATTGTTCTGATAGTAACAGCGGTTACTATCGTGGTTTTTAGAGAAAAGCGATCAGCGATAAACGATCATTCATCATCCGCCACAAATCATTTACCGTAAAAAAATATCTTTATCAATCGAAAACAAATCCATTCCGGCAGGTGTTGGTATAGGCAGTAAATAATAAAACCTAGACCAAAACGGAAATGAAAACAATTAAATTAATTTTAGCAGTAGGATTTCTGCTCGCCTTTGCTACGGGTACATATGCCCAAAAGCAAAGAACTCAAACCTATCTACCCAAATTTGCCATTAAAACAAATGCCCTCTACTGGGCCACAAGTACTCCCAACTTAGGATTTGAAATAGGACTGGCAAAGAAATTAACTCTTGATGTATCGGGCAATTACAACCCCTGGAAGTTTTCGGACAACAAACAGTTCAAGCATTGGTTAGTACAGCCTGAACTACGTTACTGGCTCTGCGAACGTTTTAATGGCAGTTTCTTCGGCCTGCACGGACACTATGCCGATGTGGACATCAGTAACCTTGACATGTTCGGACTGGGGCATGACCGGTATGATGGTAAACTTTACGGTGCTGGTATATCTTACGGCTATCAGTGGATATTAAACAAACGCTGGAGTATGGAAGCCACCATCGGGCTTGGCTACGCTCACATCAAATATGACAAATATGAACCGGGAGACAACGGTCAGAAATTAGGTCATAATACTAAAGACTATTTCGGTCCTACCAAAGTAGGCCTTAGCTTCATCTACATTATTAAATAATAACCTATAAACCAACTGTAACAATGAAAAGAAATATTATATATCTCCTGCTGGCACTTGTCATAGCACTTCCCGCCAGTGCCCAGAAACTTTACAATGATGCCATCAGTTTATCTGACGTATCACTGTGGCAACAGGGCAACTCTCTTTATATCAGCATGACGATCGATATGAAGAATCTTGTAGTTAGTCCTCAACGTTCACTTACGCTGACTCCGCTGCTGACAGACGGCCAGCACAATGTGCCCTTACAGGATATTATAATCAACGGCCGTCGTCGCCAGAAAGCATATATACGTGGCTTGGCAATAGAAAAAGAAAAGCCTGCAGGTATCGTTATCCCTTATGATAAAAGAGAAGTGCTAAACTATACGCAGGTAATCCCTTATCAGCCATGGATGCAAAATGCAGCACTGAATCTGGTTGAAAACCTCTGCGGCTGTGGCAATAATGAAGAGATGATTGCACAGGAACTCATTACCAACGATGTATCTACCGAGGCGAAACGTTTGGCAGCCATGTCTCCGATAGTCGCTTATATTCAACCAGCTGTAGAAGTAGTAAAAACCCGTAGCGAACAATACGAGGCTCATCTGGATTTCCCGGTAAGCAAATCTGTTATCCTGACCGATTTCATGAACAATCATAAAGAGTTGATGAATATTCACTCTATGTTCGATAAAGTGCAGAATGATAAGAACCTCACCATAACCGGTATCAGTATTGAAGGTTTTGCTTCTCCCGAAGGTCCTTTGAAATTCAACGAACAGCTTTCTCAGAAACGTGCCGAAGCACTGAAGAAATACCTGAGTGAGAATGAAAAAGTTCCGGCCAACCTCTATAAGGTATCCTTTGGCGGTGAAAACTGGGATGGATTGGTGAAAGCCCTGGAAGCTTCTTCCATGAAAGATAAAGAGACGTTTATCAATATCATTAAAAATACCAGTGATGATGCTTTGCGCAAAAAAGAAATTATGCGTGTAGCAGGTGGTGTTCCTTATCGTGCCATGTTGAAAGATATCTATCCGGGATTACGTAAAGTAGATTGCAAGATAGATTATACTGTAGTAAACTTCGATGTTGAACAAGGACGCATCGTTATCAAAACAAATCCGAAATACCTGAGTCTGAACGAGATGTACCAGGTAGCCAACAGCTATCCGAAAGGAAGTGACGACTTTGTAAACGTGTTCGATATTGCCGTACGCATGTACCCGAACGATGAAGTAGCCAACTTGAATGCCGCTGCCGTAGCATTAAGTAAGAAAGACGTGAGAACTGCCATAAAGTTTATGGAAAAGGCAAACAAACAGACTGCCGAATACATCAATAATAGTGGTGTATACGATTTCCTTAACGGGGATATAAATCAGTCCATTGCAGCTTTCACGCAAGCTGCCCACATGGGTAATGAAGCAGCAAAAGCCAACTTGAAGCAACTGCAAAAAATACTGGATATGAAGAAGATGCCTAACAAATAGACATCCCATCTGATAAAAAGAAGTCCGGATATGGTTAACAAAATAAATCATTTCCGGACTTTTTATTCAACTCCATAATGTAACTTATCGTTTTTTGTTTAAATCCGGCATATCACGGATAAAATCATAAAAAAATTGCTTTTCGGGCAGTCAAAACGATCTCCTGTTTTGTTATAAGAATATTATACATTATTAAATCTAACGATTATGACACTGATTCTTGCTATTATTCCGGTTTTACTCCTTATTGTATTAATGGCTTTTTTAAAAATGCCAGGCGATAAAAGTAGTGTCATATCTCTCATTGTAACGATGCTGATAGCCATCTTTGGTTTCCATTTTGCAGTGGACGATCTTGCTTATTCATTCCTCTATGGTGCATTGAAAGCAGTTTCTCCCATCCTGATCATTATCGTAATGGCTATTTTCAGCTATAACGTATTACTAAAGACCCAAAAAATGGAAATCATCAAGCAACAATTTTCCTCTATCTCTACTGATAAAAGCATTCAGGTGTTACTATTGACATGGGGATTCGGAGGGTTACTTGAAGCAATGGCGGGCTTCGGTACCGCAGTTGCTATCCCTGCCGCTATACTTATCAGCCTTGGTTTCAAACCCGTTTTCTCGGCAGTAGTAAGCTTAATAGCCAACAGCGTGGCCACGGCTTTTGGAGCTATCGGCACACCGGTACTTGTACTGGCTAAAGAAACCAATCTGGATGTATTAACCTTAAGCACCAATGTCGTGCTACAGCTTTCCGTACTTATGTTCCTCATCCCATTGGTACTACTTTTTCTCACAGACCCCAAATTGAAATCACTACCCAAGAATGTGTTCCTCGCACTATTGGTCGGTGGTGTATCCCTTGTCAGCCAATATGTAGCCGCACGTTATATGGGAGCAGAATCCCCGGCCATTATCGGTAGTATTCTTTCTATTATCGTAATCGTGATTTATGGTAAACTCACAGCTTCTAAAGAAGAGAAAACACGCAAAAGTTCTCTTCGCGGAAAAGATATCCTGAATGCATGGAGTATTTATCTGCTCATTCTCTTACTGATAATCCTGACCAGTCCCCTATTCCCGGGACTGCGCAATACACTTGAGAACAACTGGATAACACGTATCAGCCTTCCTATCAATGACTCTACAGTGAACTATACCATCTCATGGCTTACCCATGCAGGTGTACTTCTCTTTGTCGGTACTTTTATTGGCGGACTAATACAAGGTGCAAAAGTCAAAGACCTATTCATCGTACTTTGGAATACTGTGAAGCAGTTGAAAAAAACATTCATCACAGTAATCTGCCTTGTCGGCCTGTCAACCATCATGGATACTGCCGGTATGATCTCGGTTATTGCTACTGCCTTAGCTACTGCCACAGGTAGTCTTTATCCGCTTTTCGCACCGGTTATCGGATGTTTAGGTACATTCATCACCGGTAGTGATACTTCATCCAACATTCTTTTCGGAAAACTGCAAGCCAGCGTTGCCGGGCATATCAATGTAAACCCCGATTGGCTATCAGCCGCTAATACGGTAGGTGCTACCGGAGGAAAAATCATTTCTCCCCAAAGTATTGCCATAGCTACTTCAGCAAGTAATCAACAGGGAAAAGAGGGCGAAATTCTGAAAGCAGCCATCCCTTATGCACTTGCCTATATAGTGATAACAGGAATCATTGTATTTATTTTCAGCTAAAAAGTTAAGTTACGGAAGAAAAGACTTATTAGACTCATCGGGCATATCTTGCTGACATGTATGTACGTCATACAGGAAGACGGAAGTAAATTTGAATCTTTATTAATCGCTCCCCTTTCCGTCCTGCTCGAATACCGGGACCAGGGAGTAGGTTCCGCATTAATCAAAGAGGGCCTGAAGCGCGGGCGTGAAATGAGATATAAAGCTGTATTCCTCTGTGGAGATCCTAATTATTATCACCGGTTCGGTTTTAAATCAATTAGTGAATTCGGACTCACCAATCCCGATATTCCCGAACCATACGTGATGGGATATGAACTGGAAGCTGGTGCATTGGATCATGTTACAGGGATAGCAAAGCTCGTATAATTATAATTTCCGGATAGGATGAAAAAGAAAGCCGATATGTCTCTTGTGAAAAGAGATGTATCGGCATATTATTTCTTGTATCGTATTAGTAAAATACCTTAGAAAATTTCAGATAGTATCTGGGATTTGATCTTCTCCCATGAAATATCAGTCAACATATACGGCATTATATCTTCTTCGGCATCATCAAAATATGCCAAACTTTTCATTGCCATAAAAGTGGAACCATCAGGATATTTCTGAGAATAGAAATCTAATATCTTATTTATAGAAAAGCGCTGCAGCAAGAAAGCAATATCAATAAAATCTTTCTTAGTTCCCCTACCAATGATAGCCGTAATCTTCATTGCTGCTATATCCCTTAAACTTGCCATTCGGATACCTTGCATCACCACTGCATCGTCAATCCAGGAATATTGATAATCGACGACATCAATCTTAACATTATTCAACTGATATATATGAATATGCGGTGATTCTTTCAGAACAACCAGCGAGCCGATTTGTTCCAGAGCCATCGTCAACTCATCCTTACTTGCATCCACTGTACCAAAGAAATCTAAGTCGACAGACTTTCGATGCCCTATTTGTAAAGCCAACGCAGTACCTCCTACCAAACGAGTATTATGAAGTATAGGTATACTCTGCAACTTTTTCAGAAGTTCCAGTGTTGTGGAATCGACTGTTGATAAGTGTAACATCTGAACTTTTCTTTAGGAGTATTTGATATTGCAGCAACATAAGCCAAAGCACGAGGTTCCAATTCCCTCATTTTTTTTGCCTCCTCTACAATTTTCGGCAAACCATAATATGAGCGAATTATTATCCAATCATTCCACATCCCATATTCCAGCACCCTTTTTATTATGTATTTAGGATACTGTTCAAGGTCAATGTCTTCTTTCCGTATATCCCAAAAAAGATGATTGGAAAACGCATTTATACATTCATTTGCTGACATAGAAATTTTTCTTTGAAAACAAAGGTAATGCATTTTATTCAATTTACAAATCTTTCTTTCTCAGATAATAAGGATTAATTGAATTTATGTAAGCAGAAGAACCTCTTCATAAATAATAGATATAGCATGCTTAATAAAAAGACACTACCCAATAAATACCAGTATCCATATTCCCGTAATATCAAATACCCTATTACAACAATTGCCTGCATCATCATATAAATCAATGCCACCACCACATGAGGTATTCTCAGTTCATTAGCCATAATCTGATACATATGTTTCCGGTGAGGTAAACCAATGTTTTCATGCAGCATCAATCGATGAACAATAGTTAACACACTATCTATCCCATACACTACTAACAGTATAATCCAGCTAAAATCCCCGGTTTGAATAATCAACCTCCCAATCAAAAAAAGAATGGAAAATGCAATACTAACCGCCCCCACATCTCCGGCAAAACACTTCGCCCTCTTTCGGAAATTAAAGAAATTGAAAACCAGCACAGCACACAGCATTGTATAAATAAGATCCGGCTCAACAAACGAAACAACCGAATGATTAATAAATGCTAAAGTTCCAAGTATGATCAAAGAATATCCTCCCGTGATCCCATTGATGCCATCCATAAAGTTATAAGCATTGATAATACCTGTGCAAATGATTAACGCTACAAGGATTGTCCACCAGGGAAGAGAGAATAATCCCCATTGATAAAACATCAATCCCATAGCAGAAAAATGAAACACCAATCGCAATGCCTGAGAAGTAGAACGGATATCATCTATAAAACTGATTAAGGTGATCAATGTCAAGGCAAGCATGAACCAGGGATATTCAAAATGATTCGTAAGGAAATAAGCCAATACGCCAAAATAGAAGATAACTCCCCCACCCCGTAAAGTGATCCGGGTATGTGAACTGCGTTCATTGGGTTTATCGATGATGTTGTATTTATCGGCGATATAAAAATAAAAAAGTTCTGCTAAGAAGAGCAGAACTAAGACTATAATGTAGTACATCATTTCTCAAATAAGATACAAATAAGAAATATTAAGCAATAGGTATTTCTATATCAAATCTTTATAATCATTCAAATCAAAATAAAGCAAACGCGTATCAGACTTTACATCTTCACAAGTCAAAAGCAAAAAACCATTTTTCTCATAAAAAGGAACAGCAGCAGAATACGCATCTACAGTAATAAAACGGCACCCTGTCTTATTATCCTTTAGAAAATAGGCTTTAATAAAATCAATAAGAATCGATCCCATCCCCATACCTTTTACCGTTAAGCTAACTCCAAAACGACACAACTTTACAGCCGGATAACTTTTTAAGCGCTTTTCATTCACAAAACGATGTTTACGGAAACGGTTAAAATCCGTTTTTGATTCAAAATCAGAAAGAGACACTTTATCATTTGCCAAACTAAAATATGCCAGAACTGAGCTATTTTTATCTTCCAGAATATAAGTAACAGCCAACAATGCATCCCTATAAACATGAGCCTCATTCAAAATAAAATCATTCAGATCCTCATCTTCACAATCAAATGCCGTAACAATTTCCTTTTCTTCAAGTCGACGTACCTGGCATTCTTTTAGAAAATCTGATGTCTTATCTCTCATTTCAACTACTTCTTCAATATACTCATTATTGATTCATAGTTTCTCTTTACACGCTCAATTTCCTTTTGCGAAACCTCACGTTTTTGCTGCATCCGTTTCTCGAAACGACGTGCATCTTCTCCAAACAATATAGGAGTTTCTTTTACAGGTTTAGCCATATTTTTTTTTCTCATTTATATTTATATGCAAAGGTACGATTAAAAGTCTGATTTCAAAAGTATTTTCTTTGATTTACATATCATTCATACTTATTCATCAATAGCACCTATCATCATATAAAAGAAGCTCAGATAATATAAAGTTTTATATATTTAAAAAGTATCTTCAATCGTAAGTCGTAAATTATCTAATTGTAAATCATTCAAAGGACTTTATTGTCTTCATCAATCCTTCTTTTGCTGTAACAGGCATTTTATCAATACCTAATGCCCTTTTTATCTTGTCATTACTAACTACATAATTCTCCGTCAGTTTCCGTAGACGTTCTGTATTCAAAGGCAAATGAAGTAAAGTACCAATCCCGGCACATCCTTCCATTATTCCCCTATTTATTTTCCAAATGTGCAGTTTCTTTCCCATCACCTCACACATAGTAGCTATCAACTCATTAGTAGACATCGCTTCATCATCCCCCATATGATAGAT
>PPYE01597603.1_pt1 | contig 20243 bp, 18 predicted proteins | sample 1559881 | NCBI WGS metagenome assembly PPYE01 (sample SAMN08240022, study PRJNA423297) | Human gut metagenome, whole genome shotgun sequencing project.
CTTCTGCGCAAGGCGCTTTTCCAGTTCTGTCAACGCAATTCCTCCTCCGGCAGGTATGCGGCGCGCGCCCCGCCAATGAATTTCGGGCGCGTGCGCGCCGCCACAAGGTTTGCCTGGCCCAGCCTGCGCACAGAAAGGCGCACAGGCACGGCCACGCGCTTCAGATGCATGCCGATGAGGGTATCGCCGATGTCCAGCCCGGCATCCGCCTCAATTTCCTCCAATGCCACAGGGGCCTTCATGCTCTGCCAAGCCGTGGTGGCAAAGCTGCCGCCCGCATGCGGCTGTGGCAGAACGTTTACCGGCTGCTGCCATGGCTTCAGGGCGGTGTGCTCTACAATGACGGCGCGGTTCAGATGTTCGCAGCACTGTGCGGCAAGGAAAACGCCGGCCTGCGCCAGCACGGGTGCAATGCCGTGGTATATGGCGGCGGCCGCCTGCATACTGCTGGCCTTGCCGATGCTGCCGCCCACGACCTCGCTGGTGGAGCAGCCCACCACCACGATGCCGCCGCGCGGCACGCGTGCCTTTTCCAAAAGCTCGCGCACCGCATCTGCGGCCTGAAGCTGCAGACGCTCCAATTCCATTTTATCAGGTTCCATTCCAGTCATCCTTTCCTTTTTCAAAGGGTTTCAGATATTCTGCTGCAGAACGGCTCATCTCGCGGGAAAAGCCGCTGTTGTATTTGAAATCGCAGAACGAGCGCATCCATTCCTCATACGGCCTTGCCGCCGCCTTATGGCCCAGCATGGCGCGCAGCTCGTCTGCCTGCATGCGGCGGTAGCTGTTTTCATGCACCAGAAACTTCGCCTCACATCGGCGCGGCTTTGGCCGCGAAAGCTGGCCGGGCGCCGGCCTGCCGAACACCAGCATGGCCGCCGGCACAACGTATTCCGGCAGGTGCAGCAGGGCGCGGTGCTGTTCGCAATTTTCCAAAATGTCCCCGATATAGCACGAACCGATGCCCAGGCTCTGCGCCGCCGTTACGGCATTCTGCGCCGCAATGCAGGCGTCCGCCGCGGCAAGCAAAAGGTCTCCGGGGCCGGGCCTGCGCGGCGCACAGCCGCATGCGGAAAAGGCATCCAGCCACTTCTGGCAATCTGCACAGAAAACGAGCACCATGGGGGCCTTGGCAATGAAGGGCTGGTGGTCGCACGTTTCGCTCAGGGCTTGTTTCAGGTCGCTGTCTGTAATGTCCAGAATCGTGTAAAGCTGCTGATTGCCTGCGCTGGGCGCCTCGAAGGCCGCCTGCAGAATGGCCTGCTTTTCCTGCGGACTGATTTCGGTTTCCTCGAATGCGCGCACGGATTTGCGCGTGTACAGCTGCTGCAAAACTTCATTCATGCGCTGTGACTTCCTTCCATTTTGTTTTATATGTGGCGGCCCATTTATGCCTTCGTGCTGCGAAACTGGAACACAGCTCCCAGCACAGCTGCTGCTAGCCCTACGGCGGCCATGGCCCAGAACATGCCGCTGCCTGCCTGGGCGTCCAGCCCAAGCAGAAGAAATACCGACTTTGCGGCCGAAAACCCACCTGTTGCAGCAGTGAGCAGGATGATGGCCGGGCGTGTGAGCTTCACCACCAGCACGCCCGCGAGAACGCCCGCCACAATGCCTGCCACGTGCCCGGCCCAGTGCGAGGGGATAAGCCAGCAGGCAGACATCCATACCAGCCCCAGGCTGAACACGAACAGGCTGGCCAGATACAGGCGGAACGACAAGGCTGCAAGAACGGCGCCGCCCACAAAGAATGCGGTTGCATGCACCCAGCCTGTGCTTGTGAGGTGCGACGCGATAAGGCTGAGCACCACACCGCCGAATAAAAAGCACACAAGGCCGACCCAGAATTTTTGCAGCCGGAACCCGAACAGGCAGTTGATGAGCGAAAATATAAGGCTGGCAACGCCTGCCGCGGTGATTGTGCTGAAAATATCCATTTTGCTCTCTCCTTGCCAGAGCACAGGAGGAAAACCTCTCTGCCCCGAAATCATGCTTTTATTATACCACATTCACGAAGCCTGTCCTTCGCCCTTTGGCCCGGCCTTGTTAAGGGTGCGGCATCTGTTCCGCCAGGCTCATCCTTCGCCTGCATCTGGATTCGCTAAGTGGACACATTATACCACATCTGCTGAACTCATGCTGCGCCTTTGGGCTGCATTTGTCAAGCGGGGGGCGGGCGCTGCCGGCAAGGCTGCCGGGCCCATGCCGCCTGCGTCTATTATATCACATTTGTTAAATTCATGCCGTGCCTTCTCCAGCCTGTATCTGCCAAGGGGACGGACAGCGTTTATTCGCCCAGGCTCCATACCATGCTTTCGGCCATATGCCGTATGCAGAAGGCCAAGGTGTTAGGCTGCCTTTGCTGGAAAGCAACATCTGCCGGATGAAAGCAGGGCGCTGTGCCTTACCAAAAGCAGGCCTGTTTTTTCACTTATATTTTCAGTGGGGAAAAAAGAGAAAAAAGTGGTTGACAAGCGGCCCGGCTTATGCTAAAATCAAGTACGTTCTCACAAGGGAACGCCAATATGCGGATGTGGCGGAATTGGCAGACGCGCTAGATTCAGGTTCTAGTGAGGGCAACTTCATATGGGTTCAAGTCCCTTCATCCGCACCAGATTAAAAGCTACATCGTGGAGATGTAGCTTTTTTATTGTTATGCAATTTTTTCTGAAGGTCAAAATTTGAATGTCCCATTTTTGATTTTCAAATTTTGACCTCTTTTGTTTACATCAAATTTGGAATTTACATTGATTTTTCAAAGATATCCGCTTCTTGCAGTAGCGGAGTATGGAGTATTAAGAGCTTATGCGTGATTGATAGTTTCAATAAACTGTGATACGATATTGATATTAACTCACAGTGAGGATACAGAGGATGGCATATTATATAGACTTATTTTCCCCGGAAACATATAGGGCTTTCTCCGAATCTGAACAAGAGATCTCTGGATTCAGAGAGAACCGGAGGAGATCTGCTGCCAATATCAGACCAGGAGATCGGCTGATTTGCTATATGACGAAATTATCCCGCTGGATTGGTGTGTTAGAGGTTTCATCAAATTATTTTGTAGATCATCAGCCTGTTTTTATGGAAGCGGACGATCCATTTGTTGTCCGTTTTCGGGTATCTCCTCATGTTTGGCTACAACCAGAGAAAGGGATACCGATTAGCAACGACATTTCTTGGAAGCATCTATCCTTCACCAAAGATTTGCAAAAAGACAACACCGCTTGGACCGGAAAAGTCCGGGGAAGTCTGACAAAGTTGACAGATGAAGATGGAGCCTATTTGGAAAGGATTTTGATTGAACAAAGGGAAAGTCAGAAAAGTTATCCTTTAACTGCTATTGACCAGAAAAACCTCAGGCCTTCCATGATTAATTCGGAAATTGGGCAAATTGTCGTTTCTATTCCTGAGGATGACGGCAGGGTTTCTGGCAGACGCCGCATGGAGACGGAGCATACAAAAGTTCAAGCTTTGATTGCAAAAATCGGTGAGTCAATGGGATTTCGAATTTGGCTTCCATTTGCAGACCGTCAGCGCGTTCTTGAGGAGTGGAATCCAGTTAGGGACAACACCATTTTAAATCGTTTGCCGTTGAACTATGATAATGTAACCTTACGGACGATTGAAAATATTGATGTTCTCTGGATTCGAAGGAATGCAATCGTTCGGGCGTTTGAAATTGAGCATTCTACATCGATATATTCTGGGCTTCTGCGCATGGCAGATTTGATGAGCCTTCAGCCCAATTTGAAGATCAAAGCCCATATTGTCGCGCCCATATCCCGGCGAAGGAAAGTGCTGCAGGAAATATCCCGGCCGGTTTTTGCGCTGATGGAGAGCGGGCCGATGTCAGAATCGTGCTCCTATTTGTCCTATGATGCAGTCGAAGAACTGAGTGGGGAAAGAAATCTTTCCCATTTGAATGACAGTGTTTTAGAGGATTATGAGGAGTACGCTCAGGAAACGGAGTTTTAGCGGATGCCTTTTTTACCACTGGTTTTTGTAAGTGATGGTTTTGTGTTTGTTCTGGGCAGCTCTTTTATAGCGTGAACCTATAGAAAATCCCCGTGGAATTAACGCTCCGCGGGGATTTTCTTTTTTGCTCTGTTCACACTGTTATTTATATTCCTGATATTTTTGCCCGGCAAACGGGTATCAAGACAGCCGCTTTTTTCTGCCTGACAAAAGGGGCCTGGGGGCTCACAGCCAGCGGCATGCGGCCATATCCACGCGACCGTCCGGCAAAAAGCGGACGCCCTCGTCCTCCAGCATGCGGCGCTGCACTTCGGGCCCGCCGAAGGCATAGCCGGTGCAGGTGCTGCCGTCCTGAAACACCACGCGGTGGCAGGGGATGACGCCCGGCTCGGGGTTGCGGTGCAGGGCGAAGCCTACACCGCGCGCGCCGCGCGGGTTGCCCGCCAGCTGCGCCACCTGGCCGTAGCTGGCCACACGGCCTTTGGGGATCTGCTTTACCACTTCATAGATGCGCCTTGTAAATTCCGTCATATACCTTTGCGCTCCTTCCAAATTTGTTTTGCCTGCGCCTTTGCCCCGGCGGGCACGCGAAGAGATTCGCACAGCTTGCGCACCGCCATGCGGCATATGGAGTCATCCGGATGTGTGCGCAGAAGGTGCAGCACCGCTTGCGGAAGCTGCAAATAAAAGGTGGCCAGCGCCCAGGCAATGCCCATCTGCACATAATAGCGGCCTGCCGCGTCCACATCGGATATGGCGCTGAGCGCCTCGGCGGCATACGGCGTGCAGCGGAAATGGTCCATCAAAAGCACGATGCCGAAGCGAGCGGCAAATTCGCGCGTATCGGAAAGGCAGCCTTTGGCAAAGGCGAACACCTCGGCCGGGTGCTTTTTTGCGTGCAGGTAACCTGCGCAGAAGCTGTCGCATACGGACCAGTTGTCTATCTCGCCCAGAAAGGCGCGCGTTTCCGCCAGCACGGCGTCAAGCGGGGCAGGCAGCCTGCCGAGAACCATGCCCTTCAGCATCACGTCCTCAAAATACTGCCCGCGCGTGCAAAGCGAAAGCGCCGCGCCGCCGTTTTCACGCACGAGCCGTGCCGCCAGCCTGCGCAAAACGGGCAGGCGCACGCCCAGTAGCGGCTTTTGTGCGCCGCCCAGCAATTTGGAAGAAAAAGCGGCATATTCCGCCTCGGCCGCACCGGCCAGCGCGGCATGCAATTGCGCCTGTGTCATGGGCAGCCCTCCTGTCTTGCCTGTTTTATTAAATCGTATCACATTTTCGAAAAATATGGTAGAATAAATCGCAAATACAAGAAGGGGGGAACCGGGATGGAAGCTGTGCCGTGTACTGCAAAGACGGGGAAAACAGATGCCGCCGCGCCGGTGTGGCGGAAGGACGGCTTTGTGCTGAGGCCTGCGCGGCAGGAGGATGCAGAGCGATACTATGAAGACAATTTTGCCCCGCTTGACCCGGAAATTGCCCGGCTGACGGGATGCAGCTCCTGCTTTTCAAAAGAAGAGGTAACGGGCTTTTTCAAGCAGTGTGTCGCCTGCCCGGACAGATACGATTTTGTGCTCGTTTCCCCACAGGGACGCATCGTGGGGGAGAGTGTGATTAATGAGATGGACATGCAGCTGCGCAGTGCAAATTTCCGGGTGGCGCTGTTCCACCCGGAGGCCTGCGGAAAAGGCACAGGCTCCTGGATGATACGGTGCACGCTGGAGTTTGCCTTTCAGGCGCTGCGGCTGCACCGGCTGTCGCTGGACGTTTTTTCGTTCAACCAGCGGGCCATCCGGGCATACGAAAAGGCGGGCTTTCGCCGCGAGGGCGTTCTGCGGGACGCTGTGCTGGACGGTGGGGCCTATGCCGACGACATTCTGATGTCCATGCTGGAGGAGGAATGGCGGGCACTTTACACGGCGCGCCCTGCGCTGCCCAAAGAGTAAAGACAGGCCCCCGGCAAAGCCTGGGGCTTGCGCAGGCCCTGGAAGGGCATACTGCCGGCAAGCCTCTCAGGAGGCGCTGAATACTCTGTCTTTTGCATCACTTGCCCCGCCTCCCGCAAGCGGGGTTCTTCCCATTACATGCTCATCTTTTTGGTGTTGAATACCATCCCGCTTCGCCCGATGCCTGAAGCGAAAGCTTTTTTACTCTCCCCAGCATAGCTGGAGGCCGTTTCGCTAAAGCATACAAAGCAAAAACTCCCCGCCGCCCGGCTGTAATGCCGGGCGGCGGGGAGTTTGAAAAGGGGCCATTCTCTAAGGGCTTCATGCCGCCCGGCGGGCGGCTGCACAGGGCAAAAGGGCGCGCGCCCGGCCTGTGCTATTTCCGGAAAATATCAAGCGCGTGGCTGGTGACGCCGAGCAGGTCTGCGCGCTCGCAGGTGGCGAAATGGTAGCGCAGGTAAAGCTGGAACGTGCTTTCCTCCATGGCATCCAGCTCGCCGCGAAGCAGCAGGGCGCAGCCGTCTGCGGCCACATAGTGCAGGCGCGTGGTTGGAAAAGCAGCCATCAGCTCGTCCACATCTTCCTTGCGCACAAGCTCGAACAAATCCTTCGGCTCAGAGCTTGCCGCGAACGTTTCGGCGTCCAGCAGGCCGTTTTTCACATATTCCGCCACGTTGATGTTGCCGCGGCGGAACCCTTCATCCAGACGGCAGCCGTCCGATATGACGTATGCGGCGAAGATGACGCCGCCCGGCTTTGTGACGCGGATGGCCTCGCGCAGGGCCTGCCGCTTATCATCCTTTTCATAAAGGTGGTACAGCGGGCCCAGCAGCAGGGTGATATCGTAGGTGCCGTCCGCAAAGGAGGAAAGGTCCAGCGCATTGCCCTGCATGATGGTGACGGCCTCGCCGGGCTGCGTGTTCCGCCGGAACACCTCGATGTTGTGAGCCACAAGCTCCACTGCGTCCACGGCATAGCCCCGGCGCGCCAGCGCGTGGGAATAACGGCCCGTGCCCGCGCCCACCTCCAGCACGCGGGCGCCCGGCCCTGCATATTTTTCAATATAGCGCATGGTGGTGAGAAACTCGACGGCGCCATGCCTGCTTGCAAGGCGGCCGTCCTCGTCGTAATTGCTGTAAAAGTTGATGATGTACTGTTCTGTCTGCATACTGCACCTCTTTTTCTGCGGCGCCGCAGCGCCCGGAAAGCCGGGGCGCGCCGCGGGCCGCCTGTTCAGCGCATCACGCGGCGGATGATGCGCTCCTTCTCTTTCGTGTACGGGCGGTAGCGGAAGGGAAGGTCCAGCCAGAGGGCCTTTTTCACAAGGCTCTCTTCATGGCTGAACGTCTCAAAACTACGTTTGCCGTGGTAGCTTCCCATACCGCTCTGGCCCACGCCGCCAAAGCCCATTTCATGCGTGGCAAGGTGGATAATAGTGTCGTTCACACAGCCGCCGCCAAAATGACACCGCGCGAACACAGCCTTTTCGTCGGCTTTGCTGCATGTGAACAGGTACAAAGCCAACGGCCGCGGCCGCGCGCTGATAAATCGAATGGCCCCCTCCACATCCGGCACGGTGAGGATGGGCAGGATGGGCCCGAAAATTTCCTCCTGCATTACGGGGCTTTCGGGCGTGACGTTCAGCAGCACCGTGGGCTCGATGCGAAGCGTGCTTTCATCGCAGCGGCCGCCGAAGGCGATATCCTGCCCCTCCAGCAGGCCGCGCAGGCGGCGGAAGTGCTTTTCATTCACGATGCGGTTATAGTCCGGCAGGGCCAGCGCGTCCGGCCCGAAAAAGCCCTGCACGGCCCCACGCAGGGCGACGGCAAGCGGCTGCTCCAGCCCGGCGGCGCACAGTACATAGTCCGGCGCGACGCACGTCTGCCCTGCGTTCAAAAATTTGCCGAAGGCGATGCGCCTTGCGGCCAGGGGAATGTCGGCGCTGCGCGCCACGATGCACGGGCTTTTGCCGCCGAGCTCCAGCGTCACGGGGCACAGGTGGCGCGCCGCCTTTTCCATCACAAGCCTGCCCACCCCGACGCTGCCGGTAAAAAAGATATGGTCAAAGGCCTCGTCCAGCAGGGCGGCGTTCTCGCTTCGCCCGCCGCACACCACGGCCACATGGTGCGAGGAAAACGCCCCGCCCAGCAGCTTTGCCAGCGCGGCCGAAACGGCGGGCGCATAGGCGCTGGGCTTCACCACGGCGCAGCAGCCTGCGGCCAGCGCGCCCACCAGCGGCGCCAGCGTCAAAAGCACGGGGTAGTTCCATGGGCTCATGATGAGCACGCAGCCCTTGGGCCGGTGCAGGATAAAGCTCTTCGCCGGGAACTGCGAAAGCGGCGTGCGGCACCGCGTGGGCCGGGCCCAGGCGCAAAGGTGCTTTTGGGCATGGCGCACCTCGTCCATCACAAGGGCAAGCTCTGAAAAATATCCCTCTGCGGCGGGCTTGCCAAGGTCCTGCTGCAGCGCGGCCAAAAGCATGGCCTCATTTGCCTTCAGCGCGCGCTCCAGCGCGGCAAGGGCGGCTTTTCGCGCGGGTACGGCGCAGGGGGCGCCTGTTTCAAAGTATGCGTGCTGGGCTTTGCACAGCGAAGAAATGGCAGACGGTTCCATATGGGCACGGCCTCCTTGCTTTCTGTGCCGCACAGGGGCGGCACAGGCTTTGCCAACAGTATAGCATGCCCGGGCGCATCCGTCACGCACAAAACCGCGCAGAAGGGGCGCTGCCCGCGCCATGGAAAACAGTGGGGCGCAAAACCGCTTGCCCCGGCGGCAAAAGTATGCTAAAATCGGAAGCGTAGCAGTGTGCCCGCGGCATCATGCGCAGGGCGCACCGGCGGCCCTGGCCCTGAAAAGGGCGGGGCGGCAGCCATCCGCACACAAACCTCCGCGCCCGCTGCCTGCGGCAGGGCGCGGCCAGACAGACCAGGGTGACAGATATATGAGCCAGGCATTTACCCCCATCGCGCGCTCGCGCGCAAGCTATTACTGCAAAGGAAGCCCCGTGCACTTTTCCATGGTGGAGCTGTTCCGCATGGAGGAGACGGGCGAGACCGTGGTGACGCTCACCTTCAAAAACCTGTATTCCCGGCCGCTGCAGCGGCTGGTGGCGCACTTCCGCTGCAAGGACAAACAGGGCCGCGTCATCGGTGAGGACGATTTTGTCTATGAGGATGTGAACGCGGCCGAGGGCGAGACGTTCGGCTTTGACGACGGCGTGTTCGTGTCGGATGTGCCGCTGGGCAGCGTGGAGGCGTCGCTTGTCAGCGTCACATACGACGGCGCCACGCACAGCCTGCGCTGCTGCGCGCCGGTGGCCCTGCCGCGGCCTCAGGCCCTGAGCGAGGCCGAGCGCCGCTATGTGGAGGGCGTTTTGCATATTGGCGGGCTGAAATACCGCCCAGCGCAGGCCGAGGACGGCTGGCGCTGCGCGTGCGGCGCCTTCAACTACAACGCGGGCCTCGGCAAGCGCATGTGCACCGAGTGCGGGGCCGACAAGGCCATGCTGGCGGCAGCCGTGCATGAGGCGCAGCGCCGCAGCGTGCCGCAGCGCCCCATGTACGACGCGTCCATGCAGGTGCTGCCCACGCAGGAGGCCAGCGCCGCCGGCGCAAGCTGGCGCACACCGCCGCGCGGTGTGTAAGCAGGCAGCTTTTTGAAATATGCACCGCCGCGCGGCGCAGGGGGACAGCCCCTTGTGCGCGCGGCGCTTTCGTGAAAATACCGCATCCGGAGGAAACCATGGCGAAAAAGAACGCAGCATATACGAATGAGAGTATCACCATGCTGAAAGGAGCCGACCGTGTGCGCAAGCGCCCGGGCGTCATTTTCGGCTCGGACGGCGTGGACGGGTGCGCCCATTCCATTTTCGAGATACTCTCAAACTCTATCGACGAGGCGCGCCAGGGCTACGGCGACCGCATCCTTATCACACGCTTTTCCGACGGCTCGGTGGAGATAGAGGATTTCGGCCGCGGCATGCCGGTGGATTTCAACCAGAAGGAAAACCGCTATAACTGGGAGCTTCTGTTCTGCGAGCTGTATGCGGGCGGAAAATATTCCGCCGGACAGGAGAGCTATGAGTATTCTCTGGGCCTGAACGGCCTCGGCCTGTGCGCCACGCAGTATTCCTCGGAATGGATGCAGGCGGACGTGTGGCGCGACGGCTTCCACTATCACCTGGATTTTCAGAAGGGTGAAAACGTGGGCGGCTTGCATAAAGAGCCGTCTTCGCGCCGCAAAACCGGCTCTAAGATACGCTGGAAGCCGGACCGCGAGGTGTTCACCGACATCAATGTGCCGGTGGAATATTACCTAGATACCATCAAGCGGCAGGCTGTGGTGAATGCGGGCGTCACGTTCGAATTCCGCTACGAGACGCCGGAGGGCAGGCAGCAGAAGGACTTCTTTTACGAAAAGGGTATTGAAGACTATGTGGAAGAGCTGGCGGACGGCGAGAGCCTGACGCCGGTGCGCTTCTGCCAGTCTGCCGCCGAAGGGCGGGACCGTGAGGACAAGCCAGACTACAAGGTGAAGATGAACGCGGCCTTCTGCTTTTCCAATAAGGCGCGGCTGCTGGAGTATTACCACAATTCCTCCTGGCTTGAGCACGGCGGCAGCCCGGACAAGGCCGTGAAGGCCGCCTTTGTGGCGCAGATAGACGCCTTTCTGCACCAGAAAAATATGTATAAAAAGGGCGAGAGCAAAATAAAGTTCGAGGATGTGCAGGATTGCCTCATCTTCGTCTCCTCCTCTTTCTCTACCCAGACGAGCTACGAGAACCAAACGAAAAAATCCATTACCAACCGCTTCATCCAGCAGGCCATGACGGAATTTTTGCGCCATAACTTGGAAGTGTATTTCTTGGAAAAGCCGGATGAAGCGCTGAAAATAGCCCAGCAGGTGCTTATCAACAAGCAGAGCCGCGAGCACGCGGACAAAACGCGCCTTGGGCTGAAGAACACGCTGACAAAGCAGCTTGACATTGCGAACCGTGTGCAGAAATTTGTGGACTGCCGTTCGAAAGACCTTGCAAAGCGCGAATTGTATATCGTGGAGGGCGATTCCGCCATGGGTGCGGTGAAGACCAGCCGCGATTCCGAGTATCAGGCTATCATGCCCGTGCGCGGCAAAATTTTGAACTGCCTGAAGGCAGACTATGCGCGCATTTTCAAAAGCGACGTCATCACAGACCTTATCAAGGTGCTGGGCTGCGGGGTGGAGCTTTCCGGCAAGGCGAAAAAAGACCTCTCCAGCTTTGAGCTCTCCAACCTGCGCTGGAATAAGATCATCATCTGCACGGACGCGGATGTGGACGGCTACCAGATCCGCACGCTTATCCTCACCATGATCTACCGCCTCGTGCCCACGCTTATCAAAGAGGGATATGTGTATATTGCAGAGTCGCCCCTGTACGAGATAAATTCCAAGGGCAAAACGTATTTTGCCTATACCGAGCCGGAAAAGGCCGAGTTTCTTGCGCGCATCGGCAGCGCAAAATATACCATTCAGCGCTCGAAGGGCCTTGGCGAAAATGACGCCGAAATGATGTGGCTCACCACCATGAACCCGGCCAGCCGCCGCCTTATCAAGGTGACGCCCACGGACGCCGAGGCTACTGCCGCCATGTTCGATTTGCTTTTGGGCGACAACCTCGCCGGCCGCAAGGAGCACATTGCGCAGCACGGGCACGAATATCTGGACGAGCTGGACGTATCCTGAGCCGGGCCGCACAGTAAGGAGAAATACGCATGGCAAAAAAACAGAAAAAACAGCCCGTGCCCCTGCGCCCGCAGCTGGGCGAAGGCGTGGAGATACCCGACGCGGGCAGCGTGCTGGAAACGCCCATCACGCAGACGCTGGAGACGAACTATATGCCCTATGCGATGAGCGTTATCGTCTCGCGCGCCCTGCCGGAGATAGACGGCTTCAAGCCCGCGCACCGCAAGGTGCTGTACACCATGTACGACATGGGCCTGCTGAAGGGCGCGCGCACAAAAAGCGCCAACATCGTGGGCAGCACCATGCACCTGAACCCGCACGGCGACGTGGCCATTTACGACACCATGGTGCGCCTTGCTCGCACGAACGAAAGCCTGCTGGTGCCGTATGTATCCGGCAAGGGCAACTTTGGCAAGGCGTACAGCCGCGACATGGCGTGCGCCGCCTCGCGCTACACCGAGGCCAAACTGGAGCCCGTGTGCGAGGAGCTGTTCCGCGACATCGACAAGGACACTGTGGATTTTGTGGACAACTACGACGCCACCACCACCGAGCCCACGCTTCTGCCCGTGACATTCCCCACCATTTTGGCGAACAATACGCTGGGCATTGCCGTGGGCATGGCCTCGTCCATCTGCTCGTTCAACCTGGCCGAGCTGTGCGAGACCACCATCGCCCTTTTGAAAGACCCGCAGCACGACATCAAGGCCACCATGCCCGCGCCGGATTTTGTGGGCGGAGGCTATATCCTGTATAACGAAAAAGAGATAGACAATATCTACGAGACGGGCCGCGGCAGCGTGCGCGTGCGCGCGAAGTACGACTACCAGAGGGACGGCAATATGCTGGAGATACGGCAGATACCGCCCACCACCACGGTGGAGGCCGTGATGGACAAGATAGCCGAGCTTGTAAAGGCCGGGCGCGTGAAGGAAATCAGCGACATGCGCGACGAGACAGACCTGAACGGCCTGAAGCTCACCATTGACCTCAAGCGCGGGCAGGACCCGGACAGGGTGATGCAAAAGCTATTCCGCTTAACGCCGCTGGAGGACAGCTTCTCCTGCAACTTCAACGTGCTTATTGCGGGCATGCCGCGCGTGATGGGCGTGCGCGAGATACTGGCCGAGTGGGCCGCCTTCCGCACCGAATGCGTGCGCCGCCGCACGTATTTCGAGCTGGCCGGCAAGGAAAAACGCCTGCACCTTCTGCAGGGCCTGGCGGCCATTCTGCTGGATATCGACAAGGCTGTGCGCATCGTGCGCGAGACGGCCGAGGAGGCCGAGGTGGTGCCCAACCTGATGATAGGCTTCGGCATCGACCAGGTGCAGGCGGAATATGTGGCCGAGATTAAGCTGCGCCATTTGAACCGCGAGTACATCCTGAAGCGCACACAGGAGATACAGGAGCTGGAAAACGCCATTGCAGAGCTCAGGGGCATCCTGGCCAGCCCGGCAAAGATTAAAAAAATCATTATGGCAGAGCTGGCCGCTGTGGCAAAGCAGTACGGCGAGGCGCGCCGCAGCGAGATCTTGTACGAGGCGCCGCAGCACGAGGAGGAAGAGGAAGAGGACGCAATGCCCGATTACCCCGTGACGGTGTTCTACACCCGCGAGGGCTACTTCAAAAAGATAACGCCGCTTTCGCTGCGCATGTCCGGCGAGCAGAAGCTGAAGGAGGGCGACGAGGTGGTGCGCACCATCGAGACGAAAAACAACGCCCAGCTTTTGTTCTTCACCAGCGCGCAGCAGGTATATAAATGCCGCGTGGGCGATTTTGCAGACGGCAAGGCCAGCGTGATGGGCGAATATGTGCCCGCCCGCCTCGGCATGGACGCGGGCGAGAGGCCCGTGTATATGGCCCTTACAGAAGACTACGCGGGCCACATGCTGTTCCTGTTCGAAAACGGCAAGTGCGCCAAGGTGCCCATGCAGAGCTATGCCACAAAGCAGAACCGCAAAAAGCTTATCAACGCTTATTCCGATAAGGCGAAGCTGGTGTGGGCGGCTTACCTGCATGAAGAGGCGGAGCTTGCTGTCACCACCAGCGCCGGGCGCATGCTTCTGGTGCACTCTGCCCAGATACCGGAAAAGCAGACGAAAAATACTGCGGGCGTGAATGTGCTGACGCTGAAAAAGAACCAGCATATCACAGGCGTGCGCCTGGCCGCCGGGCTGGAGCTTGCCGACGCGCACCGCTACCGCGTGCGCACGCTGCCCGCCATGGGCGCGCTTGTGCGCGCCGAGGACGCCGTGGAGCAGACAAGCCTGCTGTAAGGCCGGGCAGGGGGCTGTTCCCGCCGGGCATGCGAAAATGCGCGCCCCGATGCAGAAAACGCTTGCTTTTTGCAGGCGGATATGCTATTATCAATAATGCTTTTAAGGTGCGGTTGTTTCGCGCCGTATAAAATGGAGGGTTTACCGGCATGACTATTTTAGAGATTATCAGCGGTGTTCTGCTGATTTTAGCCAGCATTGCCATTGTGATTCTGGTGCTGCTGCAGGATTCAAAGGGAAACGGCCTTGCCGGTGTAATCGGCGGCGGCGAAATGATGATGATGGACGGCCGCAGCCGCACGCCTTCCAGCCTGATGGTGAAGTACACGAAGGTGGCTGCCGTGGTGCTGTTTGTGCTCACCATCGGCGTGAATGTCATCAGCGCACTGGCAAAATAAGCTTTTGCATGTAAGGCCCGCTGGCATGCGGTGTGTCGCCCGACACCCCTGCGCTGCGGGCCTTTTTGCATCTTGTGCCCCCCGCCGCGAGAAAAGAGGAAGCTATGAGCATCAAAACGAAAATACTGCGCCAGCTTGAGCAGCAGCCCTGCACAAGGGCCGCGCTGAAGGCCCGCCTTGGCAACGATAAAAAGGTGGCGAAGGCGCTGGCGCAGCTGTGTGAAAAGAACAAGGTGCTGTGCCGCGAGGGCGTGTATGCCCTGTGCACCGAGCAGGCGCAGCACGCCGTGCCCTGCACGCTGGTGAAGCTGGCGCGCGGGTTTGGTTTCGCGCGCCCGGCATCGGGCGGCCCGGATGTGTTTATTCCCGGGCGCTTTCTGCGCGGCGCCATGCCGGGCGACGAGGTGCTGGTGAGCCTGTTCGGCCACCCGCAGAAAGAGGGCTCTGCCGAGGGCGAGGTGCTGGCTGTGACAAAGGAGCAGAACCGTTTTGCCGGCACCGTGGAACGGCGGGAGGGCAGGCTGGTGTTCCTGCCGGACGTGTGCCCGGCCCTGTGCCTTGTGCTGAAAAAAGGGCTGGACGGCGGCGCGCGCGAGGGCGAGAAGGTGGCGGTAGAGCTGCTGGAGCGCGGCGGCACCCACGAGGCGCACCGCGCGGGCGTCGCCATGCGGTTCGGCAGCGCGCAAAGCGCGCGCGCCTGCGCGAAAGCCATATTGTATGAGGCGGACATCGAGACGCATTTTTCCACAAAGGCAAAGGATGAGGCCAAGGCCCTTGCAGCGGCGGGCATTTCGGAACAGGAGCTGCACGGCAGGCTGGACCTGCGCGGGGAGGCCGTGTTCACCATAGACTCTGCCGACACGAAGGACATTGACGATGCCGTGAGCATCGCCCGGCGGCCGGGCGGCTTTTCGCTGGGCGTGCATATTGCAGACGTGAGCCACTATGTAAAGCCAGGCACTGCCCTGGAGGAGGCCGCCTTTTCGCGCGGCACCTCGGTGTATTACGCAGACAAAGTGGTGCCTATGCTGCCGCGCGCGCTTTCAAACGGCATATGCAGCCTGAACGAAGGCGAGGACAGGCTGTGTTTTTCCTGCCTGATGGAGCTTTCCGAGGCGGGCGAGGTGCAGAGCTTCCGCTTTGTGAAAAGCGTGATCCGTTCGCGTGTGAAGGGCGTATACGGCGAGATAAACGAGGTGCTGGCGGGCGAAGCGGCGCCGGGGCTTGTAGAAAAGTATGCCCCTGTGCGCGGGCAGCTTGCGGCGCTGGAGCTCCTGTACCGGGCCCTGGCCGCGCGGCGCGCGGCCCGCGGCGCGCTGGAGCTGGACACGCCCGAGGCAAAGCTGAGCGTGAATACCGAGGGCGTGTGCGTGGGCGTTGCCCGGCGCAGCCGGGGCCTTGCCGAGCGCATTATCGAAGAGTGCATGCTGTGCGCCAACATGTGCGCCGCGCGCTGTGCGCGCGAGGCGGGCGTGCCCTGCGTGTACCGTGTGCACGAGGCACCCAGCCCCCAGAAGGCGCAGGAGCTGCGCGAGACGTTGGCTGCGCTTTCGGTGCCGCACCATTTTGCCCAAACGGTGCCCGCGGCGCAGGAGCTGGCAGACCTGCTGGCGCGCACGCGCGGCACGCCGCTTGCCGCGTGCGTGCACATGAGCGTGCTGCGGGCCATGAGCAAGGCTGTGTATTCGCCGCGCCCAAAGGGCCATTTTGCGCTGTGCCTTGCAGATTACGCGCACTTTACCTCACCCATCCGCCGCTACCCGGACATCTGCGTGCACCGGGCCCTCAGCGCGCTGTGCGCGGGCGAAAAGCCGGAGAAAGGCGCGGCGCAGGCGGCAGAGCGCGCGGCCCAGCGCGCCAGTGGGCGCGAGCAGGCCGCCGCCGCGGCGGAGCGGGATATAGAGGAATGTTATAAGGCCGAATATATGCGCGGCTTCCTGGGCGAGGGCTTTGCAGGCGTCATTACCGGCGTCACCAGCTTTGGCATTTATGTGCAGCTTGAAAATACGGTGGAGGGCCTTGTTCGCGCGGGCGAGCTTTCCCGCGGGCGGCTGGTGCTTTCCAAGAATGCAGATCTGGCAGACGAAACCGGCGGAAAAAGCTGGCGCGTGGGCGATGCTGTGCGCGTGAAGCTGCTTGCCGCAGACGTGGCAAGCGGCAACATCGACTTTGCCCTTGCCTGACGCGCCGCGGGACATGCCGTGCATAACGCACACCTTGTCCGCATACAGATGTGTTGAGGTGAAACGGCATGGAATTTGTGCAAACGCTGCTGCTGGGTTTTGCCGCGCTGTGCGCGGGCTGCGTGCTGGCCGCGCTGCGGCATTCGAAGCGCCCGCTTTCCCGCGCCGCGCAAAGTGCGTTCGGCGGCATTGCCGCGCTGGCGGCGGTGGACGTGCTGGCGGGCTATACGGGCGTGGCGCTGGCGCTGAACTATGCCACGGCGTTTGTGGCTGTGGTGCTGGGGGCGCCGGGGGTGGTGATGCTGCTGCTTTTGCGCGCCGTGCTGGTGCTGTAAGCCGGAAAAATGCCGGCCCGGCACACGCAGCCTTCAGGCCGGTATGCGGCCTGCCGCAGAAAGGGCTTGTGCCGGAAAAAGATATATGCTATAATTTTTGCGAAAAATGAATCACATGGTGCTTGTCTGTTCCCCCGGGTGCAGATGTCCACGTTTGAATGGTTCGGGTTTTCTTCGCCGCAGATGGCGGCCGCGCTGGATATCCGAACAAGGGTGTTTGTGGACGAGCAGGGCTATACGCTGGAGGAAGACCGCGACGAGCAGGACAAGACGGCCCTGCATGTGCTGGGGCGCGACGCGGCGGGCGAGCCGGTGTGCACGGCCCGCATGTTTGAGGAACAGCCCGGCGTATGGCATATTGGGCGCGTGGCGACATATGCGGCCCGGCGCGGCAGAGGATATGCCGGAGCCATGATGCGCGAGATGTGCCGCGAGGCCGCTGCACGAGGCGGAAAAACGGCCAGCCTGGGCGCGCAGGTGGAGCGGCAGAGCTTTTACGAGGCGCTGGGCTTTTCCCCGGTGGGTGAAGTGTTTTTAGACTGCGGCCAGCCTCACATTGAAATGCGCCGGGCGCTGTGATACGGCTTTTTGCGCTGCCGCGGCCAGCCCGGCCCGCCGTGTAGAATACGCCCCCCCCTGCGGCGCATGCCGCCCAAAGCCGCGCTGCGGGGGCTTTGCCCTTTTCAAACGGGCCCAGCGGCGCCGCGGGCGGGCTCAGGAGGCCTTCTCCTTACCGGAAAATATCCGGGCAAAGTACAGAAGCCGGGGAAGGGCAGCAGGCTGGCAGAGAGGGAAAGGTTGGAACGAGCACAGGCGCCCGGCGGCCGTGTGAACGGCGGCAGAGCACTTAATACAGGCGGGATGCTGCGGGCTGGCAGGCAGCAGGGGCTGAAAAGGCGTGTGCAGGCTGCCGCCCCGGCCGGGGTGCTGCGGGCGCCCGCCCTGCCCGGCACAAAAAATTTGCGCTGATACGATTTGGATGCAAGTTCCATACAAACATGAAACGCTGCGGGCGTATGCTGAAGCCACAGAAAAGGGAGGTGGCTTCAATGGAACTGGCCGCACATGCTTTTTCGGCGCCACCGGGCAGGGCTGCCCGGGAGTTCTCCCGCCCGCGGGAGAACTCCCATTATGGGGCAGGCATAAGGGCAAAGATGGCCGCCCTTCCGGCTTCGCCTCAGCAGGCGCAGGCAGAAGGCCCCGCCGGAAGGGAAAGGGCGCTTTTGGCTGGGCGCGCAGGGACAAAAAGAAAAAGCCGGGGCTGTGTGCGTGTGCGCCGCGCCGCCATGTGCCTGGCGTGTGCGCTGGCCCTGCTGGCAGTGCTGTGCACAGGGGCTTCTATTGTGTGGAAAAGCGACGCGCTGCTGCACGGGCTTGACGTGGTGCCTGTGCTGCAGGAGCCCGCCCTGCCCAACGGCTGCGAGGCGGCCAGCCTTGCCAGTGTGCTGGGCTATTACGGCCTGCAGGCCGACATGCTGGACCTTGCCTACGGCTACATTCCCCGGCAGGATTTTTACGAGGGCGCCGGCGGCACCCGCTTCGGGCCAAACCCTGAGCGGGCCTACCCCGGCGACCCTGCCGCGCTGGGCTTTTACTGCTTTGCCGGGGCGCTGTGCGAGGGCGCGAATACCTATCTGGAAAAAGCGGGCAGCAGCCTGCGCGCCTATGATGTGACAGGCGTCACAGAGGCGGGCCTTGCCGGGTACCTTGCAGCGGGCACGCCGGTGATTGTGTGGGTAACCACAGACTGGCAGCCGCCGCGCACCTCGTCCTATACATGGCTTCTGGAGGATACGGGCGAGACTTATACGCCGTATGCGAACCTGCACTGTCTGGTGCTTACCGGCATGGGCGAGACAAAGTGCAGAACGGCAGACCCTCTGCGCGGCGAACAGACGGTGGATAAGCAGACGTTTCTGGATATTTTTGCACAGGCGGGCAGCCGCGCGGTGGTGGTGCACTGAGGCTGTGCGCCGCAGGCACAGGGAGAGAAAAATGGGGCGCAGGGCCGCGCGGCGGGCTTGCGCCCCTGCTTTTTGTGTGGTAAAATAAGACGCTTTGTGCGCGCCTGAGGCGCGCGGCGCTTCAAAAAAACGGAAAGGAGGCGGCTTTTTTGCCAAACCATATCATCCGCCGCACCCAGTGCTGGCACAACACGCGCTTTCCGCGCAGGCCGCCCCCTGCGGCATCCTTTCTTTTACCGCGCTTGTTTATACTGAAAAAAGAAAAGGATGTATGATTGTTTATGACATGGTTTGTGTTATCGCTGATTGCGATTCTGTTCTGGAGCGGCTCTGACCTGTTCAGCAAAATGGGCTCGAAGCCGGAGGATAAATACAGTCACTGGAAAATGGTGATGGCTGTGGGCACCGTGATGGGCCTGCACGCCATTGTGATGCTGGCGCTGGGCACCCCGTTCCACCCGCGCGACATCATCACCTATATGCCGGCCTCGGCCATGTATATCCTCTCTATGGTGCTGGGCTATGTGGGCCTGCGCTATATCGAGCTTTCCATCTCTTCGCCCATCTGCAACTCCTCCGGCGCAGTGGCCGCGCTGCTGTGCTTCATCTTCCTCGGCCAGCGCATGACGGGCCTGCAGCTGTTCGGCGTGGTTCTGGTGTGCGCAGGCGTGCTGGCGCTGGCTGTCATTGAGCGCAGGCAGGATGAAAGCGTGCGCCTTGCTCTGCGAAAGGCCTCGAATGTGAAGTACGAGCGCAGCGTCATCGCCATTCTGTTCCCCATTCTGTACTGCCTGATCGACGGCCTCGGCACCTTTGCCGACGCCGTGCTCATCGAGGGCGAAACGCCCATTATTGCAGAGGGCTCGGCCAATATCGCCTATGAGCTCACCTTCCTCGCCATGGCGGTGTTCGCCTTTATCTACGTGGTGGGCGTGAAAAAGCAGAAGCTCAGCATCCCGAAGGAGAAAGAGAAGCTGATTGCCGCCGTGAGCGAGACGGCCGGTCAGTTCGCCTATATCTATGCCATTGCCGCAAACGCGGTGGTGGCCGCGCCCATGATCTCGTCCTACTGCGTGATGAGCCTTGTGTGGGCGCGCATCATTCTGAAGGAAAAGCTTACAAAGCCACAGTATGCCGTCATCGCCGTCACCGCGGTGGGCATCGCCATACTGGGCATGGAATAACGCAGCGCCCGCCGCATATCCGGCGCACGGCAAAAGGCCGCCTTTCCCAAAAGAAAGGCGGCCTTTGTTTACAATTTGGAGATAACTGCCGCTATAATAAAAATGGAAAGGGGGCGCGGCGTATGGCGCATATTCTGGTGGCGGAGGACGAGGTGCCCATCCGCGAGGTGGTCAGCAGGCATCTTCTGCTGGTGGGGCATACTGTGGCGCAGGCCGGTACCGGGCCGCAGGCTGTGGAAATGTGCGGAAAAGAGC